>Ga0210057_1010232_pt1 | contig 10675 bp, 9 predicted proteins | sample CryGeyCG2114_010_2_FD_183968 | JGI IMG/M metagenome (GOLD analysis project Ga0210057, IMG submission 183968) | Groundwater microbial communities from aquifer - Crystal Geyser CG10_big_fil_rev_8/21/14_0.10 (SPAdes) (version 2) | ecosystem: Environmental > Aquatic > Deep subsurface > Groundwater ...
GTTGGGTTTTATGCCCGGAGATCTTTTTATTGGAATCAGTGAAGGTGGTGAGACACCCTTTGTGATAGGTGCCACTAGGCATGCCAAACAGTTATCGACACGTCAACCATACTTTTTATTTTGCAACCCTCCTGAAATTTTGGCTCCGCTTGCTAAGCGCTCACAGGAAGTGCTTGAAGATTCGGCGATCCATAAGATTTGTCTTTATGTTGGTCCTATGGCGCTATCGGGTAGTACGCGTTTGCAAGCGGCAACGGTATTACAATTGGCGGTTGGACTGGCGCTATTTTTGCCCGAGAAAGATTTTTGCCTGATGGCGGATAGACAAGTTGAAGAACTTTTACAAGTGTATCTGGGATTAGATGCGCGGCCCTTGATGGAGATGATTCATGAGGAGGGCTCTATTTATAAAAATCTTGGACATCTCAATTATATTAGCGATGACTTGTTGGCGGGAATTTTATTAACAGACACAACGGAAAGGTCGCCGACTTTTGGCCTGCCTAATTTTGAAAACTTTGCAGATGCCTCACCACTTCCAGCGTGGTGCTATCTGTTTATTCAAAATGGCGACAGTGCCTTGAAGGCGTGGCAGATAGTCTTGGGTCGAGCGCCGCGCGCTTTAGAATGGCCTGAACTTTGTGGTCGCGCCTCCAAAGCGCGTATGCTAGGTTTTCATTTAGGTGAAGAGGGTAGGCAGTCGCGACTGGCGAATTTAAAAAACATACACGAATGGACATTTTTGCAATCTGAGCAGGGAGTCTTAATAACAACTTCACAGGCGCAATTTCTTATCCCTGTTCGAGTAGATAAAGACAAAGCTTCTCTGTCTTGGGACCGAAAAGATGAAAAAGTAAAATCGCTGCCGCTACTTTCTTTTAGTCTGCTTTTAAAAATGCTGATGAATCGTCATAGTACTTTGGTTATGGGGGGAGTTGGCCGTTATCGCAGTAATATTATGACTTCTGTCCGCCCCTCCAATAATAAGCTGGTTGATCGTTCTATTCGCTATCTCGATATGCTTTGTCAGCAACAAGGTTTAAAATATACGTATGCCGAATTGGCGCGAGTTATTTTTACCGTCAAGAAAGAGGCCACTCCAGACTCATTATTAGTGGAAGAGTCCCTCAAAAAATTAGAAAGAAGGGCCAGAGATAGCAATTAGAAGACTGTTACAAATAAGGCCCATTTGTGTTAGCATTAAATCATGTCTTTTTGGCTTTTAATTTCCCTAGTACTTTTCTCCTGGCGGCCAGTGCTTGCAGCTGAGACAGATAATTTTACTTACAGATACCTGCAAAAAGGGGATGCCATTCCCCAGCTCAATCTTGAAATCAAGCGCAGATTAGATCAGGTTATAAATGTACTCAACCTCAGCCAAAATATATCTGGCACTTGTCAGTGGGAGGAATTGAGCTCACTTTTAGGACAGCAGCTACGGCACCCCTTTAAAGGTCAAATTGAAGATTTTATAAGTAGTTCACCCACCTTGCCAAAATCTATACCCGATTTTGATAATTCCATTTTTAAAAATGTTCCTTCATTGCATAAGTATCCGATTCAAGTAGGACGCTGGCTGGGCATAGGATTTACCGGCTCAATTCATCACGATGGGCTTCTTATTGGAGCTGACAAGTTTGGGCATTTTATTGATGAAGGGTATTATTACTATTACTTGCGGCATGAGTGGGATTTCGATTTTTCTCAGGTTTTGAAATTTGGAGAATTTATGGAATATAGCTTTGAGGGTAAATTGACAGGAGGAATCTATTCCTATGCTGACTTGGCTGCCAATTATGACGGTCAGCAATTTTGGCTTGATCTCTTAGGCTCAGAAAAACAGCAAATACAGTCAAAATTTTTTTCCTGCCATGATGGTATTTGGCAGCAGCTAAGACCTGTCGATTTTGCCCTTTACGTCTCTCCTGCATGGGACGAGGGAATGAATTGTAACGAATATCGATCTTCCGGTATGCAAGAGGGAATTGAGAAAACAATTTTAGAGCTCGAGTCGCGAGATAAGAAACGCTATGCTTGCCCGGTTTATCCCGAACGAGTGCATGCTATGGTAACTAGGTATAACAAAGAGCATGTCACCAGTCTTATCAATCCAGGCTTGCTCAAAATACAATAATATAATTTATGAAAAAAAAGCTAATTCGTATGGCTAATGTTTAGACTCAATTTTGGCATCTTCTTCGCCATCTTTTTTGCCTTCATTTAGGCCTTTTTTAAAATTGGTCATGGCCTTACCAAGCGCACTTCCAAGTTGAGGCAGCTTTGATCCACCAAATAAAAGCAAAACGACAAAAGCGATGATGACGAGCTCGCCCATACCCAGTCCAAACATAGATTTACCTCACGATTGCGGTTAAGCACTTGCACTCATAGCAGGCGCAGAATAGTCCTTATTATGCCAATGGTCAATAGACGCGCGAGAGTGGAATACTGTACTTTCCAGGCGAGTAACCGAGGAAGCGTGCATCCCTTAACTCTTTGAATTTCTTCTCTGAATTGGCATGTGAGGCAAAGGGATAAATAGCAATTCCACCGCGTGGTGTAAATTCACCTATGACCTCTATATATTTTGGTTGCATAAGATTAAATAGGTCATCACAAATGGTTTGAACACAATCTTCATGGAAATCGCCATGGTTTCTAAAACTAAAAAGATAGAGCTTGAGCGACTTGGATTCCACCATATTTTTGTCAGCGATATAATTGATGTAGATGCGAGCAAAATCAGGTTGTCCTGTTTTAGGGCAAAGAGATGTAAACTCTGTGCATAAAAAACTTGTCCAGGCCAAAGATCCTGGATTTTTGTTAGGAAAGCTCTCAAGCAAACGTGGTGAATAGTGACTTTGGTATTCCGTTGTCTTCTCACCTAGGGCCAGGCCTTTTAGCTGACTACTCTTGCGACCACTTTTGGCACCTGTTTTTTTGTTTGTTTTCACCTCGACTCCCTCGTTTTTAGGCCAGGCATAACTCATAAGCGACTACCCCTTTCGGGGAAAGTTTGTTAAGGTTCGGGCCTTAGGGATTTTTAGTAAATTCATTGGTGCATGGCAAGGACAAAAATATTACTTTTACAGCTGGGTTCACCTGCATCGCTTAAAATAAGCGATGTGCGCTCCTATTTGCGTGAATTTTTATCCGACCCCAGAGTTATTGATTTACCACGTTTTTTTTGGAGTCTGATACTTTATTTGTTTGTCTTGCCCTTTAGACCAAAGCGCACCCAGGCCCTTTATAAAAATATTGTAATGGCGGATGGCAAGTTGCCCCTGGTTTATTACACAGATTCTTTGGCCAAAAAGCTCAAGACGCTTTTGCCTGAATACGAAATAGAGCATGCTTTTTTACTTGGTAAGCGTAGACCTTTGGACATCTTGAGACAATGGGAGTTGGAAAATAATTGGCAAAACACGCCTGAACTTATTATCGTCCCACTTTTTCCTCAGTATAGTGAAAGTACTATTGCCAGTTGTTTTGATGTCATGGCCAAAACCTTGCAACAATTTACCTATATTCCAACTTTGCGCTTTTTGCACACCTTTCACGATAGTCATGTCTTTGTTAATCAGGGGCTTAAAAAAATTGAGGCAGCAACGACTGATTTTAGAAGTGGAGATGCCTTGCTTTTCAGTTTTCATGGCCTGCCAGTGCGACGTATACTTACAAAAAAAGATCCCTATTATCGTCAATGTTTAGAAACATTCCATTTACTTAGAGAGCGCTTGTCATCGGATAAAAAGACTGACTGTTACTTTGCTTTTCAATCGCGTTTTGGCAGCGAAGAGTGGCTTGGTCCATCCATTTCCGAGCGTATTAATGAACTGGCACAAAAAGGGTATCGCCGCATTTTTACTTATTGTCCTAGCTTTATCACTGATTGCCTTGAGACAACGGATGAAATAGGTCGAGAGATTGTTCATGAGGCCGAGGCAATGGGCACGGAACTTAAACTTATTAGCTGCTTAAACGATGATCAAGATTTTGCCCTTGGTTTTAGCCAATGGATTAAAAGTGAAATTGAGTTTCCCAAAGAAAATAGACAAAACTACCGACAGGAGGCCCATGCCATGACGATTGAAGACCCCAAGTACAAGAATGCTCCCATGAGTCCACAGGCCAAGGGCGTGCTTAAAATTGTCTTTCTTACCCTGTTTTTAGATTTGGTAGGCTTTTCAATTATTTTTCCACTTTTTCCCGCGCTGGCGAAATACTATCTTGAAGTTGATAGTCAAAATTATTGGCTGCGCTTGATTTTTGATTCGGTAACTTCACTTGTGGCGACAGAAAATGGCCAGCTGACGAGTAGTCATATTGTTCTCTTTGGAGGGGCACTTGGTGCCTTGTACTCTTTGTTACAATTTGTAGCGGCACCGATCTGGGGTACCATCTCTGATCGAATAGGTCGGCGCCCGGTACTTCTTATCTCCGTTTTTGGCTTAGCTGTAAGTTATTTGCTATGGGGTATCGCGGGGAATTTTACCCTTTTAGTTGTCGCCAGGTTTATTGGTGGCGTCATGGGCGGTAATATTTCGACTGCCACAGCGGTGGTTGCAGATGTGACCGAAAAGCATAATCGCTCCAAAGGAATGGCGATTGTGGGAGTGGCCTTTGCCACCGGATTTATTTTAGGGCCCGCCATGGGTGGCATTTTATCGTTAATAGATTTAACCAAATGGTATCCGCATTTGAGCGCTGTCGGACTTAATCCTTTCTCTGCTGCTGCTCTTTTGGCCTTTATTCTTTCCGCCATAAATTTTATTTTTTTAGCCGTCAAGTTCAAAGAAACTCTGCCGCCTAACAAGCGCGGACAGGGCGTATCACATAGGTCGGTTAATCCCGTAAAACTATTTATGCCACTTCCTTATCCGGGCATCAATCTGACTAATTTCGGAAATTTTTTATTTCTTACCGCATTTTCAGGTATGGAATTTACCTTGACGTTTTTAGCAGTTGAAAGGCTTGGAAATACCTCCATGCAAAATGCTTATATGTTTATTTTTATCGGCGTGATTCTGGCCTTGGTTCAAGGTGGTTACGTGCGAAGAAAGGCGCACATGGTGGGAGAAAAGCGCATGGTGCTTCAGGGGATGGTAACAGTTATTCCTGGGCTACTACTAATTGGTTATACCCAGTCCCAATGGATGCTTTATTTAGGATTATTTTTCTTGGCAGTAGGAAGCTCAATGGTCATACCTTGTTTAACTTCATTGGTATCGATGTACTTGCCATCGGAAAAACAGGGACAGGGAATTGGGGTCTTTCGCTCGCTTGGCGCATTGGCTCGAGTGATTGGCCCTTTAGTTGCGAGCCTTGTTTATTGGCACTTGGGCAGCAGTTCTCCCTATCTCATCGGCGCGGGATTTTTATTGATTCCGATCTTACTTGTGAGCTATTTACCGGCAATTAAAAAGGCCTAGGCAAGATTCAAGTGGCATTTTTAGTGACCGGATTTCATTTCCATTTGGCCTTGGATGTAATTTTGCAGGCCCATCTGGGCAATCAGTTCTTGTTGCGTCTCTAGCCAATCAATGTGCTGCTCTTCGCTTTCCAAAATACTAACCAGTAGTTGGCGTGAAACAAAGTCGGCCTCATCTTCGCAATCTTTGATAAATTTTTTCAAAGCAGGAACCGCATTATTTTCAAGTTTTAAATCGCTAGCGATAATTTCTTGCAGGTTAGTACCAATGCTAAGAGCTCCAAGCTTTTGCAAGTTAGGCAAACCTTCAAGAAAGAGGATTCTTTGCACCAATTGGTCAGCGTGCTTCATTTCATCAATTGAGGCCTCATATTCAATATGACCAATTTTTGCAAGTCCCATATTTTGCAGCATGCGAGCGTGCAAAAAGTATTGGTTGATAGCGACTAATTCTGCTGCTAATGCCTGATTGAGACCATCTATAATTTTAGGATTTCCTTTCATGCTCCGGCTCCTTGATACTTTTATTTTAAAGTCAAACGTATGCTAACGTAGGATGAAATGATGAGGCAATGTTATTTAATTTGCACCATACTTGAAGAATTTTTCTCAGGCACAAGGGAGGATTCCATTGAGCTGATGCCACTGGTTGCGGCTAGGATGCAGACGCCGCACTCTTTTCCAATACCGAGTCGATTTAAAAGCTCATGGCCACGATGACCCTTGGCCAGTAGAACTTTGACTTGTTCTTCCGTAATTCCTTTACATAAACATAGATACATTCATTATCCCACCGTCTGTGTTTAACTTAGCTTTAGATTACCTCGTGCTGTTTGCTAGGTCAAACAACTATTTGGTCTGACAAATAAGCTCCCTGAAATGGATATAATTGAGGCTGCCTGTGTAAATACAGTATCTTATCTAGAGAGGGATTTTTTTCAAAAGGCCTTACAAGCATGCAAATTCTTAGTATTTCTCTAGCACGATTCGCTGGGTAGATATTGGAGGAGTTCCATGAGCTTTATTAAGTTGTCCCTTTTGGCCGTTATGCTCTGTGCATATCTTGGCCGCACCAATGTTATCGCTGGCGAATCAGCGCGGGCCGAGGATTTTACCGCAACTTCGGATGTTCCACATGAGGCGATTATTCTTGATCGCGGATTATCAGCATTAGAGTTGAGGCTTCTGATGATTGAGCGCGCTCGCAAATCTATCGAAGTTGAATATTTTATTTATGATACTGATCCTTCTGCCAGACTCTTTACTCAGGCGTTAATAAGAAAGGCGCATGAGGGAGTTAAGGTGCGTGTGCTTCTTGACTATTTTTTAATCAAGCCTGAAATCGATCCCTTTATTGTGAAGGTCTTAGAGCAGCAGGGAATTGAAGTTAAATTTTACAATACAGCTTCGATGCTAAGACTTGTGAAGTATCAGTACCGCACGCACCGAAAATTATTAGCGGTGGATGGGCAAGAGGCGATTACCGGCGGCAGAAATATTGCTGATGAATATTTTGATCTTAAAAAGGACTTTAACTTTGTCGATAAAGACCTTTATATCAAAGGGCCGATTGTAGAAAAAATCGTCTCCACTTTTGAGGCATTTTGGAACCACTCGCTTTCTGTCAAAATCAAAACGCCAAAAATTCCAGAAATTAATGATCTTAAATATAGCAGTGGTCTTGGCCCGGTTGATGAATTCAAAGATATGACGACTGCCAATGAATTTTCGCAACCTGCTTGGGGAGATGATATTGGTCATTACGATAGAATTCTTGGCCGCGGAATCAGAGGATTTGAAAAGGATTTTGATAAGTGGGAAAAGAAGCTTCGTCGTGCAGTAGATTTTGTAACTGAAAATGACCAGGACCGTGATTTATTGCAAAAGATACATCTGGTAGGAGGACAATTACTTGATGCTGAATCGATAGGCACTTGTAATAAGGTTACCTTTACGGCAGACGCGCCCGGTTGGGGCAGAAAATCGCGCAAGGGAAAATTTTTACCGCGAATGATTTATAAGCTTATAAGCCAGGCAAAAAAACACGTAACTATTGATTCGCCATACTTTATTACTGAAAGTGATTCGCGTAAGGCCTTGAAGCAGGCGTTTAAAAATAAGGCCAAGGTAACGCTTTTGACCAATAGTCTTTATTCAACTGACGCCATTTATGTTAATGCGGTATTAAATAGTATCCTTGGCTATTGGCTCAAGAAAGGTCTGGATGCCTACATCTTCCAAGGCAGTTTGCCTGAAGGCTATATCACTTTAAATGAAGAGATCCATGGCGCTCGGTGGGGCACGCATGTCAAAAGTTATATTTTTGATGATGACTCGTTTGTGGTTGGAACTTTCAACTTTGACCCTCGTAGTTCGCGTTATAATTCGGAAATGGCCATCCTGTGTGAGAATTCACCAGAGCTTACGCAGAAAATGCAAGCTGAGTTCAACTTAAAGCTGACTCGCGCCCATCATATTAAAAATCGCAAGGATCTTAATAAATATAAATTCAATCAGATTGGCGTAGGTAAGGGGATTCTTTATTATCTCATGAAACCTTTTGCTTTATTGTTCAGAGGGCTGCTGTAGCTCTGTATTTAAGATTATGAAAGCAATCTTCTTAGTGAGTCGTTGTGTGTCCTCCTGCAGGTGCAGCAGGGCAATGCCCTGGATTTTCCTCGGCCGAGCAGGCGCAATTTCTGTGATGGGGGTGATTTATAACGTAATCGCGTTGATAGGAATTTCTGGTCATGCCCCTTAATGATTCTGTCATCCATTCAGGATACTGGCGTTGCATCTGAGCATAAGTCAGACCTAACCTGCCGGCATAACCCATTAGGTTGTGAACAGTGGCGCCATAGCAGCTGCGGGCGTTACTGGTTATATCGGCCAAGCGGCCCAAGACATTGCCTACTCGGTTTACAAAATTTACACCGTCCTGGCATACCCTCGCCATAAATAGGGAGTGATTGCGTTTTGATAAGTCGAGCATTTCAAGAGCATAAATTAAATCTTGCATTGGAATTTCGCCCGCTAGTTGAAACTCGTTTAATTTGACTCCCCCTCCAATGGGGATTTCAGCTAAATTTTCTAGTCCTGCAGTTAGGCCAATGGCACCGCCCAGGGCGATGGAATCACAACCTGTCACGAGAGCATTCGCCTCAGCTGCCAAAGCATCGAATAGACCGCCTAAGGGACCAGACAGTCCTAGACTCCGCAGTCCTTGCATCGATCTTTTAAGTACCGATCCGAGACTTTCTTGTGTCATGTGTCCAGTTAATGTTTTTTGCATCAACATTTTCATCGTGTCAGTCCAGCTACCATTGACTGTTAGTTGTCTGTCCACTCTGGCCAAGGTGGCCTGATCAATCCAGGGGTAACCCGGTGGCTGTATAGCACCAAGTAATTTCATGGAGAGTAAAAAGCCTAGGTTATCAAAATCATTTTCTCTTCTTTCTGCCTGGTGCTGCTCAAGCTCTGTCAGGTGAGTTTGCATGGCCTGTTTGATCCTCATCTTGTCGCGGGAAAATGCAGTATCGGTTAAATCGAAAAATCGAGTCGGATTGAGACCTAGATTGTAAGTTCCAAAAATCTCTCCACCAGGGACTTCTGCTGATAGTTCAAATTCAAGGAAGGCGCCGACATAGGCCCTGTTATCTTCACAACCTAGGGATTGGGAAACTTGCGCCGTGCCGGCGACGCCAACAGAAGAATTAATTCCACCGCCAGCGACACAAAAGAAGCCAAGGCAGGAGTGATCGCCATGGCCATGAATGGTAGTTTCGAGTTCGACCGAGGCAATTGCCATGGCGGCTGAAGCATAGACACCACCGGCAACTCCTTTTCCTTCCAGTATCTGGCCAAGCGCCAGCCCAACATCGGCCAGCTTGCTCCACTGACTCCAGATACCTTCAAGCGCTGAGTTCGAAACCGTTGAAGACGTTGTATTACACAGCCAAGTGGTGGCATCTCCAACTAAGGAGGATAATGTATCAATTGCCCTTATGTCTTTTTTTAAAGTTTTATGGGAAGGGAGACAGGGATCTTCAACTGAAAATGCTAATGGAAGGGAAAGGGCCATAAGCAAAATAATTAATGTTCTTATGCCGAAGCGAAGGCATTTACTAGAACCCAAAAGAAAGTTTTCCGGTTATCACTTTGTTGTCGTATACCTTGGCCCATTCCAGGCCCAAGTTTAATATGAATAAATGTAGTTGCGCTCCTAGGTAATAGTAATTGTCGCTCAATTTAACGTCTTGATGAGCGGTCACTGGTACACTGACATTAAAAATAGAAACAGTTCCGCTTGAAGTTAAACTATTTTTGCCTGAAATGTGTCCGAAACCGAGATATGGTTCAATGAAGAGAATTTTTTTTCCAATGGTTAGATTGTAGGCAAATGATTTGTGATCGAAAGTCACATCAGTCGGCACTCCTGCTATCTGATCTTTAAACTTCATCTCACCATTGCTGACTTGGGCGCGCAATTTGAGGTCAAAAAAAGGTATAAATGAAAAGGCATCAGTAATAGTCCAACGGGCCCCGACAGAATAATAATTGTATTCAAAATCGCCAACCTTAACTGGAAGGATTGCCACCTCAGCTCCCAGACCAAATGGCACGCTGACAATTCCCATAAAAGCGGCCTTGGGAAATTTGTCTACTTTCTCTGTTGTAAGGGCATCGACATTGGGAGATTCAGCTGCACCAACCTCTACTCCAAGCTCAAAGCCAAAAAGCTTCCCCAAGCTGCTGGCGCCACTCACCGTTGTCGGGTACATGGAGCTGGCAAAATCTTTTAAAACCCCATTGATTTGCCCCTCGCTCAAGTTATTGAAATTCGGAGCTGCGGCATTGGCACTATTGTAAAGGCAAATGACAAACAGGCCTACAAGTAAGATTAATTGCTTAAAAAGCTTAAAGTGATGGGCGCGAGACACAGTCATCCTCCTGATGAAAGTAATGCTATGAAGCTATTTTATGTCACTACCCCGTCGCAAGCAAACGGGTGGAGTTTGCAGATTGGCACAAAAGTCTGAACGGAAGACTCGGAGATATGTGGCGAGGGAATGCAGTTCAAATCGTAAAAGAAGTCGTTGGCCGTCTTTTATTTTGACTGTACGTTAACGAGACATAGCTGACATGGGCTCAAGCACTTAGCATTGCATTGAGCTTTCTAATTTCAATTTCGAGCTGTTCAATACTGTGCTTTTGTATTTGTTTTTTCCCCAGGATCGCCTTTTT
>Ga0210057_1010233_pt1 | contig 10675 bp, 14 predicted proteins | sample CryGeyCG2114_010_2_FD_183968 | JGI IMG/M metagenome (GOLD analysis project Ga0210057, IMG submission 183968) | Groundwater microbial communities from aquifer - Crystal Geyser CG10_big_fil_rev_8/21/14_0.10 (SPAdes) (version 2) | ecosystem: Environmental > Aquatic > Deep subsurface > Groundwater ...
AAAACTAAAAGATGGATTTAAGATAACTGGTCTTGATATAGAGGAAGTTGTAGATAGAGAACTAAAGAAAAAGAATATCAAAGGAGATAAGGTGAAATTACTTATCTTTAATGATCCAAATAATCCAACAGGCCAATATGAATCAATTGAGCACAAATTAAAGCTTGCAAGCTATGCTGATGCTCGTAACATACTGATTGCTTCTGATGAAGCATATATTGATACTGTTTTTGATGGTAATGGAAAAGAAGAGAATGGTGGGGCATCAAGTTTTTTAGAAGTAGTAGGTCCTGAAAATGCAGTTATTCTAGGAACTTTCTCAAAAAAATTTGCTGCAACTGGATTGAGGATAGCATATAGAATTATACCTAAAAAATATATGGAAGGTGTAAGAAAAGCGCAACCTCAGGTAATATTATCTACTGCTGAGCCAAACCAGTATGCTGCACTTGCTGCTTTTGATATAGGACAAGAATGGTTTGACAAAAATCTTAGAACACTAAAGGAACACAGAGATTTAGTATTAAAATATTTCAATGAAACAAAGTTTAAGATCCCTGATAATCTAATTGCACGTTCTGGTCTTTACCAGACTGTTCCGATGAATAATATTGCTTTAAAGGATGGAACAAGAGCAGGTTCAAACGATGTATCATGGATGGCTCTAAAGAAAAAAGATGTCTTAGTAACAAGTGGACGTGGTTTTGGCGTTGATGCGGAGAATGATTTCATGAGAATCTCCCTTTGCCTTCCAAGAAAAGAGCTTGAAGAAGGGGTAAAAAGATTCATAGAACTCTTGGATGAAAAGTATATGCTATTAGAAGCATAATCACTCATCAATTATATCATCTGGATTGTAAGGTTCTTTTTTTTCATCATCTATTCTAATGCATTTCATGAACCTATAATAATCTTAGTCATATTTAAAATTTACGAAAATCGCTAATTATATATACTAGTAAAATAAAGAATAATAAAATGACATCTCAACATAAAGCGCAGCGAATCGGAGTATTTGTTGATGTGCAAAATATGTATTATTCTGCAAAGAATATGTATAATGCTAAAGTAAATTTCAAAGCGATACTAAACGACGCAGTAAACCAAAGAACTTTAGTAAGAGCGATAGCCTACGTGATTAAGGCAGATGTCAAGGATGAAGGTAACTTTTTTGATGCTCTTGAAAAGATAGGGTATGAGGTAAAATCAAAAGATTTGCAGACTTTTATAGGCGGCCACAAAAAAGGAGACTGGGATGTTGGAATTGCAATGGATATGATTGAACTGGCTCCAAGGCTTGATACAGTGATTCTTGTAAGTGGAGACGGTGATTTTATCCCTTTAGTCCAGCATCTAAGAAGAGCTTTAGGGTGCAGAGCTGAAGTTATTGCTTTCGGAAAGAGCGCTTCTGGAAAACTAAAAGAAGAGGCAGACACATTTATAGATTTAGAGGGAGATAAGAAAAAATATTTGATAGCCATCAACAAAAGAGTAGAAAAAAAGGTGAAATCTTGAATAAAGGGTCAATGATTGCAATCATAGCAACACTAATATTTACTGTTCTTCTTTCTATTTTTCTGCAGGGAAACGATCAGCTTGGAGGGATGACTATCAAAGCATCCCAAGAAGAATGCTCATACGGCTGGAAGTGCAAGGACAGCGCCCATCTGGCATACCAAGGCATGGACTGCAAATGGACTGCAGAAAGATACTGTAAAGATGGCTGCAAATATGGAGCATGTCAAACAGTTAAAGACTCCAAGTGCATACAGGGATGGAAATGCAAAGACAGCAAAAATAAGGCATTTCAGGCAGTGGACTGCAGATGGGGAACATCCTATTTCTGCATAAGCGGGTGCTTAGACGGAGCATGCAAGCCAAACACAGCATTCAAGGGTTAATTCGTAAAGTTTATAAACCAAAATAAAATTCTCCTTGTTTTATGTCAGAACTAAATTTTTGCCCATATTGTGATGCTCCTCAGCAGAAGGTCGTCACTCTCAATGGTGATGAAACTTTCTTCTTCTGTAAAACATGCAACCGTTTTTTTAATCTGATGGAGAAAAAGCTTAAGTGTATAAAATGCAATTCAACTAAAGTAGAGGACTCTGATTTTCCAACACCAGATGGGCAGATGGTTTTCCAGTGCATGGCATGCAAAAAGATGTTTTCTGGCTCTGAATTCCTTCAAAAAAACTTAAAAAGCTAATCTATTTTTTATACTAATTGTATAGTATATAAAAGAAAACAGAAAATAATAAATAGTCCCTTGTTCTTTTTATTTGGAATGAGACGGCCAATAATAATCGCAAACTGGAAGATGGAGAAAACTTCTGAAGAAGCTGTTTCTTATGCTAAAGAGTTCAAAGAGCTTGTTAAAGATGTGAAAGATGTTGACATTGTCTTATGCCCTTCATTTACGAGCATCTATCCGATGCATCAGGAGTTGAAGAACACAAACATCAGTCTTGGCAGCCAGAACCTTTTCTACGAGGAGCATGGCGCATTCACAGGAGAGATTTCTGCAAAGATGCTCAAGCCTTTCTGCAGGTACTCAATAATCGGCCATTCAGAGCGCAGAGAGCATTTTAATGAGACAAACGAGATGGTCAACAAAAAGATAAAAATAGCCCTAGAACACGGAATAACACCCCTACTCTGCTTTGGAGAGGAAAGAGAGATAGAGGACGAAGAAAAACTTAAGAGCACACTAAAGAAACAGTTAGAAGAGCGCCTGAAAGGAATCAACGATATAAAAAAGATAATCTTCGCATACGAGCCTGCATGGGCAATAAGCAAAGGGGACCCAACAAAAGAGCCTGCAAAAGCAGAGAAAGCAGACCGCATCCAGGGTTTTGTAAGAGAAATATTAAAAGCAGATGACAGCATAAGAGTTATTTATGGAGCATCTGTCAAGCCTGACAATATAAGTGAGTTCATGAGCTTTGAAAATATTGACGGAGCATTGGTCGGAGGAGCCAGCCTTGACCCAGAATCCTTTTCTAAAATTGTAAAATTCAAAAGATAGAGATGTTTTTTTATGGCATATATCTATGGATCATGCCACAGAAACATAAACTTTCTCAGGAGATTTCGTATAGGCTTCAGAAGCCTCATCGCAAGCGTTAACTATCTTGTCACCCTTGCAAACATAAACATTGATAATATGCTTCCCAGAACACGCTCCGTCAGGAACAATTACAAAAACAGAGGAGATAATATGGTCATTTTTTTCTATGATCACTTTCTCACTTTCCAGAGGGGTTTCAACCAATGCGCAGCCTGAAGTATCAACTGAGTTGCCGTCGCTTCCGACAACCTTCCCGCTGTGCTTTGTCACAACTGTAAATTTAGGGTCATCTGACTCCACATTAAGGATGTACAGCCCAAATACAGCATTGTCCCCTCTTGCAATTGTTTCCTGATTAAGAGGGATTGCAACACGCTCTCCTGGTGAGAGCATTGTAAGAATCTGCTCTTTTGTCTGCTCATTTATATCATTAGTTATTTCATCTGCTGTGCCAAAGAATATCTTTAATAAGTAGATTCCCATGCTGAAGACAACTAAAGTGATTATTAGCATAACCAAAAAATTTACTGACAGCTCAATTCCTTTCTTATTCATTTTATGCGATACTAATAAAGAGATTAATAAAAAGAAAAAAATTATTTGATGATTTCGTATTCTTTCACAATTATTATCATGAAGAGAACAAGAACAATTATTCCTACTGCAATCCACGTAAATCCATCAAGGAATGTTGAGGTAAGCATCTTATACAGGCCAAAAGCCATGACAGCAAATCCAAGCCATAGAAATTTGTCAAGAACAAGCTTCATTATGTCAAATTCCTGCTGGGCAGTTAATTTCTTTTTCATTTTAGATCACCCTCACAAAGAATGTTTTTGAGACGTATTCTTCTTCTGTGCCGGCTGAGTTTTTTGCAGTTATTGTAAGTTTATACAGGTAAGTTCCCTGCGCTTGCGGAGCAAAATACTTAATCCCATATACTTGCGCCTCTCCAACACCAAGTGTCTGACCTGCTGAACTATCCCAGAAAAATGCGCCATTCCATCCTTGACTGCTTGATTCTGCTGTACTCGGATCTATATCGACTGCAGCACCGCTGATTATCTGTTTTAGCTCTATCTTAAAATCAAGATTAAAGTCTCTTGTATTCTTAACACCTATTGTAATAACAGCTTCCTCATTTGAGCCTAGCTTTACCTCTGTTGTCGGAAATGACAGTTTTTTGTCTCCTGTCCTTAGGTCATCAAGAATCTGCTGCTTAATCTGCTCCTGAACTTGGGTTGTAGTGTCTCCAATATCCTTAAACATGTTCCTGACGAACATCAAACCAAGGCCCAGAAAAGTCATTGCCAGGACGATTATGACAATAGCGTTTATTGAAATGCTTAGAGAACCCTTTTTCGAAAATCTCATTTGTTATTCACCTCTTTTTTACTGCTATAAGTAATATTATATCCAATATTTGAAGTCCTCATTTATAAACTTTTCTATAATTGACGCATAGGGAAATTTAACGAAAGATTTAAAAACCACCTCTTAATCCATCCAAATATGGCAAAGATAAGAAAAGCAGTCGCATATAGACGGCTTGAAAGGCCGTATACAAGAATATCTAAATATAGGGAGAAATCTTTTATTAGGACAAACCCTGCAAAAAAGATTATTAAGTATAATATGGGCAACACGACAAAAAAATTTGAGTATAAGCTGGAGCTTGTTTCAAAAGCAGACATACAGATAAGAGACAATGCAATTGAAAGCGCAAGGCAGTCAAGCAACAGGATTCTGGAAAAGAAGATTGGTTCAGCAAACTATTATTTTCACATTCTAACATACCCCCACCATATCTTAAGAGAAAACCCATTAGCAGCAGGAGCAGGAGCTGACCGTTTCTCAACAGGAATGAGCCATTCTTTTGGAAAGGCTATAGGCAATGCTGTTCAGTTAAAAAAAGGCCAGACAATAATCAATTTATCAGTTGACAAGATTCATTTAGATTCTGCAAAGACAGCAATGAAAAGGGCTTCTAATAAATTACCTTGTTCTTTCCTGGTTAGAGTGCAGAAAAATCAATAGTTAATAGAAAACTATTTAAATCATGCATTAATTTATCTTGATCATGGATTTCAACCAGATATACAACTCAATGTACAACTTCTTAATAAACTGGAATATCCAGAATATATACTTAAAAGCATTCGTGATATTCTTTGGTTTCTTCATCTGCGCAGAGATTCTGGTATTCATCCTCAAGAAAATAGTTATGAAACTGGCATCAAAGACAAAAACCGATGTAGACGACAGGCTTATAGCCGCAGTAACAAGGCCTTTGTCAATAATAATTATCCTTATAGGATTAAAACTTGCGCTAATCTCAATCTACACAAAAGATATTCTTGATAGAATATTTGCAGGAGAGGTTATAAACACCATAATAATCATAATAATAACATTTATCTTCATAAGAGTATTTGATATTATAATCGAAAGCTGGGGGAAAGCATTTGCTAAGAAAACAAAATCAGATATGGATGACCAGCTTCTTTCTTTATTCCATAGGTTCTCAAGGATAATAATTGTGATCATTGCTGTTTTATTTGTTTTGCAGGCATGGGGCATTCAAATTGGGCCATTGCTAGCTGGACTAGGAATAGGAGGTATTGCAATTGCTTTTGCATTACAAAGCAGCCTGGCAAATATTTTCGGAGGAATCTCAATAATCCTTGATAAAAGTGTAAAAGTAGGAGATATTCTAAAGATAGACGACAAAACTTCCGGAACTGTCCTTGATGTGGGATTGAGGAGCACAAAAGTAAGAACATGGGATAATGAATTAGTTATTGTTCCAAACGGAAAGATGGCTGATGCCCAATTACATAACATGGTTCAGCCAGATCCAAAAGTAAGGGCAACAGTTGAATTTGGTGTTGTCTATGGCTCAGATCACAAGAAAGTAAAGAAGATTGTGTTAAGCGCAATAAGCAAGATAGGGCATGTACTAAAAGATCCAGAACCAAGAGTTATGTTTATTTCGATGGGGGACTTCTCTTTAAACTTCAGAGCTTATTTCTGGGTAGATGAGTTTGCAAAAAGATTTGCAACAAAAGAGGAAGCAACCTGCGCGATCTATGACGCATTGAATAAAGCAAAGATAGGGATACCCTTCCCAACAAGTACTGTTTATATCAAAAAGAATTGATTAGTGAGAATATGGATATATTAGATACCCCTTCTCTTCAAATTTATCTAAGACCCTTTTAAATATAGGATATAGTTTTGTACTTAATGATAAAGTTATATCATCATCAGTCTCGTGTGAGTCAAGTCTTATGTTATTAGTTAAGTTGCATGGATCTTTTAATGAAAAGAGTACGCTGTCGATAGATAGTTCCATCTTAGAAACTAATGATTTTTTCTCAGTGATCTCAATAACATAGTCGCAGAATGCTATAGAGTTAGTTTTTAATCTCATAGAAGCATATATTTCCTTTCTCAAACAAGGATTTCCTAATTCTTTTGATTCATCCATAGTTTAGGAAAAGGAAAATGGTTTTATAAATCTTTCTATTTGTAACTACTTAGAAATAGTATTTTTTAGCTCTTCAGCAGTATCGATAGCGCCATACTTCTTCTTAAAAGATTCAATGAGTTTCTTGTCTTCAATCAGATCAGTCTTTGACAGGTAAACGACCATCTTCTTTCCTTCTTTTTTTATATTCTTATATAGCTTTTCCTGTTTCTCGGTAGGGTAACTCTCAGTTAAATCAAAAACATAGATTAAAGATTCAGCAAGATACTTGATTGCAAGATAAGCCTGTTTCTCGATATTATTCAGTTTCTCAAACCTATCCAGGGCTCCAGGCGTATCCAATAATTGTATTTTTTCCTCATCCTTCTTGATATAAGCTACATTAACGCCTTTTGTCGTGAATGGATAAGAATTTATCTCAGGTTTTGACCCAGTTAGTTTATACATCAAAGTAGTTTTCCCCACATTTGGAAAACCAACAATGCAGATTGTCTTTATTCCAGTTTTGATTGACGGATAACCCTTGATTATCCTTCTGGAATATTCTAGATATTTTAACTCGTTGTTTATCTGTTTGATAACAGAAGATATTCTTCCGTAATATTCTCTTCTATGCTTATTTATCAATCTTACATCAGTAGTTTTCCCTATCTTTGAAGAGTACGTCTTTGAAAAAAATTTTACCTTTTTCATAGCCCAGTTCATTGCGCCTAAAGATTTTTTCAGCAGATCATACTCCAATGTGCATTTCAATAACTCAAGATAAAACTCCGGAAGATGCTCTAAACTAGGAAATGACTCTATTACCCTCTTAAGCCTCTCTACCAAAGAACCATTTACAACATCAATTCTTGAAAGTTCAATTCTCTTTGATTTTGTCAGGGGCTCTTCCCTTGTTTTCTTCTGCCTGGCTATATCTGCTTTTTTTGATCCCTTCTTAAAAGCTACATCTAAGAAAAACTGGTAGTTCTCTATTGGCGGAATATCCTGAAAGCTCATAACTTTAGGAAAAGAGATGTTTGTATTTAAAAGTATCTTTTAGCATTAATTTTATATAGTAATCAGATTAATCCTCCTTAATGGGCCTATGGTGTAATGGATAGCACTCCCGGCTTCGGAAGTTTACTGAAGGGACCGGTCGATGAGGGTTCGAAACAACCAAAGCAGATGTCTTGGCTACGAATGTCCCTCTAGGCTCATTTTTTTCTTTATATTCTTTCATTTTCACCACTCTCTCGAGCATAGAAACAATTAAATAGGATAACTTCTATAACAAGAATAATGAGAGAAGACAACCAATTTTACATAACCTTGGGTGTTTTGGGTATTGCTGCTGTCATCGGCTCGCTCTCAGTTATTTTAGCAAGACCTGGCTATCCTGGGATTATTGGTATTCTTTTGTCCCCAGCAGTGATGGGCTTATTTCTGATAATCGGGTTTGCAGCAGCATTCATTGCAGGAACCAGCATAGAGACAAGCTGACGATATTATATGGTGTTTCCCAAATGAAGGTTAGCATACCTTTTGTGAGCTTTTTTTACATTATTATCTACACTGACAGAGGGGATGCTCCATCCGGGAGAAGTCAGTTATCAGCAGTATAATCAAAAAGCGAACTTGATGCTAATCCGAGAAAAGCGAGATTTGGGACACACCTGATATTATAAAAAGTTTTAAATATGAGCAGCAAAAGAATAGATTCATGGTGTCTGAAATATCAATTGCGCTCTTCCCGGTTCTTACATTTGCATTCTTTATAGTCCTATTCCTAACAGCGTTTACAATATTTATTCTTATATTCTGGATATGGGCAATGGTTGACTGCCTTGCATCAAAACTTGACGTACCAAATAAGCTGTTTTGGTTTGCGATAATTTTATTCTTTAATTTTTTGGGCGCAATTGTTTACCTTATTGTTGCAAAAAATAAGAAAGTGGTAGTTGTGAAATCAAAGAAAGCAAAAAAAAGGCTTTACAGAAGCAGGAGAGATAGGATCATTGCAGGAGTCTGTGGCGGCCTGGGAGATTATTTTGATGTTGATCCGACTTTGATAAGGATAGTTTGGGTGCTGATCACAGTATTTGGTGTTGGCTCTGGGTTTTTGGCATACCTAATCTGCTGGATAATAATCCCAGATGAAAAATAAAGTCTGAAAAGTCAATTAAACTGATATTTTCCAAAAGATTTAAATAGAACCCTAGTATAGGGATTAGTAATAATTAAGAGGTGGCTATTAAATGAGTAAGAAATTAAATATCTCTATTTTATTTTTTATAATTTCCATACTTGCCATATCCTCAGTTTCTGCATACAGCTTTGACGTTGCATACACAACTATAAAAGATAACATCTACATAAGTGAAGGCGCTGAATTCGAGGTGACAATTGTCAATAATGAAGATCAGGCAAATCGATTTAGAGTTTCTGTAGAAGATTTTACACAATGGAGTATTGAGACAATCCCCCAATCATACAAGCTAAGCGGAGTATCAATTCCAGCAAATAAAGCAGACACATTCAAACTTATTTTCTATCCAAAAAATATAAGGCCTGGCCAGAAATCTGTTAAAGTAGTTGTAAAATCAGAAGAGACTGAGGACGAAATAGGAAAAAGTCTTAATATTAACTTAAAATCAGAGTACAGCATCCCAAGCTTTATTCCAAATATAGAACTGAAAGTTTATGCTCCTAATCAGGGAAAGGTTGATCCAAGGCTTGACAATGTATACAAAGTGGAAGTTAAGAATAAGAATCTTTTGATACTTGATGATATAACTGTCACGCTAAAAAGCAGCCTTCTAGATGAAACACAAGCAGGCATAAAGCTTGAACCTTTAGAAAGAAGGTTACTGGATTTCCCAGTTACACTAGACAGGACAGAGTCGCCAAAAACAGAGACATTAATTGCAACAGCAACAATAAGAAATCAGTCTTTTGTCGCAATACAAGATTATGAGATTATCCCATACAAAGAGGATTTTGCACAGATACCTGAGAAAAAGAGCCAATTTCTAAAGATAACAGACATGATCCATGTAACTAATAATGGAAACTCAGAACAGGTACAGACAATAAAGGCTGAAACAGGATTTCTAAAAAGCTTATTCTGCTATACCAAACCAAGAGCTGATGTTGTCAAAGAACAAGGACAAAGATATTTTGTATGGAACTTAACACTCGACTCAAAAGAGACAAAGACACTTTCTGCTACCCTAAACTTCAGGCCCATTATCTCATTGATTTTGGTAATCTTGATTGCATTTGCGCTTTATTATTACCTGAGATCTCCAATCGTAATAACGAAAGATTATGCTGATGTTTCAACACAGGACGGCGGAATATCCAAGCTTGATGTTGTACTGAACATCAGGAACAGAAGCAAGAAGTCAGTAAGCAACATAGAGATTATTGATAAGATTCCAAGCTTAGCGCATCTTGAGAAAGAAGTTAAAGCTGGATCACTCCACCCTTCAAAGATAATCAGGCATGAAAGAAAAGGAACAATGCTCAAATGGGACATTGAAAGCCTGGAAGAGGGAGAAGAGAGAATAATCAAATATACAATGAGAGCAAAACTTGCTATACTCGGAGGATTTACAATACCTCCTGCTATTGTCAGATTTAAAACAGATAAAGGAATTGACACAAGCGCAAAGTCGAATGTGCTGAGGATAAATCCACATGAGTTGTAAAGTATATGATCATATCTTAAAAGTACAGATATCTTTCTAAGTTAGGTATCCTAAGGGTGTGCTCCAAATGAAGGTTAGCATCCCTTTTGTAAGCTTTCTTTACATGATGATAAACACTGACAGGGGGGACGCTCCATCCGGGAGACGTCAGTTATCAGCAGTATAATCAAAAAGCGAACCTGATGCTAACCCGAGAAAAGCGAGATTTGGAATACACCATTATCCTACGAAATATTTATAAAGAGCTTACTTTTCTTTTTCTATATCCCCATCTAGCTCAATGGTAGAGCGTGCGGCTGTAGAAGTGGTGTTGAGTTGCCTAACGGCTAAGATGAAACATCACCAGCCGTAACCGCAAGGTTCCTGGTTCGAGATGCACTTTGTGCAAGAAAATCCGGGGATGGGGATATTTTTTCTTTTTTA
>Ga0210057_1010235_pt1 | contig 10675 bp, 7 predicted proteins | sample CryGeyCG2114_010_2_FD_183968 | JGI IMG/M metagenome (GOLD analysis project Ga0210057, IMG submission 183968) | Groundwater microbial communities from aquifer - Crystal Geyser CG10_big_fil_rev_8/21/14_0.10 (SPAdes) (version 2) | ecosystem: Environmental > Aquatic > Deep subsurface > Groundwater ...
AATTCCACCAGTTATTACTATTTTAGGAGATAATCCACTTTCAATTACAAAAGGAGATAGCTATATAGAATTAGGTGCTGATTCTTTAGATGAAAAAGATGGAAATATTTCTGTGATTATTTCGGGAAATGTTGATACATCAGTGGTTGGTTCTTATGATATGACTTATACCTCGACAGATAATTCTGGTAATATATCTACAGCAATTCGTGTAGTTAATGTTCTTGCACCTCCTCTTACTACTTTTACTATTGATACAAATACAGTTTTAAAACCAGGAAAATATTCTTATGATAATTTAGTAATTACAAATAATGCTGTCTTAACTTTAGAAGGAGATCCAGATTCTACGAATTCTTTTAAAGGTGTTGAAATAAATGCGTATAATATTACAATTGATGCTGGTGCTTCAATATCTGCTGACGGACAAGGATATCAAGATGGACCAGGTAGTCCAGAATTAAATGAAGATGGTGCAAGTTATGGTGGTAAAGGGGCAGGAGGTACTTCTTCGGTTTATGGTTCTTCTTTAGAACCGGAGGATTTAGGAAGTGGTAAATTAAGTAGTGGTCGTGGCGGTGGTGCTATAAAACTTATAGTTACTGATACTTTAAAAAATAATGGAACAATTTCAGCAAATGGTATTAATTCTCGCGCAAGTGGTGGAAGTATTTATGTAAAAACAAATCAATTAGAAGGTATAGGTAATTTTAATGCAAATGGTTCTGGCACAAGTTGGCCTTATACTAAAGCTGGTGGTGGTGGAAGAATAGCATTATATTATAATACCTCTTCTTTCTCTGGATTGGCTCAAGCCTTAGCTGGAATTTATTGTTTTTATGGTTGTAATCCTGCTGCTGATACAGGTACAGTAGGTTTATTTAATTTATCTGATAATTCTTTAAACATAATTTCGACTTGGACATTTGAGGATAGTTTGAGTCCTTTTAATTTTGATAAAATAATTTTAAATAAAAATTCTAAAGTTGAAATAGAAGAAAATGTAATTATAAATAGTGATGAATTTTTTGTAGATGAAGGTTCTTCTGTTGTTTCGTTAGGTAATAATGTTTTAAATATTCCAATTATTACACTAGACAATATTTCTACATTTACACTAGCTGGTGGAGAAAAAATAGATTCTGATTCTTTGTTGGTAAAGGGTGGGTCTACTTTTACATTTTCAGACAATGGAATTTTATCTATAGATTCTTTATTGGTTTCAGGAAATTCTTCCACTGTGACCGTAGTTCCAGAAAAGATACTTTTATTAGAAATACCGAATGTAGAAGTACAAGAAGGTGCTTATATTTCTGTTGATCAAAAAGGATATGTAAATGGTCCTGGAACTCAAAATGAAAATCAGAAAGGTGGACTTTATGGTGGAGATGATGAAAATATTTCTTCTTCTTATGTTTATGGTTCTGCTTTAAAACCAGTAGATTTTGGTAGTGGAGGAAAGGCACCACACCCTCAAGGTGGTGGAGCTATTCGTCTTGTTATTACCGATACCCTTATTAACAATGGCATAATCTCTGCTAATGGAAATGTTTCTTCAAGTGGCGGTAGTATTTATGTGACTACAAAAAATTTATTAGGAAATGGTGAATTTAGTGCAAATGGAGGAGGACTTTATGCAGGGGGATATTTTGCTGCTCCTGGTGGAGGAGGAAGAGTCGCTGTATATTATGAGAGTTCTTCTTTTACTGGAAAAGCAGAAGCAAAAGGAGGATGTGGAAGTTATGATGGATGGAGTATGACCTGTGCAAGTAAAGGAACAGTCGGTCTTTTTGATACTTTGAATAATGATTTATATCTTGATTCTTCTTGGCAATTTAAAAATAGTGATAGTCCATTTAACTTTAATAATATTTTTATATCAAATGGTACAAAAGTTATTTCTGATGAAAATATTTCTTTAACTGCTAACGATATATCTATTGATGGAGCATCCACTTTTGTTTTTTCTGGCTCAGAAACTATAAATGCAAATCAAATGAATATATTAGGAAATTCTACTTTAACTATTTTGAATGAGAAAATATTAAAACTTGAAGTATCTAATTTATTTGTTGAAACGGGTTCTTATATACAAGTAGATGGAAAGGGTTATGTAAGTGGTCCTGGGTCACCAGAAGAAGGCGAACAAGCTGGTGCAAGTTATGGTGGTAAGGGTGGTGGGGCTTCTTCAAAACCAGTATATGGTTCAAAAGAAGAACCTATAGATTTTGGTAGTGGTTCTAAGGGAAATCGTGGTGGTGGAGCGATACGTTTAGATATATCAGGTACTTTAGAGAACAATGGAATAATTTCTGCAAGTAATACAAAAGAGCATGTAAGTGGCGGAAGTATTTATGTGACAGCTTCAAATATATTAGGAAATGGTAAATTTGTTGCAAATGGTGGTGGAAGTAGTTGGCCTTATGGTTCGATAGGTGGTGGAGGAGGAAGAATAGCGATTTATTATGATGATTATTCTTTTAGTGGAGAAAATATTGTTTTGCCTGGGAATTATTGTTTTTCTGGATGTGCTCCTGCAGGTGAATCTGGAACATTACATCTAGTAGATAAAAATTTTATTCCACTTAGTTCATCGAAGAAAATAATAAAATTTAATTTTTCAGAATTAATTCCTGAAGTTGTTGGAACCATAGAAGAGAGTAATCATACCATTTCTCTTTCTGTTCCATTCAGTACAGACATAACAAACTTAGTACCTAATATTGATATTTCAGACAAAGCATCTATCGATCCTTTAAATGGTGTGTCTCAAAATTTTTCTAATCCAGTAAGTTATATTGTTATAGCTGAAGATGGTTCTACTGAAAGTTATACTGTTACAGTTTTAGTTTTACCAGACCCAGATCCAGAACCAATTTTAGATACAACTCCACCAGAAATATCTAGTTTTTTATTGAATGACATATCAGGAGACGTTACTATAAATCCAACAGAATCGAATCCTCTTTCTATTAATTTAAATGCAAGCGAGAATGTGAATTGGATGTCCATAAAAATAGAAAATGAAGATGATTCAACTGTTTATAAGATTTTTCAATCAGGAGTTAATTGTGTAGATGATACAAATACTTGTTTAAAGAGTTGGAATGGTGGATTGTCTAGTGGGGGATTATTGCAGGATGATACTACTTTTAAAATAAAAGTTCATATAAAAGATGAAGCTGGAAATGAATTTTATGATTATCTTTCTCCAGTTATTACTATAGATACTTTAATTTAATTCCCCTTGAACTTCCCCTATGCTGGAGGAGAACTGGCCTCCTCCAGTTATCAACATATGCCGTTCCCCTGAACCTGGTTCAGGGGAAAAACAATCTCCAATCTCCCCTGTACCTGGTTCAGGGGAAGTTCAGGGGAAGAAAGAATATGTTATACTTAAAATAATGTTAAAACATTTTATAAAAACATTACTAATCTTTTTAGGTATGATAGTTTTAGGACTCATTGGAGTCTATTTGGTTAGTTATTTTGATGACATGAAAGGGAATGAAAGTATATTAAATAGTAATACTGAACTTGCAAAATAATATTTTAGTGATATAGTATCTATACCGCAAAGAAAGTAGGCAGCACCGAAGGTGCGAGTTTATCAAGTGAAAAGTTTAAAGTTCTTAAAGTATTTACTTTATAACTTTATAAACTTTCTACTTTTTAACTACTTAAGTCCTATTTAGTGGGTCGATATCCGCCAGAGGCGGACAAGCTTGCGGCTTCAGAGCCGTTTTTTATTTTTCAGCCTTAGGCTGATCCGCCTTTGGCAGAGAAAACACAAAATTATGTTATTAAAATCAAAAAAAGAAGAAATGATAAAAGGCCTTGAGAAAGCGATTAAGGAATCTGAGTCTCTTGTTTTTGTGAATTTTCATGGAATGAACGTGAGTGATGAGACGATTCTTCGTAGAGAATTAAGAAATCAAGGAGTGGATTACAAAGTGTCTAGAAAGACTTTGCTTAGACGTGCTTTGCTCAAAAAAGCAGAAGGAGAAGTTCCTGAACTTTCTGGTGAAGTTGCTGTTGCTTATTCCAAAGACAATATTGCTTCTCCTCGTGAGATTTATAATTTTCAAAAAACTCATAAGGGTATTCTAGATATTCTAGGGGGTATTTTTGAAGGTAAATTTGTAGGTAAAGAAAAAATGATGGAGATAGCTACTATTCCTTCTAGGGAAGTTTTACTTTCAAAAATTGCATTCTTGCTTAAATCTCCGATACAACGTTTAGCTGTTGCAGTTAATGAAGTTGCTAAAATTAAAAGCTAGTGACTAGTTTTTAGTGATTAGTGAAAATTAGAATTTATTAATTAATATTTCTAGAAGCTAGAACCTAGCAACTAGAACCTAATATATATGAAATTTGATCTATTTATGAAAGACCTTGAGAGTGCATCAGTTTTAGAATTGAATGAACTTGTAAAGGCAATAGAAGAAAAATTTGGAGTTTCTGCAGCTACTGTCGCAGCAGTAGGACCAGCTGCAGGTGGAGCAGAAGATGTTGAAGAAAAAGATTCATTTACTGTTACGCTCGCTTCTGCTGGTGAACAAAAAATAGCTGTGATGAAAGTCGTTAAAGAAGTTTTGGGTCTTGGTCTTAAAGAAGCAAAAGATTTAGTTGATGCCGCTCCTTCAACATTGAAAGAGGGTATGAAAAAAACTGAGGCTGAAGATCTTAAGAAAAAGATCGAAACAGCTGGAGGGAAAATCGAGCTTAAATAACTCGATTTTTCGGCCGGAGGCGCGACGGCGCCAAGGCGGGGGATGCGTAAAATTCCAGTAGGAATTTATGTGTGGCCAAAATTGAACTGAAATAATAAAAAACACAGGGTTCCCCTGTGTTTTTTAGGGTTCCCCTGTGTTTTCTGATTTTCTAGAAAAGTGATATAGTAAGATTGTGAAAAAAGTAGCTTTTATTTCCGTTTTCAATAAAGAAGGTGTTGAAAAATTTGCCAAAGGATTGGTGGATTTGGGTTGGGAAATAATGTCTTCTTCAGGTACGGCTAAATATCTAAAAGATAATGGTGTGTCATGCACAGACCTTTCTAGTTTTGTGGGTGAGCCGATATTGGGGCATAGAGTTGTTTCTCTCTCTAGAGAATTTTATGCAATGCTTTTGGCACGATATGATAATGAAGAAGATAAAAAAGAATTAGAAAAATTAAATTTACCTTTTATATCTTTAGTATGTTGTGATATGTATCCTTTGATTGAAGAAATAGAAAAAAAAGATACAACATATGAAAAAGTATTAGAAAAGACCGATATAGGTGGGCCGACGATGTTGCGCGCAGCTGCGAAAGGTGAGCGTATCGTTGTTTGTGATAAAAATGATAGAGAAAAAGTTTTGAAGTGGCTTCAGGATGATGAAATAGATGCAAAAATTTTTAAAAGAGCTCTTGCCGCAAAAGCTGAATATATAGTTTCAAAATATTGTATGGCTTCAGCTGAATATTTAAGTGATGGGAAATATAGTGGTTTAATAGGGGAAGCAACATCTATTTGTAAATATGGGGAAAATGCTTGGCAGACTCCAGCAATGTTATTTAAAACATACACAACTGATACACTCGCTATGGCTAATAAAAATTTCAAGAGAGTTGCAGGTGAGCCTATGAGTTATAACAATATGGCTGATTTAGATAGATTGCTCCAGACTATTACTCATATTGCTGGTGGTTTTGATTTGAATACTAAAAAAGTACCTTTTATTGCTGTTGGTGTAAAACATGGAAATCCTTGTGGAGCCGCTATAGGGGAGGATTCTTCTGAGGTTTTGGAGAAAATGCTTTCTGGAGATTTGCGGGCTATATTTGGAGGTCTAATTATGACTAATTTTAAAATAGGTGAAAAAGAAGCGGATACACTTTTGACTTTTAAAATGCCAGAGGGGAAACGACGTCTTTTGGATGGTATTTTTGCTCCAGAATTTGAAGAAAATGCAATAGAAAAATTAAAAAGAAAAGGTGATAAATGTAGATTTTTAGCTAACGAAGCTTTAAAGAATTTAAGTTCAAATAGTTTGGATAAATCTTTTCGTTTTAGATATCTGAGAGGAGGTTTTCTTAAACAACCAAATTATACTTTTGTTCCGAATATAAAAGAAGCGACAGTAGAAGGAGATCAAAATATAATAAAACAAGATCAGATTATTGTAGATTTGATTTTAGCTTGGGCTATAGGATGTACGAGTAATAGTAATACGATAACAATAGTAAAAAATGGTAAATTGATAGGTAATGGGGTAGGACAGCAAGACAGAGTTGGTGCTGCAAAACTAGCAATAAGTAGAGCTGACGATGCTGCAAGCGTGTTGGAAGAAAAAAATATTAAAGCAGATTTAGTTGGTGCTATCGCATATAGTGATAGTTTCTTTCCATTCCCTGATGGTCCGAAAGTTTTGATAGAAAGAGGTATTAAAATTATTTTTACTACTTCGGGATCTGTGAATGATAAAGATGTGATAGAATCTTGTAAAGTGGAAGGTGCGACATTAATAATGTTTCCGGATAAAGTCGCTAGAGGTTTTGCTTGGCATTAAAGGGTAGTTATAGCTTATAGAAATTAGCTTTTAGAAATTAATACAAAAAAACAAAAAGTATGAAAAAAGACAATACAATATATGCTATTTCACCAATAGATGGAAGATATAAAGAAATTGTAAAAGACTTAGGTCCTATTTTTAGTGAGTATGGACTTATGAAATATCGTTTTATTATAGAAATAAAATATTTTTTGGCATTTTCTAAAATTGGTGTAATGCCAAGAAAAATTACAAAAAAGGAAGTTCAATATTTAGAATCTTTGATTAAAAAATTCTCCATTACAGATTTCACTCAGATAAAAGAAATAGAAAAAACTACAAATCACGACGTGAAAGCTGTAGAATATTTTATTAAAGAAAAAATGAAAAATTTTAGTCTTTCTGATTGTATGGAATATGTGCATCTGGGTAGAACCTCTGAAGATATAAACAATCTGGCTTATGCATTAATGTTGCGAGATGGAGTGAAAATAATAAATATTAAATATAAAGAAGTTGAGAAAGAAATATCAAAATTAGCAAAAGAAAATAAAAAAACATCGATGCTTGCGCTTACTCATGGTCAGCCAGCAAGTCCAACGACATTCGGTTGGGAGATGAATGTTTTTGGAGAGAGATTACGCTATGGCATCAAAGCACTTGATAGCTTTAAATTGAAAGTAAAATTAAATGGTGCTACAGGAGGAGACAATGCTCTCCATTCTGCTTATTTGAAGATAAATTGGCGTAAGTTTTCTAGTGATTTTATTTTTAGTTTGAATGAAAAAGGTGGTATCCAATTTACCAACAATCCTTTTACCACTCAGATAGAATCACACGATACTTATCGTGAACTTTTTGATATTATACGTGGATTAGACATTGTGTTGATAGACTTTTCTCGTGATATTTGGATGTATATTTCTCGTGGGATAATAGCGCAGATTCCGAAGGTGGGGGAGATAGGTTCATCCGCTATGCCACAGAAAATAAATCCTATTAACTTTGAAAATGCCGAAGGCAATCTGGATTTGGCGAACTCTCTCTGTGAATTTTTTGGTAGGAAACTTACTATTTCTCGTATGCAGAGAGATCTTTCTGACTCGACAGTGGAACGCAATTTTGGATTGGTTTTTGCACATACGAAGATTGCTTTGGTTTATGTTTTAAAAGGATTAGGACGTATTAAAGTTGACCAGAATGCTGTAAAAACAGAGCTTGAAAAACATTGGGAAGTTGTTTCAGAAGCTTATCAAGTCATTTTGCGTAGTGTTGGAGTTAAAGATGGATATGAATTGTTGAAAGAATTTACTCGTGGGAAGATGGTAGATAAAGATGCTATGTATTCTTTTATTGACGAGGTTGCTAAAAAACATAATTTACCTAAAAAAACTGTAGAAAAACTTAAAAAAATTACCCCTCATAACTATATCGGGAATCGTAATTTTTAGCTTGTTTTTTGTTTTAAAAGCGTTATTATGTATTGATATGGAAATTCTAGGAAAAATACTTGGTAATCCCGCAAGGGTTAAGATAATGCGTCTTTTTTTGTTGAATTCTAAGAATGGATTTAATAAAAAAGATGTTGTTAAAAGAAGCCGTGTGAATCCTGTTATTGCTGGTAAAGAAATGAGGCTTTTGGAGTCTGTTGGTTTTATAAAAAAACATATAGCACTTTGGTATTTTAATCCATTTTTTAAATATGCAAAAGAATTTGATAAGCTTTTAGTAGGTGCTGATACTTTAAATAAAAAAACTATAGCTGATAATTTTAAAAAAGTTGGTAAGATAAAACTTCTTTTAGTTTCTGGTATTTTTATTAAAAATAAAGATACGAAAGTGGATCTTTTGATTGTTGGAGATAAAATTAAAAAAGGAAAAATTGAAGAAGAAATACATAAACTTGAGGCTGAAATAGGTACAGAGCTTGTATATGCTGTTTTTGAGACTAAAGAATTTATTTATAGATTAGATATGTATGATAAACTCATTCGAGATATTTTGGATTTTCCTCACGAGGTTGTTTTTCAAGCAAAAGAGCTAAACCTTGCAAAGGTCGCTCGATAGGCTATAGTCTATTTAGAGTTATCCACATAAGCTTTAAAAAAGGTCTAGAAATTGATATAATAAATTTATAACTTTTATAAGGTCGAACCCTATTGCTTGTGAGCGATGGGGAAACACAAAAAGATTATTAATTAAAATTAAAATTAAAAATTTATGAATAATATTTGGATGACATGGGGTGATGTGTTTAATGTTTCACTACAAAGTTTGTGGTTGGGCTTTATTCAATTTGCTCCAAAACTTATTTTAGCTATCATTTTTTTTGTTGTTGGTTGGATTTTGGGTTCTCTTATAGCTAAAGCATTTGAACAAGTTTTCAGTGCTTTAAAAATAGATAATCTTTTCCATTCCATCGGGATGGATGATTTTTTCAGAAGAGCAGGAATGCATCTTAATTCTGGGTATTTTATTGGACAGGTAATGAAGTGGTTTATAATTATTATCTTTCTTCTTCCTTCTCTTAATTTAGTTGGCTTGGATTATATTGCATCTTTTTTGAAAGATGATGTTATAGGATTTTTGCCTAGAGTTGTAGTTGCTGTCTTTATATTAATAATTGCTACGATTGTTGCTGATTTTCTTTCCAAAACTGTTATGGCAGGATCCCGCGCAATGAATCTTAAATCAACAAATATGCTCGGTTCCCTTGTTAAGTACACTATTTGGATTTTTGCTTTTATTATTGCATTAGGTCAACTCGGTGTAGCTGAAGGTTATATGAGTGTTTTGTTTACTGGATTAGTCGGAATGCTTGCTCTCGGTGGTGCTCTTGCTTTTGGTTTAGGTGGTAAAGAGGCTGCAGGAAGATTAATTTCAAAAATTGGTGAAGAAATATCCCAAAGGTAATAACATGAAATAGCCCGCCAGAGGCGGACAGGCTTATAAGTGTTAACTTATAATTTTTAGAAATAGAAAAAAGATGTCCACAAATTGCCCACAGGTAATATGGTTGACATCTTTTTTCGTTTTGATATACTCTATTTATCAGTATGATTACATTAAGAAACAAGTTTAAAAGGCGGTTTTAAGCAGGCTTTCTTTTGTCTGTTGACCGCTCGAAAGGCGGTTTTTTGTTTGGTAAGTATAGCTTGAATCTTGACAACTAAAATCCTGTTCCCTGTCTTATAGCATGCAGCCTGTATGCGTAGGGTCTTTTTGTAGGGGAAACAGGACAAGTAAAGAAAATTTTTTAGTAGCGAGCGGTCGTGAAAGAAAATGTTATTTTTTACTTTCTCCGACATAACGTCGGAGTAAATGTGGTTTGTAAATTTCTTAACAGGAAATTTAAGGGCGTATGGTGGATGCCTTGACTTTAAGAGGCGATGAAGGACGTGGCGTTGCTGCGATAAGCTTCGGGGAGGTGCTTAGCTACCTTTGATCCGGAGATTTCCGAATGGGGAAACCCAATGCGATAAACTCGCATTGCGAGCTTTGCGCGCAGTTTATAAAGTAGAAAGTTATAAAGTTTATAAAGTAGATGCATTTGTATTTTTACTTTTAACTTTAAGAACTTTAAGAACTTGTAACTTGCGAGCAGAGCTCGCGCATACCCTGGGAAGTGAAACATCTCAGTACCAGGAGGAATAGAGACAAATATGTATTTCCTTAGTAGCGGCGAGCGAAAAGGAAGAAGCCCAAACCGCGCATCACACAGCGTGTGATGCGCAAGTAGAAAGTGAAAAGTAGAAAGTTATAAAGCGAATGCAAATGTATTTACTTTGTACTTTATAAACTTGATAACTTTTAACTTGCGCATCGTGCTATGCGTGATGCGCGGGGTTGTAAGATGACAATGTAGATTTCTAGGAGAGTCAAAAAATAAATTATTAGTTTAAGTTGCTGGAAAGCGACACCGTAGAAGGTGATAGTCCCGTAAACGAAAATAATTTATCTCTCTTGTTGTTATTCTTGAGTACCCCAGGACATGAATGGCCGGGGGGAATCCAGCGGAACTAACCGCTAAGGCTAAATACTCTTAAAGATCGATAGTGAACAAGTACCGTGAGGGAAAGGTGAAAAGCAGCCCGATTAGGGCGGTGAAATAGACCTGAAACCATATGTCTACAAGGAGTCG
>Ga0210057_1010236_pt1 | contig 10674 bp, 9 predicted proteins | sample CryGeyCG2114_010_2_FD_183968 | JGI IMG/M metagenome (GOLD analysis project Ga0210057, IMG submission 183968) | Groundwater microbial communities from aquifer - Crystal Geyser CG10_big_fil_rev_8/21/14_0.10 (SPAdes) (version 2) | ecosystem: Environmental > Aquatic > Deep subsurface > Groundwater ...
ATCAAAATAATATTCTTTAGATGATTGATAGATTTCTCTTGGCAAATCATAAGGAATTTCTCTCAGTTTTAAACGAAATATCAAATGAGAGGAATAAACAATTTTTTTCATAAAAATGAAAATGTGCCCCTACCAGGAATCGAACCTGGATCATTTGCTTAGAAGGCAAATACTTTATCCGTTAAGCTATAGGGGCATTTTGCAACTTTTAATTATAAAGATTTTCTTCATTCGGTCAACCCCGCTGGCGGTTGCAAAACTCTAAACAAACCCCGGTATTCTTTTAAATCAGATTTTTCAAACTTTTCCTGGCGTCTCTCCCATTCTTTTAAAATTTTTTGGTAGAGTTCTTCTTTAAATTGAACCGGTCTCTCGATAATTTGGGGCTCTTTTTTTTCGGCTAAAAAACTGTATTGATAAAAAATCAAACCGCCAAAAATTAAAGCCAAAATCAAAAGAATGAAAAAGGCAGGCAGGGGATTTCCCCCAATCTTCCAAAAAATTTTCTTCAAAAATTCTATCAATCTTTGTAATTTATTCATTTTGTATAAACTTTTGTTAAAAAAGTGGATTCGATATCCTGAGGCAAAAGATCTTTTGATTGAATTTCCCTTTCAGTTAATTTTTTAACATTGAGATTTAAAACATCGATCAAATAAGGGGCGTTTTCTAATTTTTCTAAAAACTTTAAAAAATTGGGGAAGGAACCAATGACCGAAATTTGAAGAAATAAACTGGGCGGCTCGGTTTCGGTTTTTTGTCTGGAGACCGGAGATTTCTCTATTTTCAGTTGAAAAAGGGTGGCATTTTTATCTAAGAAATCGAAAAATTCAATCGGTCGTCTAGGATCAATGAAAATTTTATCAATTTTAACCAAATTTTCTTGATAATTTTGGTAAGCTTTGCTTAATTGATTAAGATTTTCTTTTTCTTTTTGAAAAGAAGCCAATTCACTTTTTAGAGAAATTAGTTTTTCGGAACCGGCTCGAATTTCTTTTAAAAATTTAGGAATAAGAAAAACAATGAAAAAAAGAGAAATTAATGTGAAAATGAGAAGCCAAAAATAAATTTTTTTCCTCGGGCTCATATTATTTTTTGATTTTAAACCCCGCAGAAGAGAATTCTCTCTACGGGGTAAAAGTGGCCTGGAAATCAATGTCGGTTGATTTCACCCAGTTTTGAAGAGGAAAATAAACATCGGAAAATTCCTTCTCCAAATTTTTGTTGAAGTTATCCAAAATCTCTTGGGTGGGAGAAAAACCTGAAAGGGAAACCAGATTTGATTCTTTTTGATAAGAAAAATTGGTCAAATACATTTGGGGAGGTAAAGTTTCGGAAATTTTATTGAAAACCTTGGTTAATTTATTTTGCTCTTGATAAAAAGAGTTCAGTTGAGAAAGAACTTGATTTAAAGAAATAATTTTTGTTCTCAGATTTTGGATTTCCGAATCTTCCGATTTCTTTTTTTCCATATCAAATGTAATTTTTTCCAAATCGATTTTCCCCGAAACATAATTCTGAATTCCAAATAGAATTAAAGTCAAAGAAAAAAGAAAAATCAAAATCAAAATGCCTAAAATAATAATCAGGTTTTTAACTTCCTCTTCAAAAAGTTCGGCTTTATTTCGAGGTGGCAAAAGATTAGTCATCATACTTCTTTTTGACCCCTTAAAGCTAATCCCAGAGCGGTAGTAAAAGCTAAAGATTTTTCGTAAGATAGTTCGGGAACTTCTTTAAGAGGTTCTGGCAAAATATTAGACCAGGGATTGGCTAATTCAACCGGAATTTTAAGTTCCAGGGAGAGAAAATTAGTTAAATTTTTCAAGTTGGCTCCCCCGCCGCAAAGGTAAATTTTTTCTACCTCTTTACTATCTAAAGGTAAATGCTCATGGTGAATGTGGGTATGATAATAAAAAAGGCAAATTTTTATTTCTCTAATTAAATCTTTCAAACGAGGAGAAAGGATTTCAAAAATTTTCTCCCTTTTTTCTAAACCATATTTTATTTTCAATTTCTCGGCTTCATTTAAGTCAATTTTCAAATTTTTAGCAATGAGGTTGGTAAATTTTTGAGAAGAAACAGAAATAGAACTGGTAAATCTTAGAGAGTAACCAGAAAAAATAATAAAACTAGATCTCGTGGCCCCGAGATCAATTAAAAGAAGAGAGGAAGGGGAAACTCCATTTCTGATCAAAGCCCGGGCAATGGCCTGGGATTCAATTTCCAAAACCTTAGGGATGAGCCCGGCCTTTTTTAATGCCAAAACATAAGGATCAATCACTTTTTTTGGCATGGCGGTAAGTAAAACATCGAAATGGTCCAAATGATTGATGACCGGTTTTACAATTTGATAATCTAAATAAACTTCTTCCATTGGCAAAGGAATATAATTTTCGGCTTCAAAATAGACCGCTTTCTTTAATTCCTCTTTTTTCATCATCGGCATTTGGATGATTTGCAAAAATGCCTCTTCTTCCGGCAAAGAGCAGACAACATATTTTGTTTTAATCTTTTCTCCTTTTGCCTTGGAAACTGCTTCCCTAATAATTTTCCCTAAAGCCTCGACATTTTTTATTTCCCCTCCCTCAATAATTCCCGGTTTAATTTCGGCTTCCCCAAAAGAAGCCAAACTAAAAAGACCTTTCTTTCTTTTTAAATTGACAATCTTCAAAGATAAATCAGAGATGTCCAATCCGAAGGCTTTTGGTTTTAAGGTTAAAAACTCCATAAATATCCTACGAATAACGAATCTTTTACGAATAAACGAATCTCTAAATTTATATTATTCGATTATTCGCAAATTCGCAACAAATTCGCTATTCGTTGATTTATTTGGTTTCTTCCCATTTTATGATTTCGAAATCAGGAGTAATATAAGGAACAAATGGGGGAGGATTGTAAACCAGATTTGAATCAAAATAACTCTCTCTTTTCAAATAGCCAGAGACAATTTGACTCCCCGATATCCATTGGGTTCCTACTCGGCCATTGCTGATAATTGAACCATAAATTTCCAATTTATCCCTAATATTTCCGGGGTAGTGATTCCTTGAAAAACGACCTTTCTGGGCAATAAAAATTCCTCTTAACTCCATCTGATTTGGAGAGTTGGGGGAAATCAAAACATTCCTCTCCCCGATCACTGAAAAACCATCGGAACCATCTAAAGTAGTATAATCAATGTTTCCTTGCAAAATGACATCGGTATCTAAATTGGGACTGATTAAATTGGCCGAGGCAATTGTTACTTTTCCTTTTACTTCTCCTTCTGGCCATAAATTGTCCTCAAAAAAAATCACTGAGCAGGCCGAAGGAATTGAATAGCTATTGTAGAGATATTCATTGGTAATGGTGAAATAATCATAATGCCAACCTTCTTCTAAAGAATAAGCCCAGGTTGGAGAAAGACCGGTAATGAGCCAGGTCTCAAAAGTACCATTGTTTTTGAATTTAATGTGATAACCTTTGCCTTGGGGATTGAGGTCGGTTGAGGGTGGTAAATAAATGCCACTGCTTTGAGCCGAATTTTTCATTTGGGCTAAATCGATGGTGATGCCGGCGAAATCAAATGGTGGAACGGGGAAAGAAAAAAGATCGGGGTTGCTATTTTGAGTAGTGGTAAAAACGCCGGGACAATAACAGTCCGTTCCCTCAATCCAACAGCCGGCTGAAACTGGACAAGGTGAACAAGCAAAGGAGCCGGTACAAATCCATTTGTCTTTAGCTGAAGTAACTGTTGATTGATTTTCTCCATCCATTCTGACACCTCCATTTGAGTGATAGGGACCCCTGATTTCATGGTCTGAGCCAATCCAGACATTATCATTTAAAATATAAGAGTATCTGGCGACCGAGGCTCGGGCATAGAGAACTGAAACCTTTCTTTTTATTTGAGGAAATTTATTTGTCCATCCTTGAGAAATAATTTTTCTCTGGACTGTCTCGCCGCAAGAAACGGTTGAACTAATTTGAAGAGAAAAATGACCAAGGGGATTTCCAGCTGGATCAAAATAGTCTTTTTCCGTTTGGCAATTTGCTTCGACGTTATTATTCAAACACCAGCGATAATAATTTATTCCGGCTTCAGCAATGGACAAAGATTCATTCCAGGCTGCTTTCTGAGAACTTTGTCTCAATTGCAACAAAATAAAGCCTAAAAGCCCGCCAAGTAAAATCAAAAATATGGCTCCAAAAACCAAAACCAAAGTCGTAATTATTCCCCTATTTCTCATATTGAAATTTTTAATTATGTATTATTAATTATGTATTATTAATTATTATTTACTGTTATTCCTGTTTAAGGTTTCTCAATTGGACAAAAGATTCTAAGTGAAAATCTTGGGGTGGTTTATTGGGATTGACATTGACCACTAAAAAAACTTTCATCAATTTTGTATCAACTAATCTGGCTGGTAAGGGTTCAATTTTATTTCCGTCTTTGTCATAATATTCAAAAATTGGTGGAGTATTTCTGACATAAAAACTTAAAATGGTTATTTTCTCTTGATCTAAAGGATATTCAATTTTGCCACCCGGACCAGTAACCGGTTCAATGACTCCTTTTTTGAATTCATGGGCCAGAGCTCCTAACTCTTCAGTAAAAGAGAAATCAAACTTTGCCTTCATTGAGTGGGGGCATTGAGGATCGACATCAGAATTAGCATCGGCCAAAAAAGAAACATTATTATCCGAAGCAAAATTTTTGACGTCAAAAGTTTGGGTCCCCTGCCAGGTTCCCGGGCAATCGGAGCAACCAGTTTTACAGATTTGGCTTAAATAATTGTCATCAGCAAAAATATCGGCGTATTCTTTAGTTTGACCGAAATCTCCATCAACTGAAATTTTAACTTGAGCTGAAGTTAAAGTTCCTTTCAAAAAACTGGAAAAATTGATACTGCAACTTCCACCTTTAACTGAAGTTTGGCATTCTTGGGTTTGACTACCAGAATTGGTTGTTCCTAAAAAGTACCTCACCCTTTCAGTTTTCCCGTTATTATCAATATCGCTAAAAAAGATAAATTCTTTGTCGCCAGCCAAAACGAGGGGGTAAGAACCATCTTCCCCGCTTCTGGCTTTTCTAATTTCTTTAACCATTATTTCGACTCCTCTTCTGGCTTCTTCGATGGCTTGAGACTGTTCCCAGGTATAACCGTGAGTTCGGTAAAGCATCGAAATTAAACCAAAAACCGCTCCCAGGGCAATGGCAAAAATGGCAATCGCAACTAAGGTCTCAATAAGAGTGAAAGATTTCATTTCATTCAATTTGGGTCAAATTTATTGTTTTTGTTAGGTCACCGGAAACAGAAGCAGAAGTTGAAGCTGGAGAATATCCGGCTGCCTGGACTTCCAAAGAATAATCTCCAATTTCCAGAGGAATAAAATAGGTCTGACCTTTTTCGTCGGTATACTGGGTTTCATCATAAAGTAAGTCGGTGTTATACAATCTCACAGTGGCAGAAAAAATTGGTCCTAAAGTTTCAATATCTTGAACAGTAATTAAAAGGGAATTTTCTGCTTTTAAAATCAATCGAACACTCGGGCTGGTATCGGGCGCCAGACCTACTGGCTGGACAGTCTCGGTACCCGGAGGAGACTCAATCCCGATTAAATCCAGACCGGTAGTGACTACTGAAAAACTATAAGAATCCCATTCCAAATTGGGAATTTCTATCTCACCCGGCCCATTGGTAGTATGGTTTTGAGAATATTTATAAACCGGATTTTCATCAGAATCAGTGCCAATGGTCTTTGCGCCAGTTAAAGTAAAGATTATATTATGAATTACTGGATATCCAGCGCCTTTGGTTCCCCGTATTTCCACACTCATTGAACTCAATCTATCAATAGAAAAGCTAACTTCGGTAAGTTGGCCATTTAAAACTATGGGGTGGGGATTTTCGGGAGTGGTAACTTCGTCTGTGCCATAAGTCCTTTCTGAACTATAACCTGTTTTAGAAACCGCTACTTTATAGGTGGCAGAGGCGAGGGAAAAATAGTGCTTGCCGTCAACGGGAGTGGCTGTTTTCAGGGTCTGATCAGTGGTTGGATCTTTTATTTCGATTAAAGGAGAAGAAACCATAATCCCTAAGGCATCAAAAACTGAAACCGAAAGAATTCCTCCACCTGTTCCGCATTCTTGGGCTAAATTTTTTGGTGCAACATCAGTAGAAACTTTTATTTCACCGGCCAAGGCTCCAAACCAAGAAACTTTAATTTCCGCTTTTTTATAATCATTAGGACAGTCGTCATCGGGAAAAGCTATCCCGTCAGCCGAATCAACAACAAAATCAACCCTCCTTTCAATTTTATATTGAATATTATTAAAGACCACGGTTGAAACCGGTTCTAAAACACCATCAGGAAATTGACCCTGAACGCCAACCGATTCATAGGGCAAATTTCTAATTTTTTCAATCTCTCCATTTAAAATGGCAGTGGCGGTAATTTTATTTTTTGATTGTCCAATAACTTTAAATCCTAATTGATAAGCACCGAAAATTCCCAAAAAGACAATTAAAATTAAAAAAGTTCCAATCAAAACCTCAATTAAAGTAAAACTCCTATTTTTGGAATTAAGAATCATGAATTAAGAATTGGGTTTTTTAATTCCTACTTTCTACTTTATGGCGCCGAGCATGCTATAAATGGGCTGAATCATGGAGACGGCAAAGAATCCCACTGCTGCCCCAATCAAAAGCATTAAAACTGGTTCGATGACCGAAGAAAGATTTTTGGTGGCATTAGCCACTTCTTCTTCATAAAAATCAGCTAATTTAGCTAAAATGGTCGAGGTTTCTCCGGTTTCTTCCCCTATTTGGATCATTTGAATAACGGTTGGGGAATAAAGTTTTTGATATGGTCTCAAGGCTTCGGACAATTTTTCTCCCTTTCTCACTTTTTCGCTGGCTTCTTTTAATGTTTCTTGAAAATAAACATTTTCCACCGCTCCGGAAACAATTTCTAAAGATCTGACAATCGGCACTCCCGAAGTGATTAAAGAACTCAAGGTTCTCACGGCATAAGCCGAATTGGTTTTCTGGATGAGAGGTGAGATAATTGGTATCTTCAAGGTCAGAAAATCAACTGTTCTTTTGCCGGTTTTGGTTTTTAAAATGATTCTCAAAAAAATTGCCAAAAGCAAACCCAATATCAAAACTACAAACCATTTTTGGGCTAAAAAATTACCTAAAAAAATGACAAATCTGGTGGTGGGAGGAAGTTCGATGGCCAATTCTTGAAAGGTTTGGGCTAATTTTGGGATAACGACAATCAGCATCAAAATTCCAATCCCAATCATAGCCGAAATAATGATGGCTGGATAAATCATTGCCCCTTGGACTCGAGACTTTAATTCGTATTCCCTTTCCATTTGGTTGGTCAAAACTTTTAGAACATCTTCTAAGGTTCCAGCTTCTTCCCCAACCCTTACCATACTGATAAAAAGTTCAGAAAAAATATCCAAATGGTTGGCTAGAGCATCGGAAAAACTTTTCCCTTTGGCTATTTCTTCAGCGATGTTAATTAATACCCTTTTAAATTTTTTATTTTTGGATTGAGATGCCAGAGTTTCCAACGCCCGGGGCAAAGAAATACCAGCCGCAATCATTATCCTCAAGTTTCTGGTAAAGATCATTTTTTCAACCAATGAAACCCCGCCAATCCCCCACCAAATTTTGGTGGGGGACTTTTCCCTTTCCAAATCGGCTGAAATTAAAATATAGCCCTCTTGACGCAAGACGCTGGCCAATTGATGTTCATCTTGAGCTTCCAGAATTCCTGATTTTCCTTCTCCTTTAAAAGATTTGGCAGTATAGAAATACTTGGGCATAAAACAATTAATTTCAATGAATTTCGCGAGCGAAGCGAGCAAATTTCAATAAGTTTCAAAAATAGAAATTAATAGAAACTGATGGAAATTTATAGAAATTTATTGTTTACTCTATAATTACTCTCAAGACTTCTTCAATCGTCGTAATTCCCTGAGCCACTTTGACAAATCCATCTTCAACCATCGTTCTCATTCCTCCCTCTTTTATTGCCTGTTCCTGAATTTGACCTGAAGTAGCTCCTTTAACAATTAATTCTTTTATTGATTCGGTTATTGGTAAAACTTCAAAAATCCCAATCCTTCCTTTATATCCATCTAAACATTCTTTTGTCGGTTTGGGCCGATAAAAAACAATGTCCTCCAGGGTTTGTTTTGATGTAACTAATTTTTCCTCTCTCAAAATTCTCAAAATCCTTTCTAAATCACAGTATTTTTTTAAATTTTTTAATTCCGCGCTTCCTAACCTATATTTTTCTTTTTCCTTGCACAATTTTCTAACTAATCTTTGGGCCAGAAGACAATTTAAAGTTGAAGAAATCAAAAATGGTTCGGCTTTCATATCAATTAATCTGGGAATGCTACCTGAAGCATTGATTGTATGAAGGGTAGATAGGACCAAATGACCGGTCAGGGCAGCGTTGATAGCTAAAGAAGCCGTCTCGTTATCTCTAATTTCTCCCACCATAACGATATCCGGGTCCTGCCTAACCAAAGATCTTAAACCCGAGGCAAAAGTAAGCCCGATTTTTGGGTTCACCTGGGTCTGATTAATTCTGGGCATTAAATATTCAACCGGGTCTTCGATTGTTGAAATGTTAACGGCCGGGGTATTTAAAATTTCTAATATCGAATACAAAGTAGTAGTTTTACCACAACCAGTTGGTCCCACTACTAAAATCATCCCGGTTGGTTTTCTTAAATTTCCATAAACCTTTTCTAATGCCTCACCTCTCAATCCCAAACTTTCTAAGGTAAAAGCCCGAGCTGTCTCTGGTAAAAGCCGCATTACAATTTTTTCTCCATTAAAAACTGGTAAAATCGAAACCCGGATTGAATAACGGTAATCCTCGCTCTCAATTTTAAATCGGCCATCCTGAGGCAATCTGTGCTCATCCAACTTGAGATTGGATAAGACTTTAATTCTGGCAACGATTCCCGAAGTTATTTCTTTTGGCAAATGCATCACTTCTCTTAAAATTCCATCGATCCGATATCGAATCAAAACTTCATTTTCCATCGGCTCAATGTGAATATCAGAAGCCCTTTCTAAAATGGCATGCTTGATAATGGTATCGACAATTTTAATAACCGGCAATTCCTCAGCCGCTTTTTTTAATTCCTCTTTTTCTTCAATAATTTCTTCTTCCTTAATGGGAGTAATTCGGCCGGCTTCCTTTCTAATAATTTCCTCGAATTCAGCGGTTAAGGTTTTTTGATACTGCCTTAAGACATTTTTGATTGATTCGGCGGTAGTCAAACGAGGTAAAATTTTTAAATCGGTTTTCTTTTTAATAAACTCAATCGTTCTTAAATCCTCAGGGTCTAACATTGCCACTTCCAGATTTTGACCTCTTTTCCTGAAGGCAACAATATTATGGGACCTGGCTACTGGTTCAGGAATAATTTTTAAGACATCGGGGGGGGCAATCTCTTTTTCCAAATTAACAAAGGGAATTCCCAAAATATAGGCCTGAAGCTTGATAAACTCTTCTTGGTTCATTAGTCCATCCAAAACCAAAATTTCACCAATTTTTTGACCGGTTTTTTCTGATTTTTTCTGGGCCTCTTCAAATTGGGCTTTAGTAATTAGACCGGTATCAAGAAGAAATTTTTTAAGCTGTTGAGGTTCTATTTCCATAAACCCTACGAATTACTATACCCTACGAATTACGAATATTTACGAATCTACGAATAATTTAGTCTGAGGGCAGTTGCCGAGGGGGACACTTCGCACCCAGCCCTCTAAGCACAATGTTATTTTCATATAAGCATAGAGGGCTGGGGAGAAATAGCAACGGCGGAAATAAACTTTGTTTTACTGATTGAGCCGATTGCGTGTCACCCGAGGCAATCTGCCGAAGACTTTGTGAGCAAGGGCATCCTTGCTGAAGGGAGCATATCGCAGCCGAGCCCGAGAATTGATTTGTATTTCAATAAAATCTTTGGACGGCTCGGCGAGATATAGCAGCTCCAGAAAATATACTTATTCTTTTCCAACCTTTCGGCGACTGTGTGCTCCCTGAGGCAAGGTGCCCGAGCGAAACAGTTACAAATTGATTTATTTTATTGGTAAGGTTTACCCTCTTAAATTTTACTTTGTAAAAATTGGGAGGGTGAAATAAAAAGTTGTTCCTTCTCCCTCTTTTGATTCAAACCAGATTTTTCCACCGAGTTTTTCGACAATGGATTTGGTGATAAAAAGACCTAAACCCGTTCCTCCTTTATTGCTTTTTGAACGAAAGAACTTTTGAAAAATATATTTTTGATCTTCCTCTAAAATTCCCAAGCCATTGTCAGCGATTTCAAAAAGAACCTTCCCCTCACTTTTCCTTAAACTAATTTTCACTTCGCCCTTTTTCCCCATATAACGAATGGCATTGTCTAAAAGATTTTCGATTACTACTTTAACTTGATCAGGATCAGTCGAAATTTCTGGCAAATTTTTATCAAAATCAAATTTGATTTCAACATTTGAGGCCTTAGCAAAAGGTAAAAATCCGGAAATTAAACTTTTGGTAATTTCAATTAAAAAAATTTTTTCTTTTTTTATTGGCAATGTTCCCTCTTCAATTCTTGAGGTAATTAATAAATCCTTAATTAATTCTTTCATTCGACTGCTATTTTCC
>Ga0210057_1010237_pt1 | contig 10673 bp, 5 predicted proteins | sample CryGeyCG2114_010_2_FD_183968 | JGI IMG/M metagenome (GOLD analysis project Ga0210057, IMG submission 183968) | Groundwater microbial communities from aquifer - Crystal Geyser CG10_big_fil_rev_8/21/14_0.10 (SPAdes) (version 2) | ecosystem: Environmental > Aquatic > Deep subsurface > Groundwater ...
GCCGGCGAGCTTGACCGTTTCGCCAACTTGTTTCCATGGCTTGATCATCGTTGCACTCCTTGTGACAGAGAAGCCAATCGCCGTTTTTCAACCACCAGAGGTCGATTAACGGACTTTTCTTTATATCACATTTTTATATTTTTGTCAATCTATTTGTTGAGTTTTCTAATTATTCACTGAGTAAAAATTATCCACAACCTAGCCGTTTTTTGACTATTGACAGTATTTTATCTCTATGCTATTATGTAAAAGCTTTAAAGAGAATCCCGCAAAAAAGTACTTCTAAAATTAAATCATTTTTCTAAGTCGTGCGAGTTCGCTCGTTAAGATACTGGAAAGAGAAAAGAGTAAGTCAATTTGGCTTCCTCTTTTTTCTTTCAAAGTGAAAGAAAATGAACCTTGACAACACAAACGTGACAAAGACCATATTATATACAATTTAATTTGTATAAAATTAAACTGTCTATTCAAAAACAAATATATTAAATAGTTCGGATTTATTTCCGAGCTGTATCATTACTCTTTTTTTAAGAGTTTGATCCTAGCTCAGGATGAACGCTGGCGGCGTGTTTAAGGCATGCAAGTCGAACGACGTGCTCTCTAACACTGTGGTGATAAAAATTATCGCTAGAGTGTTAGAGAGTTACGAGTGGCAAACGGGTGAGTAACACATTGGTAACCTACCTTCAAGACGGGGATAGCTCGCCGAAAGGCGAATTAATACTCGATAGTAATGCGGGGACATAAGTCATTCGCATTTAAACTTTTTTGGCTTGAAGAGGGGCCTATGTCTGATTAGCTAGTTGGCGGAGTAAAAGCCCACCAAGGCTATGATCAGTAGCAGGCGTGAGAGCGTGACCTGCCTCACTGGGACTGAGACACTGCCCAGACATCTACGGATGGCTGCAGTCAAGAATCTTCCTCAATGGACGAAAGTCTGAAGGAGCGACGCCGCGTGCAGGATGAAGGTTTTCGGATCGTAAACTGCTTTTATATGGGAAGAATTTGTGACGGTACCATATGAATAAGAGGTTGCTAACTCTGTGCCAGCAGCAGCGGTAATACAGAGACCTCAAGCGTTATCCGGAATTATTGGGCGTAAAGCGTCCGCAGGTGGTTTGGTAAGTCAGGAGTCAAAACTTCGCGCTTAACGTGAAGGTTGCTTTTGAAACTACCATTCTAGAGTATGGGAGAGGTAAGCAGAATTCTCGGTGTAGTCGTAATAAGCGTTGATATCGAGAAGAATACCAAATGCGAAGGCAGCTTACTGGAACATTACTGACACTCATGGACGAAAGCGTGGGGAGCAAACAGGATTAGATACCCTGGTAGTCCACGCCCTAAACGATGTGCACTAGGTATTGGCAGTATCGACCCTGTCAGTGCCGTTTAAAAAAGCTAACGCGTTAAGTGCACCGCCTGGGGAGTACGGCCGCAAGGCTAAAACTCAAAGGAATAGACGGGGACCCGCACAAGCGGTGGATTATGTGGTTTAATTCGATAACAAACGGGGAACCTTACCTGGGCTCAACTACTAACTGCATATGACCGGAAACGGACATAGCCTTCGAGGGTGTTAGATAGGTGCTGCATGGTTGCCGTCAGCTCGTGCCGTGAGGTGTACCATTAAGTTGGGAAACGAGCGCAACCCACGCCGTGTGTTAAATGTACACACGGGACCGCCCCGCACTGTGAACACAAATCTTTTGTGTTTAAAGTGTGGGGAGGAAGGAGTGGACGACGTCAAATCAGCATGGCTCTTACGTCCAGGGCTACACACATAATACAATGGCCGGTACAACGGGTTGCTAAGCCGCGAGGCGGAGCTAATCCTTCAAAACCGGCCCCAGTTCAGATTGCAGGCTGCAACTCGCCTGCATGAAGTCGGAATCGCTAGTAAACGCAGATCAGCCACGCTGCGTTGAATACGTTCTCGGGTCTTGTACTCACCGCCCGTCACACCACGGGAGTTGGCAATGCTCGTAGGCCTCGCAAGAGGACGAAGGCAGGGTCAATGACTAGGGTGAAGTCGTAACAAGGCATCCCTAGCGGAAGCTGGGGATGGATCACCTCCTTTCTGGAGATACTCAGTCGAAAGACTGTGATCCAAGTCGAATCATTTTGATCCAGTATCAAAATCGATGAGTAGACAGCGGTTTTTGTCACGTTTGTGAGGTTAAGAAATTATCCGCTATCAAGCGGATTTTTTATTCTTGATTTTTTAATTTGTTTTTGATATAATGCTTTTGCTAAAGGGCGGCTAGCTCAGATGGTTAGAGCGTTACATTGACATTGTAAAGGTCACAGGTTCGATTCCTGTGTCGCCCACCAAGTCTTGATTTTTTATAAAAAAAATGTTATAGTTTTTTAACTTTAAGGGCGTGTAGCTCAGATGGTTAGAGCGCGTCACTGATAATGACGAGGTCAGAGGTTCGATTCCTCTCACGCCCACATTTTATGCAAACTTCCAAAAAACAATTGTTAGGAATTGGTTTGCTAGTAGCGTTGGTTTTGGCCACGCTTTTTTTGGTTTTTATCGCCCGTAGGGATGGTCAAAAAAATATTCTAAATAAAAATTCACAGTTTGTCCAAGAACAATCAATACCTTATGATTGTGGTACCGCTACGCCTAGTGAAGAAACACAAGAGATAGAATTCTGTACCGAAAAATATGATGGCAGTAAAATAATGTGGATCGAAAGACGAAAACTAACTGCTCAGTGTAAAGAGCTGGATGCATTTACATCAGGTTGTGAAGCTAACTTTAAAATTTTTATAAAAAATAAAAAAACCGGTGAGCAAAAATTGGTTATTAGTCATCCATATGATGGTTTTTTATTTAAAAATTGGCAGGGCAACAGCCTTATACTTGAGGATATGCCCGAAGCGAGCGAAGGTCCAACTGCTCTTTCGGTGTATAGCGAAGAAGGTGGAAAGCCGGTGGGTAGCCTACCGTTTGATTATTTACCCTATAAAAATTTGGCAATTTATCTAGATTATAGCCCTAGTTCTCCCGCGTGTATTCCTGGTTATTTTGATAGTATGTTCAATAATGGAAAAATCATGGCAATGAATTTAGAGAATAATTATACGACCACAATTTTAGAAGAACCTAATACTCGGTATGCCACACCTAAACTTAAAGAAACCGCTGATGGTTCTGGTGTGGAATTGGAAGTATCCAGTGATAAAGTTTTGCCAGATAAGGAAAAATGTGAAGTAGTCGTGCCAGGGAGTGAGCAAAAACGCGTAATTGTCTTGCCGGCCAAAACAAATTAAACAGATTTTTGCTAATTTTGGCTAACTATATCAATTTGCCAAAAGGCAAAAAATAAGGTAATATAGCCTATACTAATAATTTTATGACCGATCAAAATAATACATTTTTTAGCAATTTTGTTCGTTATCTAAAACGATATTTAGCCGGCGCTGGTTTAGCCCTGCTTGAATTTTTAAAAGTTGCAATTTTGGCTGGTATTACCATTGCTTTGGTGCGTTATTATTTATTCAAACCATTTTATGTAAAAGGAGCTTCCATGGAGCCGACTTTTTTAGATCACGAATATTTGATTATCGATGAATTGAGTTATCGTTTGCACGAACCAAAACGTGGTGATGTAATAGTTTTTCATTATCCAAATGATACAAAAGAATATTTTTTGAAACGTATTATTGGGTTACCTGGTGAGCGTATAAAAATTTCTGAAGGTGTAATTACTATTTATAATGATGCTCATCCAGAAGGTTTTGCAGTAGATGAATCTTATATATCAAAAGATGTTTATACCGAAGGTGAAAAAATAATGTCACTCAACAAAAATCAATATTTTGTAATGGGGGACAACCGTCCCAACAGTTTTGATTCTAGACGTTTTGGCCCAGTGGATGAGAATTTGATTGTTGGCCGTACTTGGATTAGAGGTTGGCCTTTAAATCGTATCCAAATATTTGACACTCCTACTTATTAAAAAATATTATGCCTAAAAAAGAAAAAAAAATGAAAACTAAAAAAACTCCAGTCAGTAAGTCAGTTAAGTCAGTCAAAGATAAGAAATCTAAAGAGAAAGAAAATTCCAGCACTGAACGCGGTCGTCGTACTTATGGTTTGTTGCGTGGTATGCATGATATTCTGCCTAAAGATGAAAAATATTGGAAACCGATGTATGGCAGTGCTCAAGATTTAGCTTCTCATTTCCAATTTAGTCGTTTAGAAACCCCGGTTTTAGAAGAAGTTGGCTTATTCGTTCGCTCTATAGGCAAAGGTACTGATGTGGTAGATAAGGAAATGTATGTATTTGAAGACAAAGATGGTACTAAAGTATGTATGCGTCCGGAGTTAACTGCCGCGGCCGTACGTGCTTATATTATGCACGGTATGTGGAACATGCCTCAGCCGGTAAAATTGTGGTACTGGGGACAGATGTTTAGACATGACCGTCCGCAAGCTGGCCGTTATCGTGAATTTCATCAGGTTGGTTTTGAAATTTTTGGACAAGCCGATCCTGCCGCTGATGCAGAATTAATATTGGTAGCCTTTAATTTTTATAAAGATTTAGGTTTACCAGTGGAGATTCATATCAACAGTTTAGGTACACCAGCAGAGAGGGCAAATTATAAAAATGAATTGGTAAATTATTATCGCAGTAAGAGATCATACCTTTGTGAAGAATGCCGCAACCGTATTGCTAAAAATCCATTACGTTTGCTCGATTGTAAAGAAGAGCGCTGTCAGTCGGTAAAGGAGGATGCTCCTCAAATCATTAATTGGTTGGGAGCAGAATCTAAAAATCATTTTATGAAGGTGTTGGAATTTTTAGATGAGTTGAATATTCCTTATCAATTGGATTCTACTTTGGTAAGAGGTTTGAACTATTATACTCACACTGTTTTTGAAGTTTATGCTGCTGATGCTGAAGTAGGGTCTCAGAGTGCTTTGGGTGGTGGGGGAAGATATGATTTGTTAGTAGAAGAAATTGGTGGGCGACCCACTCCAGCAGTAGGTATGGCTTTAGGTTTAGAACGCACCGTATTGGCAATAAAACAGTTCAATGAAAAGAATAATCGAGAAATGCCCAAACAACCGGTAGATGCGTTTATCGCTCAATTGGGAGAAGAGGGAAGAAGAATTACTCTAAAAGTAATCAACGATTTACGTGGTCATAATATTAAGATTGCTTTTAACTTTTTTAAAACTTCTTTAAAAAATCAATTAGAATTAGCTGATAGTTTGAAGGCTCCGTTTGCTGTAATTATCGGTCAAAAAGAAGTTCAAGACGGCACGGCGATTATACGAGATATGGAATCCGGTATCCAGGAAATTGTTGATCAAAAGAAGTTAGTAAACATATTAAAAAGGAAGTTAGGTAAATTTGACGAAAAGCGTTAAATCATATATAATGCAGTTAGCATTTTTATGCTTTTTTAATTCTTAATTTAAGACGGAGGTGAATAATTGTGTCCGAGATTAAACGCCGGAAAAATGAATCTTTTGAAGCCTATATCCGCCGTGTAAAAAAACGCTGGCAACAGTCTGGTAAGATTTTACAGGTTAAAAAGATCAGATATCACGATCGAGAAAAAAGTCGCAACATGCGCCGCAAAAGCGCTTTGCACAGTCTCAAGGTAGCTGGCAAAATGGAATATCTTAAAAAGATTGGCCGTTTGCCTGAAGATACCAGAAAGAAGTTTTAGTCTTTGTTTTCCATTGTCCCATGCTTCAATGGTTATCAAAAAACATAATCTTAAAAACCGCTATGTTATTGGGGGTAATCTTAATAGCGGTTTTTTTATTTTCTAGCACTGCTTTAGCTCAAAGTGTTGCTGATCAGAATAGCCAGCTGCAGCAAGGTGTGCAGATAATTCAACAACCACTAGGGCTGGGATCTTTTGATATTCGCCTGATAATTGCTAATATTATTAGGGCTGCCCTTGGATTGATTGGGATAGTGTTGGTAGTTCTCTTAATTTATGCTGGTTACCTCTGGATGACTGCCGGTGGAAATGACGAACAGATTGGCCAAGCTAAAAATATTATTCGTAATGCCGCTATTGGTTTAGCTATTATTTTGAGTGCCTATAGTATAGTAGCTTATATTATGAACATTTTGGGAGTAAAAACCGGTGGCGGTACGGCCCAGACTACCGTAGAAGCTCCAGGGTCTAAAAACTTTTTAGGTAGTGGTGCTCTTGGTCAGATTATTAAAGATCACTATCCAGCTCGCGACCAAAAAGACGTCCCGCGTAACACCAAAATTGTTATTACTTTTAATAAACCGGTTTTGTTATCAAGTTTTGTAGACGATATTAATGGTGATAAAATTTTTGGTGATTGTGTTGATACTGATAAACCTGGTTTTGATTGGTTTACAAAATGTGATCATGTTAAATCGGAAAATAATCAATTAGTAGATAAATATATCAACGTTAGTCGTTCTGATAATGGTGCTTCAATAAAAGCGTTGGTTTTAACCGCCAGCCCTAGTACCGTAAAAGGTGTAACCGGTATTTATACTATAGTGTTAAAACCCATTACTGATAGCGAAGGGGGATATTTGGGAAGCCCTACGGAGGCGATTGCTTATACTGTACATTTAGGGGATGGTATATCATCTGATGATTCTCTCAACAACAATCCTTCAATATTTCAAAATAAAAATATTAATAATAATTTCTACTATTGGAAGTTTACTACCAGCAACTTGCTAGATACCACACCACCACATATTGTGTCGGTTTTTCCAGATTCGATTATTCAAAACCCTAAAGGGGAATCAAAAAATTCAGTAATTCAAATTTCTTTTAGCGAACCCATTGACCCTAGTGGTGTGCAAGGAGCCTTCAATGTTGTAGATAAACAAACATATTTTTCGTTAGATAAAAATCAAGTATTTTTAAAAAGTGATAAAAGCACAAAACCAGCTGGTAATTTTAATCTAATAAATAATTATCAGACTATGGAGTTTAGTCCTAGTGCCGAATGTGGCAAAAATGCTTGTGGTAACCCTATTTATTGTTTGCCAGTTTGTGATGCTCCAGGAGCTAATTGTAAAGATGATAATTATCAGATGTTAATTGAAGCGGCTAAAACTTTGTCCGGTAGTTTTGAAGCCGTTCCGTTTAGCGGTGTCTCTGATTTGGCTGGTAACGCGCTGGATGGAAATAACGACGGCAATGCTCAGACCGCCACAACTTCTTTGCCGGTTTTTGATAATTGGAAAGCGCCAGATAATTATTATTGGACTTTTAAGATTAATGATGAGATTGATAGCACCGCTCCATATCTTTCACAAATTACTCCTGGAGTAAGCGCAGAGAATGTAGCAAAAGATGCCCCTTGGATTATGAATTTTAGCAAACGCATGCGAGTGGATTCATTATATTCCATTGGTTTGGAAGAATATCCGACCCCAGTCGACGGCACTTCTCTTTGGAGAGTACCGTTTGTGCACTTAGATTATCAAACGGTTGAAATGAAGCATGGTCCGTTTTTAGACAAAGTGAATCAATTTTATTTGCCGTCTATTACTTCCGCGGTAGAAGATGCTCATTTTAATTGTTTTTATCCTGGAGTAGGACCGAATGAACAAAAGCTTGGTAACAATACGGATTCTAAAGTTTGTGATCCCAACCAACCAAATAACACCTGTTGTACTGTAAAAGATGAGGTGGGTAGCGAATTTTGTTGTAATGGACAGCCAATATCTGCCAAAGATGGGGTAACAAAATGTATTACCAATATTAAAAATACTTATCAACCGGTACCATGAGATTAATAAACAAAAAATTATTTTTATTTTTTACTTCCTTTGTCTTTTTGCTGGCTGGAGTTTTTTTGTTTAGTAATTTTACACAAGCCGCTACTCCAGGTTTAGATGTAGGGTTGGCTCCGGTGGCGGCCACTGGATTGCCGGCCGGGGATATTCGTACAATCATTGCTAATATTATCAAAGCGGCTTTAGGTTTACTTGGAATTGTGGCACTAGTTTTGGTTTTATATGCTGGTTACGAATGGATGACTGCTGGTGGTAATGAAGATCAGATAGCCAGTTCAAAGAAAATATTATTTAATGCCACTATTGGTTTGGCGATTATCTTGTCAGCTTATGCGATTGTAAGTTTTGTTATGACCAAATTAATAGAAGCTACTACTGGGGGTAATATTATAAATGACACTGCCTGCAAACAACAGATTCAAGATACCGGTAAATCTTGTGACGGCGCTTGTCCGCCATGTTCGCCAAATTGTATTGGTAGTATTTGTTATTTAGGAAAAGAATTTTACATTGTTAAAACTCCGGCAGCTGGTAACGTTTGTATTAGGAACTTTGCTCCCGTAATGGTGTTTAGTTTAGATGTAGATAAAGATAGCTTGGCAGGAAATTTAGTAATTACAAAAGACTCAGAGAAAGATCCGACCAAAAATGTAGTTCCAGGCACTTGGTCTTGGCAACCAAACCACAATCATATCGCTATTTTTAAAACCAACGGTGATTGTCCCGATGGTAGTGTTGGCTGTTTTGAACCAAATACAAAATATACTTTGCATGTTAAAGATAATGGCAAGGGCATAAAAAGTGCTGACGGTAAAGACCTGATTTGTTCGGTGAAATATAAATGTGATGATGTTTCTTTCGTTACTGGCGATGCTCTAGACAAGGAAGGCCCGTCTATTAAAATAATTTCTCCAACCGGAGGAGCCGCTCTTAAACAAGGTTTAAATCATAATGTAGATATCAGCTTAAGCGATGATGCTGGTTTGCAGAATGTTATCTTAAATGCTAATGACGGTTTAGTCGGTAGTTTGAATTTTAAAGATTGTCAAAAAACTGCTAAAGCTACAATTGTTTGGGCAACTAACAATATAAATCCTGGGGATTATGCGTTAGAAGCAGTCGCTTGGGATTGGGCAGCTAATTATTATCAAGATTCGGTCAAAGTAAAATTAAAACCAGCTTACTGTTTTGACGGACAAAAAAATTATGATGAACAATTTATTGATTGTGGCGGTTCTTGTGGTGTTTGCCAAGGAGGTAAATGTGCGGTAGATAGTGATTGTAGTAGTAACTACTGTGAAAAAGCCCAAGGGGCAAGCGAAGGTGTTTGTATTGATCGTATGCAAATTACCGCCTTTTCTCCGGCTAGTGCGGCAAAAGGTGATTTTGTTTCTCTTGGCGGACAATATTTTGGATCAAAAAAAGGTCATGTTTATTTCGCAAAGGTACAGAATCCGGTAGTGGGACAACCGGGAGATTGGACAGAAGCTCAGGTTGCTGATTGTGGTTTAGGGTTTAATAATTGGACAAATAATCAAATTATAGTTTCGGTTCCAAATGATGCGGTGTCTGGTCCAATACAGGTTCAGACTAATGATATAGTTGGGGTGGATGGAAAAACTAGGCAGTTTAATGATACTACCAACGATAGTTGGGGACCGAAATTTAGCAATTGGGAATTGAGCGACCAAGTTCATCCTGGTTTGTGTGCTGTCAAGCCTGATTCAGGTGCGCCAAATGATGAATTTACAGTGTATGGTAAAAATTTTGGTCAGCAGGATTTGGCCAAAGACAGCTTAAAGTTTCAAGATAGTAATAGTAAAATTTTATCTTGGGGGGATCTACAAATAAAATCAGTAGTGCCGATTAATTTTGGCAATGGTGATGTGGCAGTAAAAGTAAATAAAAATGGTTTATTAAGCAATGGTCTCAAATATTCTGTTTCCGGGTCACTTTTAAATGGTCCAAATATTACTGATTTGAGCAGTTCAGAAGTGGTCTTGGGAGATTATTTGACGATTTATGGAAATAATTTTGGTACTGAAAAAGGACAGGTGTGGTTTAAACTAGACGGCCAAGGTCAGGCGCTAGAAGGTAATTTTGATTTTCCTGCTATTTGTAAAACCTCTGTTTGGACGGACAATCAAGTGGTTGTTAAAATTCCGAAAAATTTAGACAACAATAATAAAAATTATACTGTTCAGGTAGTACGTTCAGCCTCTGATGGTGCGGCTAGTCCAGTGGACAATAATCAGTCGGTGATAGTAAAAGCTGGCTCGCCAAGTCCTGGAATTTGTAAAATTAGTCCATTATCCGGCAAAGTTCCATTTGTTGGAGAAAATGTAGTAACTTTAGGTGGTGAATATCTTTCTAAAGTAGATAAAATTTTATTTTATAATAATCAAGTAGGATCTAACATAAAAATTGCTAGCGACAACGAACTCACCGTCCAGCCAAATAAAGATACTACTACCGGTCCAGTGTCGGCTGTGCGCACTCAAGACAACAAAACTAGTAATAGTTTATTATTTGCCACTGACGATTGTGTGAAAAATGGTTGTAGTGCTGGCAATAAGTGTTGTCTGACCGGCAGTGAAGTTGGCAGTTGCAAACCTCAAAATGAGCTGTGTGTTGGAGAATTTAAGTCCAGCGGTTATGTATGGATGTTTTCTACTAAGAAAATTGCCCCAGTACCGCAAGTGGTAGAAAGATGTGGTATAAATACTGAAAATGCTACCAATTTACCTTCGCCTTCACCATCTACGCAATGGAATTTAAACGGTCATACTGATGCCAGTCAAGTTTGTCAAACTGCTTTGGCTACCATAGAATTTAATACCAATTTGGATAAAAATAGTATCCTAAATAATTTAGAGGTTTATACTTGTGATAATATTGATA
>Ga0210057_1010238_pt1 | contig 10673 bp, 10 predicted proteins | sample CryGeyCG2114_010_2_FD_183968 | JGI IMG/M metagenome (GOLD analysis project Ga0210057, IMG submission 183968) | Groundwater microbial communities from aquifer - Crystal Geyser CG10_big_fil_rev_8/21/14_0.10 (SPAdes) (version 2) | ecosystem: Environmental > Aquatic > Deep subsurface > Groundwater ...
TCGTGGGTTCGAGTCCCACCTCCTCCGCTTTCAAAATTTTTATCCAAAGTTTTTGGATAAAAATTTGAAATAGGTGGGGCGAGAACCCAATGGAGGGGTCGGGAGGAAAGGATTTTCCTCCCGTATAGGAAAATATTAAAAACCGAGAGGTTTTTAAAGAGCGAGATGTAATTTCGCGACGGGTTCTAGGCCGAAGGCCGGAGTCCCACCTCCTCCGCCAATTGGGAAAAAGCAAATTTGAAGAGGTTTCCTCGCGGCGCGTTCCGCGCCGCTCGGCTAGGATTTGAAAGGGCTTTTTTGGCGAAAAGGAAAAGGATTTGAGAGTGAAGGGCAAAAGAAATTTTTTCATAACTTTTTTAATAACTCTTGATTAAATAATCAATCCTTTCGTGTTAAGGTGACGATAGTGAACCTTGACAACAATCAACCAAGAAAGGAGCTAAACATTATGGCTAAGAAATTAAGCATTGTCGTGTCTGGATCGTTCCGCCGTTCTTTTGAGGGTATCAGCGAGACGGTGAGGGCATTTGAGTCATTGGGCGTGGAAGTCCTTTTGCCTAAGGCGTCGAAGGTGATCAATCCTGGTGAGGAATTCGCTGTTCTTGAAACAGACGACACCAGCGACCCGCAGACCTTGGAACAGCGTCATCTTGACGCTATCACTGCCGCGGACGCGCTGTATCTGTACGATCCCGAGGGGTATATCGGCGACTCATCGAAGATGGAACTCGGCTGGGCGATTGCGCTCGGCAAGCCGGTTTTCTGCAAAGAGCTGGTGGCTGATTCCACCCTCAAGTTCTTCTGCGGTAGTGTTACCACACCAGAGCAGGTGAAGACGGTACTCGAGAATCGTTCACCTCTCGAATCTATCAACGAGCGTTCCTCGGTGGTCGTTCTCCAACAGTACATCCACGACATGGTAGTGCGGCGCGGATTTGACAAGGAAACTCCTCGCGACGTTCTCCTGCTCATGGTGGAGGAAGTCGGCGAACTTGCTAAAGCAGTCCGCAAGTACTCCGGTCTCAAATCGGACGAGGAAAGGAAGGGACGCTATCCGGCGCTTGAAGGCGAGCTTGCGGACGTCTTCATCTATCTCCTTGACCTCGCAAACCTGCTCGACATTTCTCTCTTCCACGCCCTTCATGAGAAAGAGCAGGAAAATGAGAAGAGGTCTTGGAGTTAAGTAACCCACAGGGGTGTTGGAAAACTTTTTCAACGCCCCTTCTTTATTTGATTTTGAAAGAACGAGAATTTGCCGCCAAAGAAAAACTTGAAATTGTTAATGCTCTCGGCTTCAGAATTCATTTTGCCCGCCCGCCCATTCCGAGTCCCGACTGCGAAGCAATCGCGGACGAGGACAGAATTCCGTTCGAGCTATTTCAAGAATACACCGCCAAAATTGAAAATCGGAATTGGAAGCCAAAATGGGGTCGGCACGAAGTGCCGGCACAAATGTATTCCCCCCAAAAAATCCTGAATCTGGCTGGCATTACAGCCAAAGGATCAAGTTGGGAACTGCCTGAAAACTTTTGGGCGCTCACTGTTGCCTTAGTCTTCATCGTATCTTTGCCTTTCGCAGGCAAGAGTTTTCAATCTCATTTTATTCAGCACATTTCGCAATTATAGTCCGCTTCGGCGGAATGCTCGGGATGCATGCATCTTCGGGCTTTTTATTTTACTTTCAAATATAAAAATAAATAAAAGTAATTATTCTTCGCGGGCAAGGGCGATGCCCCAGATTTGTTTGGCAGAGTTTTCTTTTAAGATTTTGGCGCATTCTTGCATTGTGCATCCTGTTGTATAGACATCATCTACGAGAAAAATTTTCTTTCCGGTAAATTCAGCCGGATTTTTTATTTCAAATACGCCTGCTAAGTTTTTTTCTCTTTCTGATTTTGACAATTCCATCTGCGGTTTCGTGGATTTTATTTTTACCAGGTTATTTGAAATAACAGGAATTTTTAAAATTTTTGACAGCTCTTTTGCCAGCTCCTCTGATTGGTTATAACCGCGTGATTTTAATTTATTTTTGTCTAGGGGAACTGGGATTAAAACAGAATTTTCCCATACTTCATCGGTATTTTTTCCTGAAATTATAAAATGTTCAATTAGAATACTGGCTAAGGTTTCTGCTAAGTCTTTTAAATACGGCTGATATTTGAATTGGTAAATTAATTTTCTAGTGAGGGCTTTTTCTTTGTAGGGGAGCGCGAAGAAAAGCCCGGAAAGTTTTTTATCCTGGCATCTTTGGCATTTTCCTGATTTTGAATCCGGCGGCAGGCGTTGTGGTTTTGTATCGCAAAGGCAATAATTGTATTCGGCAATATCCAAAAGCGACCGACAGTCATCGCACAAATATGCGCCTTCTTTCTGGCATCCAAGGCAAAATTTAGGAAAGAATAAATCAAGTAAAAACTCTTTGGTTTTTTGAAATTTAGGAGTTGAGTCGTTCATTAAAAATTAAAAATTTAAAATTAAAAATTCCAGCTCGTAGGTCTGAGGTTATCCACAGTGATATTATATTTCATTTATTGTATAATATATTAAGTCTTGCGTCACAGCAGGCTATAAAATGGCTTTAGATTTCCTGAAAAATTTTAATTTAGAAAAAATAGGGAAACTGAATATTTTCTCCAACCCGATGAAGATGTTTTTTCCTAAAAGAATGATTGGGATTGATATTGGCACTTCATCCATAAAAATAGTGGAAGTATCAAGATGGGGCCAAGGGAAAGCACTTGAAAATTACGGGGAAATAAGGTCAGAATCACTTTTTAAGAAGACTTCTATAAAAGGAGAAAAAGGAGGCTATATGCTTTCCAGTTATTTTATTTCCAGAGCAGTCAGAGCTGTTTTAGACGAGGCAAAAATAAGGACAAAGGCTGTAATATTTTCAATACCTGATTTTTCAACTTTTTGCACTTCTTTCGAGCTTCCTCCTATGGATGCCAATGAACTTCAAGGAGCTGTCTATTATAATGCCTCCCAATACATACCTCTGCCCATAACAGAAGCGACTTTAGACTGGAGGCTGATAGAGGGGACTCCGGGTAATAATCAGTCAAAACTTAAAGTATTCTTAGTTGCCATTCCCAATCAGCTCATACGGGATTACCAAAACATTGCCCAACTGGCAGGTCTGGAACTTTACGCAGTTGAAGCTGAAGCTTTGGGATTGGCAAGGTCTTTGGTTAAAGAAGAGAGAAAGCGCATATGCTTGGTGGATATAGGAGTGCAAAGCACAACCATCAATATAATAGATAAAAATAAATTAAAGAAAAGCTATAGTTTTGATTTTGCCGGAAGCCAACTGACTTACAGCATAGCTTCTGCATTGGGTTTGGGGCATACAGAGGCAGAAGAATTGAAAAACAAAGAAGGTCTGACTTCGGCAAGAGAAGAAATTTCCAAGACATTATATCTGTTGATAGACCCCTTAGTTATTGAAGTAAAGAAGGTGTTGTCTGATTTTTCTCAGCAGGAAGGCGCAGACGTTGAAGAAATTTATCTCACGGGGGGGACTTCCAGTTTGCCGGGGTTGAAAGAATATTTTGCCGAAGTGCTGAAGAAAAAAGTGGAAATTCCAAATTGTTTTTCCGACCTTTTGTACCCGCCCATTTTAGGAGGGATTTTGAATAAAATGGCGCCGAGTTTTTCAGTCGCAACGGGCGTAGCATTAGGAGGGTTAGAAACATAAAAAATGTGCGATTTAAATTAATTTATTGTATAATAAAATAATAGAAATATAAAAATAATTTTAGATTTTTACTTTTTTAAATTTTTAAGGAAATGGATTTTTCCGTAATATTTCAACTGAGAACTAAGAAATTTTGGTGGATGAATGTTATCTTCTATTTTGTAGTGTCTTTGTTGATATCCACGGTGTTTTGCTATCTTATTTTTCTGACCAAAAATTATTTTCAGAGGAAGGATATAAATAAAGAAATTATAGCTTTGCAGACTGTCGGCACCGACACGCAAAAGCAGGAAGAAGATAAAGTTCTAACCTATCAGTTAAAGATAAAAGATTTCTCCATATTATTGCAGAATCATGAATTTGCATCAAATGTATTTGCTTTTTTGCAGGCTGAATCTATACCCAATATATGGTTCAAACAATTTACGTTAGACCAGAAAAACAGTCAGGTCCAGCTTTCAGGAGAATCAGACGATCTCGATGCTTTTTCCAGGCAGGTGGCAGTATTTGAGAGAAACAAATACGTTAAAAACATAACAACTTTCAATTCAGCATCAGGGGACATGGCAAGAATTAAGTTTAATATAGATATGACCTTAGACCCGGAGATATTCAATTATCTGTTTAATGTTGCTTCGATGGGAGATACTGTCACTACCCCAGAACAGACGCCTGTTCAGTAAAACCAATAATATAATTCAAAAATATTAAATTATTAAAATGCAAATTGACCGTCCCATAGCTATAGCCCTGATCCTTTTTGTTATTTTACTCTTGCTGTTTTTTCTGGTTGTTCCGGAATATAAAACATTTGTGAGCCTTCAGTCAGACTTGGGTCAGAAAAAAGCGGAGTTTAATGCAGAGTTTGATTATTATGCGGCTATAAGCAGAATCTATTTTGATTTGCAGAGTCGTCAGGATGATATTAAAAAAATTGACGATGCTTTGCCTCAAAATCCTGATTTAGGCGAAATTGTATATTTTTTTCAATTGACGGCAAAACAGAATGGTCTTGTAGCGAAAAATTTATTCCTTTCAAAAACCCCTTCGGTTCCAACAGGCAGTGAGGCGCAGTCATCTGGCAAAGTAAAAGATATAACTTTTTCCATAAGTTTGTCAGGAGATTATCCTTCGTTGGAGGGCTTCATATCATCCCTGGAAAGATCGTCCCGCATTTTTGAAGTTTCCAATGTTTCTTTCGAGTCTGAAACGGGAGCTCCTTATACTTTTAATCTTCAGGTAAAAACACATTCATATTAAACGAATTTTAAATTTTTAATTTTAAATTTTTAATAATAAGGAGTTAAAAATTTTTCAAGCTTGAAAACTTTTTAACACGATTTTATTTCAAATTGTAAATTTCAAATTTCAAATTAAAACAGTGGCAGTAGTTTTCATATCACCAAAGCAGAGGCAGAAAATGTTTTTTATGGGCATTACCATTGTATTTTTGCTGTTCCTTGCAGTCATTTCCTTGAGCGTATTTTTGTCTCAGCCAAAAGAGGTTCCCGCTGTTATGGTTTTTAATAAGCCTAAAGTTAATATTGATACGGCGGTTTTCGGCTCTGACCAGTTTAAGAATCTGCAGTCGTTTACGCAAATGGATGTACAATACAGTTATAAGGCCATCACAAAGAATAACAAGCAGAAAACAGGATTTATATCAGCCACTTCAGCAGACCAGGCCAAGACAATTTTAGAAAGCATGGGATTGACCGTATCTGAATTAAAGCAGGCAGAAATCGGCAGAGACAATCCTTTCGTGCCGTATTATCAGCCGCTTCCTTCGCCAGTTAACGCCGGCGTTTAAACCGGTCCAGCCGAATAAATTTTACATAATTTAAAAAAATGAAACTACTACAAGAATTATTTGCGCAAGGGGTTTTATCTGAAGAGAGAATGAATGAGCTGAAAAAAGAATTGGATAAATCTGACAAGACAGAGGAAGAGCTTATTTTGTTAAAAAATATCGTTTCAGAAGAAAATCTTTTTAACCTAAAGAGCAAAGTTTCAGGCATACCATTTAAGAAAGTCATCGCTGACAGAATACCTCCTGAAATTTTAGAGCTTATTCCTGAAGAGGCCTCCATAAACTATAAAATGTCAGCCATAGCCAAGAATGAGAACTCGGTGCAGATAGGCATGGTTTATCCCGAAGACATAGCAGCTCAGAATGCCCTAAGATTTTTGGCAAACCAGGAAAATTTTAATTACCGGGTTTATATAATAGCTCCCAGCAATTTAGCCAGCATAGCCAAGCAGCGCAAGAACATGGCTATGGAGGCCCAGAAAGTCCTTGAAAATTTGAGCGACCAGAATGTAGCTTACGCAGATGTTCTAAAAAAGAGAATTCCATCTCAGCCCATCGCAGAAGAAGCTCCAATAATTAAAATGGTTCTGTCTATTTTAAGGCATGCCATTGAAGAAAAAGCTTCAGACATCCATATAGAGCCAAGCAGGGATAAATTAAACATAAGATTCCGCTTGAATGGAATTTTATACCCAAGCTTGTCTTTGCCATTAAAAGTTCATTTGTCGATTGTCGCCAGGACTAAGATTATGTCCGGCTTAAAAATAGACGAAAGCAGGCTGCCGCAGGACGGAAGGTTCTCTGTAAAAATAGACAACAGAGATGTTGATTTCAGGGTTGCCACTTTCCCGACTCTATATGGAGAGAAGGTTGAAATCAGAGTTTTAGATCCTTCCACCGGATTGAGGTCTTTTGAGGAGCTTGGGCTTGAAGGAAGGAATCTGGAAGTCGTTAAAGATACGATAAAAAAGCCATATGGAATGATTTTGTTCACTGGCCCCACCGGTTCTGGAAAAACCACTACCCAGTATGCAATTTTGCGTATTCTAAATCAGGATTCAGTCAACATTGTTACGATTGAAGACCCGATAGAATATTCCATTGTCGGAGTCAACCAGTCGCAGGTAAAATCAGAAATAGGATACACATTCGCCAACGGGTTGAGGCATATTTTAAGGCAGGACCCGAATATTATAATGGTTGGAGAAATCAGGGACGAGGAAACAGCGGATTTGGTTGTGAATGCGTCGCTTACCGGACACATAGTGCTTTCAACTTTGCATGCCAATTCTTCTATTGGAGTGATTCCAAGGCTTATAGATATGGGGGTCAGGCCATTTTTAATACCTTCAACTTTGAAGATTGTCATAGCCCAGAGATTAATCAGAACATTATGCCCTCATTGCAAGATAAGAACAAAGCCGTCAGAAAAAGTGAAAAATTATATTTTAGAAAGCCTGAAGGATATGCCAGCCTCGGTAAAAAAGGACGTAGAGATAAAAGACCCTTTTTACATATACGAGGCCAAAGGATGCGAACTATGCGGCATGGTGGGGTATATAGGAAGAATAGGGCTCTTCGAAGTTTTGTATATGACAGATGATTTGGCTGATTTGATACAAAAAAACCCCTTGGAAAGCTTGATTTTTAAGGAAGCGCAGAAGCAGAGCATGCTTACAATGAAGCAAGAGGGAGTATTAAAAGTTTTAAGCGGCCAGACTTCTATAGAAGAAATCGTAAGGGCAACAACAGAAAAATAACATAAACAATAATATGGAATATTTAAATTATCTCAAAAAACTTTTAGATATAGTAGTTCAAGAGGAAGCTTCTGATTTAGACATATCTGTTGGCCATGTGCCCAATATAAGGATTACGGGCCAGCTGGTTCCTTTGAATAAGGAAAAAGTTATTACGCCAAAAGATTCAGAAGGGCTTGCTTTTTCTATGCTTTCAGAAGTACAGCAGAAGAAGTTTTTGGAAGAAAAGGAAATTGATTTTTCATATCAGCATGAAGACAAGGGCAGGTTCAGGATAAATATTTTTTTCCAGAGGGGGACCATCAGCTTGGCATTGCGTTTTATTCCTTCAAAAATAAGGACAATAGAGGAACTGAATCTACCGCCTATACTGCATGATTTTCTTGACCGTCCACAGGGTCTTGTTTTGGTGACTGGGGCTACCAGCCAGGGAAAATCAACAACTTTGGCTGCAATGATAGACGAAATAAACCACACAAGGTCAGTTCACATCATTACAATAGAGGACCCAATAGAATATACTTATCCAATTGACAGAGCTATTGTTGACCAGAGGGAAGTTTTAACAGACACGTTAAATTTCGATAATTCTCTAAGGGCAACATTACGCCAAAACCCCGATGTGATTATGGTGGGTGAAATGAGGGACTTAGAGACAATCGCCACAACAATTACGGCAGCTGAAACGGGACACTTAGTTTTTGCAACTTTGCATACGAATTCGGCGGCCCAGACGATTCACAGAATAGTGGATGTTTTTCCGGCTGAACAGCAGAGTCAGATAAGATTTCAGCTATCAAGCTCATTGCTGGGTATAATTTCGCAGAGGCTAGTTCCAAGAATCAAGGGAGGGTTCATACCTGTATGCGAAGTCATGATATCCAATAACGCTATTGCCAATCTTATCAGGGAAAACAAGATACACGAAATTCCTGCAGTTATAGAGACATCGGCAAAAGAAGGCATGATTTCTTCCAACAGGGCCATGGTTGATTTGGTGAGGAAAAAGGAGATATCTTTAAAAAATGCGGTAGATTATGCATTAGACCCAGCCGAGATAAGAAACCTACTTAGATAGATAAAAATTTGAAATTCACAATTTGTCCCAGTTAAATAGCCCGAAGGGATAATTTCGCAAAGCGAAATTATTTAACGTGGTGAATCAAAATGTTTTAGGATTTAAAATTAAAAATTAAAAATTTTCAGTGAAGTATATTTATCAAGCCAGATCCAAAGAAGGCAAGATTGAAACAGGCATGGTTGAAGCTTCATCAAAAGAGGCGGCAGCTCTCCTTCTGCAAAAATATAATATTTTTGTCACTTCGATAAAGGAGCAGTCTCCGCTAATTCTGCGTACAGAGAATATAGGATTTTTGAATAGGGTTTCCAAAAAAAACTTGGCGATATTTTCAAGGCAGCTGGCTGTAATGGTGCAGTCGAGAATTCCTATAACCCAAAGCTTGAAGATTTTGGCTGTACAGATTAACCCCCCCAGCTTTAAGGAGAAAGTCTTAAAACTCGCTCAGCTTGTGGAAGAGGGGAACCCGCTGTCGGAAGCCTGCGCTTCATTCCCTGAAATTTTTAGCATCTTTTTTGTCAGCATCATAAAAACAGGCGAGGCCTCTGGAAAAATTTCTGACTCGCTTTATTATCTTTCAGACCACTTGGAGAGAGAGCATGATATAAATTCACAAATAATCGGAGCCTTAATTTACCCTATATTTGTCATCGCAGTCTTGCTTACGGTGATTCCTATGATTATATTATTCCTTATGCCGAGGCTTGTTGATTTATTGAAGCAGACGTCTGTAAAGCCCCCTTTATTTACCCAAATAATCATAGGTTTTTATGAATTTATTGCCAACTACGGCTGGATTATCTTGGTTGGATTTTTTCTGCTTATTGTATTCATAATTTATTACTTCACCACAAAAGAAGGCAAAAAAAGATATGATGAATTATCTTTAAAGATTCCGTTTATCGGCGGGTTTCTTAAGAAAATATTCCTTGTAAGGTTTGCCGAGAACATATCAACCTTGATAGCCGCAGGGCTTTCAATTAATAATGCCCTTAAAATTACAAAAGACACCGTAGGTAATTATGTATATAAAAATATTCTGGCCGATACGGAAAACAAAGTTTCTGAAGGCGAAATGATAAGCTCTACCATGGTAAAATATCCTGATTATGTGCCTCAGTTTGTCGTGCAGATGATACAGGTTGGAGAAGAGACTGGGACATTGGACAAGAACTTAATGCAGATTGTAGATTTTTATAACAAGGAGATTAAAAGGTCAATAGAAATATTTACAACTCTTTTGGAGCCGACACTCATAATCTTTTTAGGAGTAATTGTTGCTTTATTGGCGATTTCTGTCATGGGGCCTTTATACGGAGCATTGGGAACAATTTAGTAAAAATTTTCAATAATCAATTACCAATTTTCAATGAAATTACCAACAATAAAAAAATATTCTAAGGATAACAATCTTTTGAAGGGGTTTACCCCGTTAGAAGTTTACAAAAGAACAACATCGCGATAAAATTCCAGCTGGACTTTTATCGCCACAAATTAACAATGAAATCATCAATAATAACAAAAAAATATTACAAAGACGGCAAACTTCTAACGGGGTTTACATTAATTGAATTAATGGTTGTTATCGCGATTATTACCGTGCTGTCTGGAATTATATTATTCAGCGTGACCCAGTATATAAACAAGGGCAAAGATTCTAATCTCGCTGGTAATTTAGTTGTTTTAATTCCAGCCGGAGAAGTTTTTTATAATGGCAACAACAATAGCTATCAAAATTTTTGTACCTCTGATGTAGTCAACAACGCTTTTTCACAAATGCCTGGCGGTACTATTTATTACTGCGTAGAAGATACAATCAACAGTTTTCAGGCTTGGGCTGCCTGCGCTAGGGAATTCACCGATAACGCAAAAGCTTATTGCGTTGACAGCAGGGGAGTAAAGGGGAGTATAAATAATAATTTATGCAATAGCAACATTACGCAGTGCCCATAAGTTATTCACATATTGCTATTGTGTATTACTTGTGGACATTGTAAAATTAGATAAAATAGGTAATTTATAAAGGTCGACCCTTAAATTAAGTGAATGCAACGGACTCCCCGCTCTATACGCTGTAATTCTTTTTTAAGAATACAAACTAGAGCTTAGAAGACGGGGTTACTCGCTGTACTCGTAATAAAATGAATAAATCAAAAGGTAATACCCTGAGTTTATCGAAGGGGTTTACAATTATTGAGTTAATCGTGGTTATAGCAATCATAGCGGTTTTAGCTTCAATCGTGTTGGTTAACGTAACACAATACATCGCCAAAGGTAAGAACTCAGCTATAAAAGGAGATATGTCTACAATAATAACAAACGCCGCTA
>Ga0210057_1010240_pt1 | contig 10672 bp, 8 predicted proteins | sample CryGeyCG2114_010_2_FD_183968 | JGI IMG/M metagenome (GOLD analysis project Ga0210057, IMG submission 183968) | Groundwater microbial communities from aquifer - Crystal Geyser CG10_big_fil_rev_8/21/14_0.10 (SPAdes) (version 2) | ecosystem: Environmental > Aquatic > Deep subsurface > Groundwater ...
CCTCTCTTCGCTCGGGATGACATTTTTTCACCACGTCATCCAGAATAGAACGTTTTTTAATTACGTCATATTGAGCGGAACGAAGTGGAGTCGAAATATCCCCTGCTTTATTTCACCAAAAACAACACACAACTGTTATTCCCGACTTGACCTAAGAATCCAGAAACGTTGATTCAAACTAGATCCCCAATCAAGTTGGGGATTACAAATTAAAACATAGAAATAGAATTATAACTTATTTTTATTGTTTTGTCCATTCTTAGATTGAAATTTAGCTTGGAAAAAAGATGGCATAGATTAAGTAAGATTTAAGAAACAAAATTTTTTAGATTTCAACTTTATGGACTTTACAGACTTTCGACTTTCTTACTTAATCTGCATAATCCGCCTAATTTGCTATTCTACCTCCACATCCTCATTATATTCAGGAATAAAAACTTTCAAACCATACTCGTCTCTAAGTCTATGAGAAAGTTCGGTAGAAGCATGCTCTTCGCCATGAACCAAATAAACTTTTTCCAGTTTTTTCTCTCCGCTATTTATCCATTCCATTAGTTTTTTCTGGTCTCCATGGGCAGACAAAGACCCTATTGCTTTTATTGTTGCTTTTACTTCAATTTCTTTACCCATTACTTTTACATTTTCTGCGCCTTCATAAAGTTTTCTCCCCAAAGTTCCATGAGCTTGGTAACCCACAAAAATTAAAGTTGAGTTTGGATCATCCAAATAACGAACAGCATGGTGCAAAATTCTTCCACCATTCATCATCCCAGCCCCAGCAATTACTATTTTTGGGCCTTTTTTATCGTTTATTGCCATTGATTCTTCTCTAGTATGAGTAATCTTTAAATTTGGAAATTCCAAAAAGTCACCTTCGGCTTTGTATTCACTCATTGCTTCTTCGTCATAATATTCTGGAAATAATTTATAAACTTTTGTAGCTTCAATTGCAAGCGGACTGTCCAAATAAATAGGAACTTTTGGTAAGGTATCATCGTGTTCACTCATTTTATGCAATTGAAACAAAATCTGTTGAGTTCGCTCCAAAGAAAAAGCTGGAATCATAATAGTTCCACCACGCTTTACACCTTCCAAAATCAATGTTAAAAGTGTTGAATAACCTTCTTCTACAGGCTCGTGTATTCTATCTCCGTAAGTAGATTCGCAAATTACAACATCAACATCACTCAATTTTTTTGTTTCTTTTAAAATTGGTACATTTTTATTCCCCACATCTCCAGAAAAAGCAATTTTCTTTTCACCATCTGTAATTTCTATAAAAGCAGACCCAAAAATATGTCCCACATCTTTAAAAATCGCAGAAACTCCATTATCCAAATCTACTTGTTCGTCATAATTCACGCCAACACAATGTTTTACAGACCCTTCGATATCCGCTTCAGAATACAAAACTGGCATTTGAAATTTTTTCTCGTTATATTCCATAATTCCATACGCATCTTCCCAAATCAATTTAGCAAAAGCGCAAGTTGCTTTTGTCATAAATATTTTTCCGCTAAAACCTTCTTTAATTAACTTTGGAATTCTTCCTATATGATCCAAATGTGCATGCGTCACCAAAACAACATCAATTTCTTTGGGATTAAAAGGAAATTCATCGTGATTCTTTCCTTCATTAAAATCTGAACCCTGAAACATCCCACAATCCACCAAAATATTTTTGTTTTTTATTTGCAAAAGATGACACGAACCAGTCACCTCATGATTTGCTCCACAAAATTTTATCTTCATAGTTTTTTTATAAATGGACTATCACCAAACACCATTTCTACTAAAATTTCTAAATTTTGGCTACGACTTTAAGAAAAAATATCTCCGTGGCTAGGCAGGGCAAATATTTTTTCTTTTCGTCTCGCTCAAAATTTAGAAATTTTACTAACAAAAGCGTGTTTGGCGACAGTCCCACTAAATATAATCTTAGTTTATCACACCTTAAAAATTTATTCCTAATTTTTTCCTTTTCTTTTTCTAATCCTCCGAACATTTGAAATTTTTGGACTAATTTTTTAATGTCATTCCCGACTTGATCGGGAATCCAGAAACGTTGATTCAAACTGGATCCCCAATCAAGTTGGGGATGACAAAAAAGAATATAGTTATTTATTGTTTAGTAAACCAAAGACGAAATCCTTGGCCTGCTGGCAGGCTAGCCTTTTTAGCAATCTGGATGATATGAGAAACAGTAAAATATTTTTTATCTACATTTTTACTTTCTTATTTTCTTCTTTTTTGCTATAATTAAAAAGATTATGCGACAAAAACTCGACAATGTAGAAATAAAAAATCCACCTATCGGAGGGTTCAACAAAAAACCGTCGTGTATAAAACGGGGTTGCTTTGGTGGTTGTAGTTTAATTATACTGTTTATTATTGCAATTCTAGTTATTTTAAAGTTTACAACTACGGAAAATCCCAAAGAATTAAAAGCTTTACCAGAATTTTTTCCAGCAGAAATTCCAATTTACGATATAGATAATTTAGACACAATCACACTTCAATCTGAACACAAAAAAAACAAAGAACTGGAACTTATTCTAATGCTACCAAAAATTATTGTTTCTCCTATTGTTATCTTAAAATCAGAAAACAAAGAAAATTCTTGGAAAACTTTTATAGAATTTATTAAAGCTCCAATAATTCCACAAAAAGAAAATATAACTTTAGACTGGTATAACTTATCTGCAAACCCAGACTTTTTACAGGAATACTATACAAATGAATTCAAAAAAAATAATTTTAATATTTTAATTTCAAAAAATACTGGAAATAGGAGACAATTTAGTTTTGAAAAAAATGGCATAAACGGATTATTTTATATAACCGATTCCCCCAAAACAGAAGGTACCGATTTTCTTTCTATTTATATCACAATTGTAAACAAACCAAACTCAATAAATTAATATGGCAATTCGTATAATAAAACAAAAAAACCTGACTTGGGCAAATATAGATAAGGTAGATGAAGAGGCTCTAAAATATCTAATGGAGAACTATAATTTCCATCACTTAGACTTAGAAGATTTACAAAGTGAAGCTCAAACACCAAAGTTAGATGTTTACAAAAACTATCTTTTTGTTGTACTTCAATTTCCAACTTGGCAACTACACTCAAGGACTATTTCTACACAAGAAATAGATATGTTTTTAGGAGATGAATATTTAATTACAATTCAACACACAAAATCCAAAGAAATGAAAAACTTCTTTTTTAGATGTATGCGAAACAGAAAAATAAAATCAGACTGGATGAATAAAAGTTCCGGATATTTGTTAAATAGAATAATTGAATCTCTTTTTTCTAATTCGGAGCCAATTCTAAACAACATGGGCCGTCAAATTTCTAAATTAGAAGAAGAGGTTTTTAGTAAAGAACCAGATGTAAAAACAGTAAGAGAGTTAGCAATTCACAGAAGAAATATCTTAAATTTTCGCAGAATTATTGATCCACAAAGATACTTAATTTCAAATTTAACACACACAAGAAAACCATTTTTAGATGAATCTCTAACACTTTATTTTAATAACATTAACGACTATTTATCCAAAATATGGTCAATTATTGAAAACTACAAAGAAACCGTCGATGGAATACACGTTACAGTAGAGTCATTAATTGCGCGCCGTACCAACCGTGTGGTTGCAACACTTACTGCAATTTCCGTTGCTTTACTTCCACTTACTTTGCTTTCTGGAATTTATGGTATGAACATAGATAACTTACCTTTTGCCCACAATCCGCTTTATGTTTGGCTAATGTTCTTAAGCTTAGCTACTTTTATATCTGTAATTCTAATAATTTTAAGAAAAAAACGCTTGTTATAGCTTAATTTTTATTTATAAAGTATGATTCGTCGTCTGCTATCAAGCCAAATAAAAAGTATTACAGGAGCCGCCATACTACTTGGATCGGCTTCTTTCGTTAGTCGACTTATCGGAGTTTTGCGAGATAGAATTTTTGCCCACCAATTTGGAGCTGGGACAACACTAGACGCATATTATGCTGCTTTTAGAATTCCAGACTTGGTTTACAATTTGTTAGTTGTTGGCGCGCTTTCTGCAGGATTTATCCCAGTATTCATAAAAGTCTATGAAAAAAGTAAAAGCAAATCTTGGGAAGTCACAAATAGTATCATCAATATTCTTGGTGTTGGATTAATTATCCTTTGTATAATTCTTTTTATTTTTACACCACAAATAATTCCACTTTTGGTTCCGGGATTTAACGGAGAAAAGTTAGACCTTACAATTACACTTACACGCATAATGTTTTTTAGCCCAATTTTACTTGGAATAAGTAGCGTAGTAAGTGGGGTTTTGCAAGCCACAAAATCATTTTTTGTCTATGCGCTTACTCCCATAATGTACAACCTTGGTATTATTATTGGAGCTTTAATATTCTTCCCTATTTTTGGTGAAATTGGTTTAGCTTTTGGTGTTATTTTAGGCGCGCTCCTACACCTACTCATTCAGCTACCCACTTTCTTTAAACATGGATATAGATACAAATTTGTTTTCAATATAAAAGACATTTTTGTAAGAGAAATTGCAAAATTGATGATTCCAAGAACATTGGGACTAGCCACAAGTCAACTGCACATCTTAGTAATTACATATTTAGCCTCTACACTTTCCGAAGGAAGCCTAACAGTTTTTAATTTTGCAAACAATTTGCAATACTTCCCTATCGGAATCATTGGATATTCTTTTGCAATTGCCGCTTTTCCAACGCTTTCATATTTGGCAACACAAAACAAAAAAGAAGAAATAGCAGAGCACATTTCTTCGACAACTAAACAAATTCTATTTTTAATTATTCCACTTTCTATCATTTTTCTACTTTTACGCGCCCAAATTGTTCGTGTAGTTCTGGGAAGTGGAGCTTTCGATTGGACAGCTACAATTATGACTGCGAATACACTTGCATTCTTTGCGCTATCACTTTTTGCACAATGCTTAATTCCTCTATTCGCTAGAACTTTTTATGCTTTAGAAGACACAATGACACCTTTTATAATTAGTTTTGTTGTGGCTGTTATAAACATATTTTTAGGAATTTACCTTAAAGATAGTTTGGGCGTCGCTGGTTTAGCTTTGGCATTTTCAATAGCTATGGTAATTCAATTATCATTTTTATGGTTATTTTTAAAGTTAAAACTTGGAAGTTTGGGCGAAGCACAAATCATTAAATCCCTAAACAAAATAGTTTTCTCCGCTTTTTGTATGGCCGTTACAGTCCAATCCTTAAAACTACCTCTTTCAAATATTTTTGGTATGGACACTTTCAAAGGGGTCTTGTTTCAAGGGTTTTTTGCAGGAACCGCAGGATTACTTGCTTATCTTTTAATTTGTTATTTTCTTAAACTTCCAGAGTTAACACACATACAAACAAGTTTAACGCGCAAATGGCTTAAACTCCGCAATGTACAAGCTGAAATTAACGAGGCTGATGAGGTGTAGAGAAGATAAATTACTTACGCTTGATGTATCACTTTGTTTGATGAATCGTTTCACTTCGTTCAACTTGATGAATCACTTTGTTTGATAAATCGTTTCACTTCGTTCAACTTGATGAATCACTTACACTTGGTTGGAATGACACACTTTAAACACGTCATCCCGAGCGAAGAGAGGGATCCCATACTTTAATTCACCAAAACACACAATTACAAACTAAACACCATGTCCTTTTTATACTCAATCCTTATTTCTTAAATTGTCATCCCCAACTTGATTGGGGATCCAGTTTGAATCAACGTTTTTGGATTCTTAAGTTAAGCCGGGAATGACAGTTGTATGTTGTTTTTGGTGAAATAAAGAATGGGATATTTCGACTCCACTTCGTTTCGCTCAATATGACGTGGTAAAAGGGGGATGTATCGCTTACGCTTGATGAATCGCTTCGCTTGGTTGGGATAGAAATAAAATAGGAATTAAAAAACTCCTACAACGTTTGACGGTTGTAGGAGTTTTGGATTCAGCCTCCTTTTAGGTTTTTTCAGCTTCTTTAGAAAGATATTCCTCTCGAAAAACCTCGATTAATTCCGAAAGTTTTTTCTCGTAAAAACCGAAGTTGCATTCCTTCGCAAAAGCACGAAGGGACTCAAGTCTGCTCAACACCACTACCAAATTAGTAGTGGTGTCTTCCACACTGTTTAAAAGGGTAAGCGAGAACTCGACCCTATCCCTCAGTGGGTTAATCGGACAACCACCCTCCACCATTTTGGTGAAGCAATAGTTGATGATGTCGAGCAGGATTACAAATGCACCAATTCTCTTGGACATAATACACCCCTTGGTTTGAAGTGAAAATAAAAGAACCCAATCTACATACCATAGCACAAAAAAGCACTTTTGTCAAGGTCAGCCCTTGATTTTTATGCAAAAATAAGATAAAATGACATTATTATCAAAATATGAATGAAATAAGAAACTTCTGCATAATTGCACACATTGATCATGGAAAGTCTACTTTGGCAGACCGTTTTTTGGAAATCACAAATACTGTTGACAAAAGACATATTGGAACACAAATGTTAGACACAATGGAGCTAGAACAAGAACGTGGAATCACAATCAAACTCCAACCTGTGAGGATGCAATATAAAAACCATACTTTAAACCTAATAGACACTCCCGGTCATGTTGACTTTACATACGAAGTTTCTAGGTCTCTTGCAGCAGTAGAAGGTGCAATTCTTTTGGTAGACGCTTCTCAAGGTGTACAAGCTCAAACGATTGGAAACCTTTACTTAGCACTAGAGCAAGATTTAGAAATTATCCCAATTTTAAACAAAATAGACCTTCCAAACGCAGATGTGGAAAAAGTTAGCGAAGAAATTATTCATCTTATTGGTTGTAAAAAAGAAGATATTTTAACTTGTTCAGCCAAAACAGGAGAAGGAATTGAACAAATTTTAGATAAAGTAATTGAAAAAGTACCTGCTCCAAAAAAAGAATTTAAAGACAAACCATTTAGAGCTTTAATTTTTGACTCAACTTACGACGACTATCGTGGAGTTATTGCTTCTGTTAGAGTTGTAGACGGAGAAGTAAAAAAAGGAGATAGAATAAAATTTATTGGATCTAAAGGCGAAGCAGAAGTTTTAGAAACAGGATTTTATACACCTGCGCTTGTTCCATCAGAAAAATTAGAAAACGGACAAATTGGTTTTATTGTAACAGGATTAAAAGATATTAGAAGTGTGCGAGTTGGAGACACCATAACTATAAAAAAAGAAGATACAATTGTTCCACTTCCAGGTTATAAAGAAGTAAAGCCAATGGTTTATGCTGGAATTTTCCCCAAAGAAGGAGACGATTATTCTTCTCTTCGTGATGCAATGGACAGATTAAAATTAAGCGACTCGGCTTTAATTTACGAACCGGAACATTCACAAGCACTTGGTTTTGGGTTTCGTTGCGGATTTTTGGGAATGCTTCATTTAGATATTTTTCAAGAAAGACTAAAAAGAGAATTTGGTCTTCATATCGTTGTGACTGTCCCAAGTGTGGCGTACGAAGTTTACAAAACATCAACAGAAAAAACGATTATTAAAAGCCCACAAGACTTGCCAGACCGAACAAACATAGCTTTTATAAAAGAACCTTGGATGAGTGTAGATATTATTACTCCAAGCGAATATATTGGAAATGTAATGGGGCTTGTTGCCGACAGAAAAGGCAGATATTTAAACACGGAATATTTAAGTTCAGGAAGTCAAAAACGTGCGATGCTTCATTATGAAATGCCTTTGGCGTCGCTTATCACCGATTTTTATGATAAACTAAAAACAGTTACAAGTGGTTATGCATCACTAAATTATGAGCTAAAAAACTACGAAAAAGCCAATGTTATAAAACTAGACGTGATAGTTGCAGATGAAATTGTAGAATCACTTTCAACACTTGTTTGGGAAGATGAAGCACACAAAATTGGCAAACAAATTGTAAATTCACTCAAAGATACACTGCCAAAGCAACAATTTGTAATAAAAATTCAAGCAGCTGTTGGTGGAAAAATAGTAGCGGCAGAACGAATTAGTGCACTTCGCAAAGACGTAACAGCTAAACTTTATGGGGGAGACGTCACCAGAAAACGTAAACTATTAGATAAACAGAAAAAAGGTAAAAAGAAAATGCTTACAATGGGGAAAGGTAGGGTAGATATCCCAACAGAAGCATATTTAGCAGTATTAAAAAGATAATATGGAACACAAAAGTAAAGCATTTAGAATCTTTTGGACAATTATAAGCGTTATAATGATTGTTAGTATGGTATTCTTTACCATTTTACCAATCTTCTACTAAAATTCACGTTGTATTTAAACTACAATTGTTCTAGAATAGACAGATAATAAACATTGTCTGTCTATTTTTATGGAAACACGTTGGGACATAATGCCAGATCCTCCAAAAGAAGTTTTAGAAAAACTCAATTTACCAAAAATAATTTCTAAACTCCTTTACAACAGGAATATAACATCTGCCGAAGAAGCCGATGAGTTTTTAAATCCTGTTTATTCAAAAAATGTTCACGATCCTTTTTTGTTTCAAGATATGCAAAAAGCTGTGGATAGAATATTCAGAGCCATAGAAAAGAAAGAAAAAATAATAATTCACGGAGATTATGATGCTGATGGAATTTCTAGCGCCATATTATTAGATTCTGTCATTTCAAAACTGGGTGGGGATGTCAATGTATTTTTGCCTCACAGAGAAAATGATGGGTATGGATTAAACTTAAAAAATGTTGAACAATTTGCAAAAGACGAAATTAATTTAATAATAACCTGTGACTGCGGAATAAGTAATAAAAAAGAGGTTGACAGAGCCAACGAACTTGGAGTAAATGTAATTGTGACAGACCACCATACAGTTCCAGAAATATTGCCAAGTGCTGTTGCCATAATTCATCCAAATACAAAAATAGAAAAATACCCAGACAAAACTTTGGCTGGAGCTGGAGTTGCTTTTAAACTTTTGCAAGCTCTTTTAAAACATCATAAAAAAACAAACGATAAACTTCCAGATGGAGAAGGTCACGAAGCTTTTGAAAAGTGGTCGTTAGATATGGTTGCAATTGCAACTATTGCAGATATGGTTCCGCTAAAAGGAGAATCCAGAACACTTACAAAATATGGACTACTCGTACTAAACAAAACCAAAAGAGCTGGCCTTCAAAAAATGTATGTAGAAGCAAGACTTGCAGAAACAGATGGAAAACTAAAGAAGAAAATTACCGAAGATACAATTGGATTTTATATAGCGCCAAGAATAAATTCCGCTGGTAGAATTGCTCACCCAAAAATTGCTTTTGATCTTTTAAAAACAAAAAGTAGAACAGACGCTGTGAACTTAGCTTTTTTACTCGACTCACACAATAAAAACAGGAGAGATGAAACAGAAATTATTTTAAAAGATGCGCTACACATAGTAGAAAAAGAACAATACAACAAAGAAGTTATCTGTGTTGTCGGAGAAAATTGGTCTAGCGGACTTATAGGGCTTGTGGCTGGCAAACTAAAAGAGAAATATAACAGACCTTCCTTGGTAATTGCACACTCACATTCTTTGGTTGGTTCCGGAAGAAGTATAGAAGGTTTTAATATGATAGAAACCATGCAAAAGATACCTGAATTTTTTGTTAAATTTGGTGGACATCCTATGGCCTGTGGTTTTACACTCAAAAGTATAGATATTGTGCAAGACTTTCAAAAAAGTTTAATAACTTATTTTTTAGAAACTGCCAGCGATGATAGACGAAAAGTAATTATAGTTGATACAGAAGTTGAACTGGAAAAAATGGATTGGGATATGTATAATTATATTCAAAAATTTGAACCATTCGGTAAAGACAACGAAAGACCAAAATATTTGGCGAGTGAATTAACAATTTTACAAAAACAACAAATAGGAAAAGGCGGAAAACATATTAAATTAACCGTAAAACACAAAACACAAAGAATTTTTAAAGTAGTTGGTTGGAATTTGTGTGGTGGAAAAGAAAAAGATTGGTGTCAAATTTTACGAATTGGTGATAAAATAGACATAGTTTTTGAACTCAGTGTCAACGAATGGAACGGTTCAAGGGAATTACAAAGAACAATAATTGACATTAAAAAAATATGAAATTAAAAATTTATTCAGATGGTGGAGCCAGAGGAAATCCGGGCCCAGCCGCAACAGGAGTTGTAATTAAAGATAAAGACGATAAGATTGTGGCTGAATTTGGCGAATACCTTGGAAATCAAACAAATAATTTTGCCGAATACACTGCTTTTATTCAAGCGCTCAAGAAAGCTAAAACTCTTGGCGCCACAGAAGTTGAATCATTTGTAGACAGCCAACTTTTGGAAAAACAAATAAAAAGAGAATGGAAAATAAAAGAACCTACACTCCAAAAACTTTTTATAGAAGCTTGGAACGCAATGCAAGAATTTAAAAAAGTAGAGATAAAACACATCCGCAGAGAATACAACAAAGAAGCCGATGCTTGGGTAAACAAAACTCTTGATCAACAATAAAAAAGCAGACTAACAAATAAGCAGACTAGGCAGACTAAGTAAGGAAAACAAACAATACGTCATCCCGAGCGATAGAGAGGGATCCCATTCAACAATTCACCAAAACACACACTTACAAATCAAACAAT
>Ga0210057_1010243_pt1 | contig 10670 bp, 13 predicted proteins | sample CryGeyCG2114_010_2_FD_183968 | JGI IMG/M metagenome (GOLD analysis project Ga0210057, IMG submission 183968) | Groundwater microbial communities from aquifer - Crystal Geyser CG10_big_fil_rev_8/21/14_0.10 (SPAdes) (version 2) | ecosystem: Environmental > Aquatic > Deep subsurface > Groundwater ...
ACTGAGAATTAAGCTCCATTAATTTTTTCTCTAATTTATCAAGAGTATACTGTAGTCTGTCAACATCTGTCGTTTTCGAAACTTTTTGAGGCTCAGCTTTGGCAAGAGACGCACTCATTTTCTTTCTGCCATCCTCGTGTTGTTTCTCTTTGAGATCGAAAGAATATTCCTCTTCTATTTCCTCTCTCAACTCAGGATCCGCCATCAACAATTCCAATCTTTTTGAGAAATCTTCCAAGTCTTTTATTTCTGTTTTAAGAGAATTAATCAATTCCAATTTTTTTGCACGCAGAGCATTAAAATCTTCTAATCTAGTAAGTAACAAAATGCCATCTCTGGCCACAGTCATCATTCTTATTCTAAGATTTTTTGTGTCTGAGATTCTTGAAAAGTATTCCATTTTACACCAATTATTCGGATTTTAAGTAGTCGTCGATCTGATCAAGACCTGCATTTACTCTTTGTATGCTTGCTTCAAATTCATCTAAATCCTGATGTTCTTGCAGCTCTACTTGTCTTATTTCTTTTAATTTTGCTTTTGCTTCATCTGTTTTTTGTCTTATCTGAACAAGCAAGTCCTTAATTTCTTCATGTTGATCTACTTTTACATAAATTGAGTTGTCCATTATTGGTCACCTTCTTCGAATATTTTTTTGTCGATTTGTAACAATGTATCTTTTATGAAATTCAAACTGTCTCTTAGTTCTTCATAGTTATCTTCTTGAGTTTGTGATGCTTGTGCTAAGTTTATATCAAGATCAAATACAGTTTCTACTTCTTCCTTTATCAAATCTGCAACAATTATCATATTTTTGTATTTTTTCTTATCGATAAAAATATCTCCTTTTTTGTCAACCTCATTAGGTAACTCGTACTTTTGTCTTTTTATTTCATCAAAAGATGGAGCTTCCTGTTTTGGTTGTAAATTTTTCTTTGCATCCTTCTTCAAATAATCTCCAAAAGTTTGATTTTTCTTTGATCTCTCTTTCTCTAAATCTAAAGAAGGTTTAACATCAAATTTTGGTAAAGCATCTTCAGGTTTTTGAACGGGCTCTGGTTTTTTTGGATTTGTAGGTGTTTGAACAGGTTTATCTGAAGACTTATCTTTCAAAGCATTGAAATCATCCATATTAAAATCAAAATCATCTTCTTTTTGCAAGTCTTCTGGAATTAATTCATCTTGTTTAGATGTATCTTGTTTTGTAAACTCTTCTTTTTTTACTTTCTCATCTTGAGGGAACTTTTTAGCATGATTTCCCCAACTGTTTGGATCTTTGCTAGTTGGTTGATCTGGAAAAGAATTTCCTAAGGAATCGCCAGTCACTTTATCTTTACCAACACTTAGCGCTTCTGTGTTGAGTTCTTTTGTATTTATTACCATTCCATCAAATGGATTTTCCTTAACTTCTTTTTGTTCTTCTTGATCTTGTTGAAGTTTTCCTTTTGGCATCTCTTGTACGTTTGATTGCGGAACTTTTAGAGATTTATCAATATCATCCTTGGCAGCCATAAATTCATTTAATCCTAAATCAAAATTTAAGTCTTCTTCATTAAAATCGGGAATTTCGAAACTTCCTTTACCATCATCAACTTTAGTTGACGTTAATTTGTTTGTAGCTGCAGTTGCAGGCTTGCCAATATTTTGATTAACGACAACTCCTGGCTTTGCAGAAGTAGAATCCTCTTTTTTTAAAAATCCGAAAAGTCCCATACAATACCCCTTTTTTAATACAAGTTAACCCTGCTTTAGAGATAAAATTAAAGATAGAGTATTAAAACTTTTTTCATCACTCTAGAATAGATATTATAAAATTGAGAGTCATATTTCGAATATTTCTCCTAAAGATGGCGCGTAAGTTTTACCTTTTATGTTTTTCTTAGCCCATTGATTTAAAATATCAACTGATTCTTCATCGCCGTGTTGAAAAAAGACCATTTTCGGATTTATTGTAGAAACCATTTTTTTTATAAATTCAGAATCTGTGTGTCCTGAAAAATCATATTTTTCAACTGCGCATTTTACTTGAGTTTTCCACCCATCTATGTATACAAATCCTTCTTCCACAAGATGTCTTCCGTTTGTTCTTTTACATTGAAAGCCCATTAAGGTTAATTTGTTCTTTGGATTGTGCCATAATTCTTTCAAATATTCTAGTACTGGTCCCCCTTGAAGCATTCCTGAGGTTGTAATAAATATTCCTCCATTGCGTATCGCATCATTTCTTCGTTTAGGACTACTTATCCATTCAATTTTGTTGAAAAATATTTCACTCAACAAATCTTTATTTTTTACATATTTACTTGATGTTGAAATTATTTGTTTTGTTATTGTTTTTGCCATTCCATCAAGATATATTTTACAATTAAGATTCTCCTTTCCTAGCATAATTAGTGTTTCTTGAGCTCTTCCGAGTGCAAAAACAGGAATTAAGACTGAGCCTCCTCCAGAAATTGTTTTCTTAACAGACGCAATAAATTGCTTATTTAACAATTTTCTATCAGGCAATTCTCTATTTCCATATGTCGATTCTGTTATTAGTACATCTATTGGTTTATCTGTTAACTCTTTATTTACTATTGCAGAATACATTAGCTCTGTTTCTTTATTATTATAATCTCCTGTGTAAAGAATTCTCTTTCCGTCAGCCTCAATCAATATCATGGCACTTCCGGGAATGTGCCCCGCATTGAGATATTTAAACTTCAAATCATTGTGAACATACCATTTATCGTATTGAACATATTCTGTTTCTTTTGAAACTTCGACCAAATCTGTTTTATCATAAGCAGGATGAGTGTGTTTTATTCTCGCTATTTTATAAGAGTCTTTTAATAAAATTTTAGTAATTGCAAAAGTTTGTCTTGTACAAAAAATAGGACATTTTAATTTTTGATGCTCAAATAGTGGCAAACCTCCAGAGTGATCGAGATGCGCATGACTTAGAAACACTCCTTTTATGCCAGGAACATTTGTAACACCTTCAGGACCCGAAAATCCATCTTCTTGAAATTTTATCCCTACATCTAACAAGTATCTGTTTCCGTTTTTAGTAGTTATACTTATGCAACTTCTTCCAACTTCTCTTGCTGCTCCGTGAAATTGTATTTTCATTATCTGTTAATTTTTTTAGTCTTATTTAATTTTATCGGATTATTTTTCGGAATTGATCGAAATGTTCACGAAAGACAGCGAGTAGACATTTTATTACTGGCGCATATTTTAATAAATATGGCTCGCTCAAATTTATCAAAAGCATTCAACATAATAGTAGTTTTGCAGTTCGTGCTCCTGGGAGGAACTTTTGTTCTTGGAATTGATGTGCCAGATATTGTTGTTGCAGATGTTGAAGGAGAGTTTTTATTTGAAACTTTAGACGATTTCGACTCGACAAATTTTTTTATAGTCAGGAATCTTAATTATTATAGTAATTTTTCCCAACCAATAGAAGTATCAGTAATTTTTGAGCTTAATGAAACAAAAAATAACATCGCTACGTCGGATAACTGGATAATTAATAAATCGATTAACTCTTATTCAAAAACGTTCGGCGAAGTAAATTTAACAAACGAAACAAATTCGTTTTGTGTAAAAATTGTTACTTTAAACGCGGATGATTCAAATCAAAATAACAATCGAGTATGCTTCTTTAAAGAAACAACAACGTCACTTAACGAAACCAATTCTACTTTAAACGAATCAGAAAACAATACGATAAACACAACAACAAATGTTACTATAACTATAACAAATAACTTAAACAGCACAAACTCGTCATTCAATGAAGATTATTGTGCTTTCACAATTTATTCTGATAAAACGGTTTATCTTGAAGGAGAATCTATTTCATTCAAATTTGAAGCAGAGGAAGAATCCTTCGAGAGAGGCATTACTTATTGGATAGAAGATTCGAGGGGAAAGATTGTTAAAACTAACTTGAGTACAAACAGTAATTCTGCAAAGCGTTTCACTCCGAAACTGGAAAGAAGTAATGAGCTTTATTCAATTAAAGCAGAAGTTAATGGTTGCGAAAATTATTCTGAATTTAATTTGTTTTTTTCTGGCTCTGATGAAATAATACCTGAAAAATCTTCTTTCTTAAGAGTAAAAGAAATAAAAATAACTCCCTCTTTATTTTCAGTCAATTTAGAAGGATACAGAAATTCTACTAATAAAAAAACAATTTATATTTGGATAGATGGAACAAATATAAAAAAGGAGAAACAAAAAATTTTGATTGAAGAAAAAGATATTTTTTTCTTTTTGAATATTGCTTTCGATGTTTCCAATTTAAAACAAAATACAACACTTTATCTCAATGCAGAGGGACTTGATTTGGAGTTCATGCAAAATTATTCATATGTTTTTAAGCAAATCAATAAAACGCCAACAGAGCTTTCACAAAATATAGCTCAGAATAAAGAAAAAACCGAAACTCTCAATATTCCTTCTTCTTTGAAATCTGAAAACGATTCAGTAAATAATCTCATTAACTCTAAAACAAGCTCAAATCTAATAACTGGAAACGTTGTAGCTTCAAAGTCAAATGCTTCATCCTCAATCTTTAGCGTTATTTTAGTAATTGTGATTTTTGTATCACTATATTTTTTTATAAAAGTCCTGGTTAAACACTTCAAAAAACGCAAAATTATATAAGTAAAATTGGATTCTTTCCACTTATGGCAAAAGAAATTAGTTCAAAAGAGATCAAAGAGTATTTAGAGAAGAATTATTTGAGAGTTAATGTATTATTTGAAATAATTGGAAATCCTAAAGAGCACGTTTCTAAAACTATTACTACAATTGCTAAGAAATTGGAAGAAGAACGAGACATAGTTTTAATAAAAGGTGAACTTGGCGAACCCGAAGAAACTAACGACGGATTATTTGGAGGATATTGTGAAGCAGATATTTTAGTAAAAGATTTCAATAAACTGAGTTGGTTAGCATTTAATTTTATGCCTGCATCAATTGAAATAATTGAACCTGCCAAGTTATCCATAAAAGACAAAGAGTTAACTGATTTTATATCAGATTTACTTGCACATTTACATGAAAACAACACTCAGCTTATTCAAATGAATTCGCTTACTCAAGGATTACTTAGAAACATGAACGCAATGGTTAGAAATGCTATTCTTGTTTCTTTACTTGATGGAGATAAACCTGCTGAATCCATTGCTAAAATGATAGGAGTTAATCCTAAGGACATTGAACCGGTTTTTGAAGCAATGATTACAGAAAAAACAATAGAGAAGAAAGGAAGCAAATATTCTAGAATAGTTAAATAAAGATTCAAAAGATTTAAAAACAAGGTTTACGTTTCTTTTTCTATGAAGGATTGGGAGAAAATAGAGGCTGTTTTATTTGCTTCTGGAAAATATCTTAGTGAAGATCAAATAGCTGAGTTAATAGGAGTTCAAAAGAAAGATTTAAAGCACGCTTTAACTGAGCTTGAAAAACATTATTCTACTATTGAAACGAGTTTAAAGGTCTTCAAAGAAGGCGATGCTTGGAAATTAAATGTAAAAGAAGAGTTTACAGGAATAATAAAGAATCTTGTATCTGAAGCGGAGATGCCTAAGCCAGTTATGGAAACTCTTGCAATTGTAGCATACAAAAATCCTATATTGCAATCAGAAGTTATTGACACTAGAGGTTCTGGTGCTTACGATCATATAAGCATACTTGAAGATAAAGGATTTATTACTCGAGAAAAGCAGGGTAGAACATTTAAATTAAAAGTCACGGATAAATTTTATGAGTATTTTGATGTTGATGGTGTTTCAAAATTAACAGAATTGTTTAAATGTGCAAAAAAGCCTGAAGCTTTTGGAACTTTAGAAGTATATTCTGAACAAGATGTTGAGACTGAAAAGACTGAGTTTTCAGATAAAATTCTTGAACGTATGAAAAAATTGGATTCAAAACCTGAAGAAGAAAAAGAGAAAAACAATTTCTTAAATGATATGGATTCTAAAATTAATAGTGCGAAATCTAGAATAGATATTGCTGAAAGGGATATTAACGAACATAAACACGTTGAGTCTTCTGAACAAGAAGAAAGTGTTGAAAAGATTTTAGAAAAAGTCAATCAGGAAATTGACGAACTCTCTAATGAAGATTCTGAGCCGTCAGACGAGCCTGAAGAAGATTCAAGCGATAAGTCCTAATGTTTTTCTGATTCTACAAGAATTACAAATTTCTTCAGCACACGGTTCTCCACAAAGAGGACAAAAACTAAGTTCCAATTTATTTTTTTCTGCACTTTTATTTTTTAGATATTTTAGAAGTATGTTCTTTTTTGTTCCAGGTTTTTGCGTTTCTAATAAATTCAATTCATCTCTAACATATGCTCTGAATGAATCTTTTGCATAAGGACATTCTGTGAATGGGACGTCAAAGTTCATTAATATTGAATAGATCATTATTTCTTTCTCTTTTAGAAAGTATAGTGGTTTTATTTTTTGAGTAAATCCTTTTCTTTTTCCTGTTTTTGGTCCTTGACGATCATACAAGGATTTTTGAGCCTTTAGTAGATTCATTAATACTGCTTGTGCTTCATCATCTAAATTATGTCCTGTTGCGATCTTATCATAGTTCTTTGTATATTTATTCAGTAAACTTCTTCTAAATGTTCCGCAAATTGTGCACGCAGGATTTCCTGTTTTTACAATTTTATCTAGACGTTTTCCGACTTCTTTTTCAAAGGATTTTATTATTAGTTTTATTTTGTGCTTTTTACAGAATCTTTTTAAGAAAGCTAGTGTTTCATCTCTATAGTTTTTTATTCCTTCATCTATTGCTAATGCTTCGACATCATATTTTAATTGTTTAAGTATATACAATAAAGTTATTGAATCCTTTCCACCAGATACTGCCACACAAACTTTGTCTGATCTTTTTAATAAATCATATTTTTTTATAGTTTGTTTGGCTGTTTGCTCAACATACTTCAAAAAGTGTTTTTTACAATAGGAAGGAGAATCAATTATTGCTTTTTGAGTACATAATTTACAATTCATTTTATCCTCCTGAAATTATGCTTATTATTTTGATTGTATCTTTATTAGTTAATTTTTCATCTAATGAAACTAACTCTCCGTTTTTTATTACTAGAACTTCCTCTGAATTGTACTTTAACTTTTTTATTAGCGCTGTACCTGTGCCTTCAAAAACAAACTTTACTTTTTTGTTCTGTTTTTCGATAAATACTTTCATTTTTTGGAGTAAATTGTTTTATTTTATATGGTTTTGTCTTTGTTCTGGAAAGTTTTATAAATTCTATTTTATTGAAACAAGTATGGTTTTAGAATCCTTGTTATCTCCGATCAATGCAGAAAACAAAAGTTACAAAGCTTTACTTTATGGTTTTTTGCTTTCATTAGTTTGTGCATTCCTCGCATTACTTGTTTTTAGAGACCGTGCTAGTATGGTTCTTGTTTTTCTTGTTGCGCTCGGAGCAACTCCTTTAATGTACTCTTTAATCAAATATGAAGAAAAAAAAGATCTGGATGGACAAGATGAATCTGCGCTTCTTAAAGAACATTCTAAGGCATTATCTGTTTTCGGATATTTGTTTCTTGGAACTTTGCTAGCATTCATTCTTTTGTACATCGTTCTTCCTCCAGCACTTAGTACTACTTTGTTTGATAGTCAATTCGAAAGTTTGACGGTTATTCGTGGAGCAGTTACGGAACCTGCAAGTCCTGATTCTTGGAGTGATTTTTCTGATATTTTTTTAAATAATGTTAAAGTGCTTATGTTTACAATTATTTTTTCATTCATATTTGGTGCAGGAGCCATTTTCATTTTAACTTGGAACTCTTCGGTTATTGCTGTAGCTATTGGAAATTATATTAGAGAACAACTTGCAACAGTTACGAGCGTAGCAGGATTTGGAAATATTTCTAATTATTTCTCAATAATAGGACTAGGTTTGCTAAGATATGTAATTCACGGCATTCCTGAAATTTTAGGTTATTTTTTTGCAGCATTAGCCGGAGGAATCATTAGCGTTGCAATTATTAGACATGATTATAGATCTGTCAAGTTTGAACACATCTTATTAGATTCTGCAAACTTATTAGCTATAAGCTTGGGATTGATTTTTGTTGCGGCAGTATTTGAAGTTTGGATAACTCCAATAGTTTTTCCGCTTTAAGTTTATTCTAGAACTTTAAGCTTTCCTGATCTTATCTCAAAAATTTCTCCTTCGTTTAGAAGAGTGGTAATATATTTTTCAGCACCAGATATTTTTGATTGACCTATTACGTCAGTTATATCTGCACCTGACCCTGCATCTAATTTTTTTATAAGAGCTATCAATTGATACGCATAGTTATTTGTCTGTTCTTCTTCATGAACATCTGGAATATTTGACTCCTTAGTTGGTTCCTCATTTTTTTGAATAGGTGTGTGTTTTTGCAAACTTAGTTCTTTTTGTCTATATTCTATCCATTTTTTGTTTTCTATTTTTCTTAATATTTCAGAAACTATGTATCTCTGTTTATTGTATTCTCTTGGCTTACCTATAATTATAATTACATCTCCTACATTTATTTTTGTTGCATCCGCTGTTTCGTTAAATAGCATAATTGAAATCTTTCCAGTACTATCGTCTACAAAAATGGTATTGTCTTCTTTGGATACTACTGCTGCAATTATGTTTACTCGGGAGATTTGTAGTTGTCCTAATTCTATATAGTTGGGATCCCATCCTGTTTTCTGTACATACTCTCCTGTAAGAATTTGATTTATAGTACACTTGTATGCGGTTTGTCGTTTGATTTCAGGCATTATACGCTTGGTAAAGACGTTCAATTTATATAAGTTTTTTAAAAGAGAAAACAATTATTTTCCATATAGATAATTAATATTTGAAAAAAAAGAAAAAAGAAGAAATTTACTTTCTTCCTCTTGCCATCTTAGCTCGAGAGATATCTCCAGCTTTATCGACGAAGTATAAGTATCCTGATTCTTTTTTAGCGCCGACTTTAGCAACTTTTTCTGGTTTTGATTTCTTTCCTTTCTTTCCGCCGCCTCTAGCCATCTTTGCTCTTGAGACGTCGCCTTGTTTGTCTACGAAGTAAAGATATCCACTTTCTTTCTTTACTCCTACCTTTGCAACTTTTTGAGCCATTTTCTTGTACACCCCCTATTTCTAGGTTTATTTATAGAGAATCCTGGGAAGTCTAGTATATAAATCTTTTGTTTTTCTCGAGGAGAAAGTTGAATTTTGTAAGAAATTATTTAATTGTTTGATTGTTTCTTTATCTATGGTTTTCGTTAAACTGCTTGGAACACTTGATTTAATAACTGGAATAGCAATAATCCTATTTCAATACGATCTTATTGGCTTGAGATTGTTTCTTACTTTTGCAGTTTATCTTCTTGCAAAAGGCTTTATGTTCAAAGGAGACTTTGCAAGCATTCTAGATTTTACTGTAGGTGCATACATGTTATTTATGATTATTTTACCTATTACTTTCTTTACATATGTTGCTGCATTTTATTTATTTCAGAAAGGAGCGTTCTGTCTTATTGCATAAATAAATTTTTACAAATATTTATCTGTAATAAATTTCTTAACAACCCACACTAGCAACAAAGCAATTACAGCAACAATAACATAAGCATAGATATTCATTGATCTTACTAAAAAGAAAGTTAGTAAACTAAAGAAAAAATAAAATGACCAGACTTTTCTTGAATACAAAAGAACATTTATTCCATTTGTTTTAGGTAAAGGCAACGAAGTAAATATTAGAATCCAACTTATTGACATTATGAAATCCAAAACTAGTGTGCTTTGGGTTAAGAAATAAAGCGGTTGTAAAATTATGATGAGCAACAGCAACAGCATTAATGGCCCTGCAATTCCTACCCACATGAGATCTTTAATATGAACATAAGGTCTATACGTTCCTAATCTTAGGCGCATATTTTCTTTTAAATCAATTGAACCTAAATACAAAAATGGAATCCAACCATAAGATACAAATGTTAAAAATATTCCTATTGCAGGTCCGAAGTGCCACAGACTATACTTACAATCATAACCTAAGTATCCTGCTAAGAATTTTTGTGCAGCAATAAATAATGAGTAAATAATCAGAAAGATTAATGAAAAGACTATAAAATTAATTAAACCCGCGCTAGAATCAAAAGAATCTGTTCCCCATCTTCTAAATGACAGTATGAATCCGCTGAATACAACTATAAAAAAGAAGTTTTTCAACTCTTGATCTGAAAAAGTAAATGCGCTTTTCCAGGCATGTTTTAATAGATTCATACACTCCTTATTTTGTTTTTACTTTAAAAATTTGCTGTTTTAAATCACAAACAATTAATACTTGAAGAGAATTTTAGTGAGAATGACTTGGAAATCTAATTTTGCCAAAGGAAAAGAACTCATGTTGTCAACCTCATCAAAAAAAGGAATTCCTCACGCAAACATAGTTCTCTCTCTTGGACTAATAGAAAATAAATTGTTAGTTGCTAATTGTCAGATGAACACAACTTTAAAAAATCTAAAAGAAAATAATAAAATTTGCGTGATTGGAGGATATTTCAGAATTAAAGGAACTGTAGAAATATTTTCTTCTGGTAAATATTTTGATTTGAGCGTAAAAAATAACAAAGAATACAAAGTTAGTAATGCAATTCTAAT
>Ga0210057_1010246_pt1 | contig 10666 bp, 10 predicted proteins | sample CryGeyCG2114_010_2_FD_183968 | JGI IMG/M metagenome (GOLD analysis project Ga0210057, IMG submission 183968) | Groundwater microbial communities from aquifer - Crystal Geyser CG10_big_fil_rev_8/21/14_0.10 (SPAdes) (version 2) | ecosystem: Environmental > Aquatic > Deep subsurface > Groundwater ...
ATCGCGCGCATAATCTCTTGCGCCTTCAGAGTCTCAACGGTCTTGCCGGTAACAATCGCCTTCGTTTGCCACTCGCCGTCACTTTCCAGAGCCTGCATAAACTCATCGCTCACCCGCACCGAATTATTGGCATTTTGGAAAGAAACGGTATTATAAGCCGGTCCGTCCAGAGAGCCGTCATAACCGGCATCAATAAGAGCCCAGGCTTTCTTCTCGTCCTCAACCTTGCAATTGATAAAATCTACAATATCCGGATGATCTACGTTCAGTACGACCATCTTGGCCGCTCGCCGTGTCGTCCCGCCGGATTTGATCACACCGGCAAAAGCGTCCAGCCCCTTCATAAAGCTGACCGGGCCAGAGCTGGTTCCGCCGGTCGACAGACCCTCGTTCTTAGAGCGCAGAGGCGAGAGATTAACGCCAGAGCCGGAGCCACCTTTGAAAATAGTCACTTCATTGGTCGCCAACTGCATGATTGACTCCATGCTGTCCTCAACAGAATTGATAAAGCAAGCGGAACATTGGGGCTTGGCCTTAACCCCACAATTAAACCAAACCGGCGAATTGAAGGCCGCCTTTTGGTGCAAGAGCAAATGAGTCAGTTCGTTGCTAAAAATCTTGGCTTCCGCTTCTGAACCCAAATAATGGTCTTTAAGCCCCCAGTTCGTAATCGTGTCGACAACTCTGCCGATGAGCTGGCGAACGCTTGTCTCACGATCTTCGGTCCCCAGGCGTCCGCTAAAGTATTTGGAAGCGACAATATTGGTCGCCATTTGTGACCAAGAGGTTGGCGCCTCGATATCCTTTTGTTCAAAAAAGACTTCACCATCAGCATTAGTGATGCTCGCCGTCCGCTTTTCCCACTCAACCGATTTATAAACGTCTTCATCTTTTTTAGTGAAAAATGGTTCAATCTCAAGTCTTGAAGCTCGACCCAAAATCATCCCCTCGCCCAAATCTATTGCCTTCGACCCGCCACCTCCGGTCGCTGTTTGCGCCATAACAATCTCCTCCTAAGTTAGTTTCCTTTTTTTTCGGGCCCTGTCTAAACTTCATCAAAAAACGAGGGCGGTAAAAACTATTTTAACACACCCGGTCAAACTTACAAAAACTCACTTTTCAAAAGTGAGTTTTTGTTCTTATGGTAAAGATTTAGGAACCCTACCCTTTGCTGATTTTGTTGCGAATAAAGGCCGGCACCGTTTGGTCATCATCGTTGCTTCGAACTGTTTTTCTTGTGAAACCGCCTCCCGCCGAGTCCGATTTATCTCCATCTTCACTCTCGGTTGCAAACCCACCACGACGTGTCTTTGCCGTTGGCTTTGACTCGTCAAAACCGGTGGCAATCACCGTAATCTTGACCGTACCGCTCATAGATGGATCAATCGTCGCCCCAAAGATAATGTTAGCGTTTTTATCCGCCGAATCGGTGATAATCCGCGCCGCCTCGTCAACTTCAAACATGGTCATATCATCACCGCCCACTACGTTAAAGAGGATACCGGTAGCACCATCAATCGCCTGTTCCAAAAGTGGCGAATCGATGGCCGCCTTGGCCGCTTCCAACATCCGCGAATCACCTTCGCCGGTCCCGATACCCATCAGAGCAGAGCCGGCATTCTTCATAATGGCTTTGATATCGGCAAAGTCGACGTTGATTAACCCATTGTGAGTAATCAAACTCGCAATCCCTTGCACCCCCTGGCTTAAAACTTCATCAACCACCGCAAAAGCATCGTAGAGAGAGGTCTTCTTGTCGATAACTTGCAAGAGCCTATCATTCGGGATGGCAATCAGAGTGTCCACCTTCTCACGCAAAATCTGCATACCGTCACCAGCGACCTTCTTGCGACGCATGCCCTCAAAAGAGAACGGCTTGGTTACGATACCGATCGTGAGCGCCCCCAACTCCCGAGCCACCTCGGCGATGACCGGCGCCGCACCGGTACCGGTACCGCCACCCAGTCCGCAAGTCACAAAGACCATGTCTTTGTCCTTGAGCACATTAAAGATAGCGTCACGACTTTCTTCCGCCGCCTTCTTGCCAATCTCCGGATCGGAGCCGGCGCCCAATCCCTGGGTTGTCTGCGCTCCAATCTGGACCTTGATGTGAGCGTTATTATGATAAAGAGCCTGGGCATCGGTATTGATAGCCACAAACTCAACTCCTTTGATATTCGCATCAACCATTCGGTTGACCGCATTACAGCCGCTCCCCCCTACACCAACGACCGCAATGCGCGCAAAAACATCCTCGACATTGAAACTATCCAAGTCGCCACTGCCCGACATCCGTCGCTTACGCATCGCCATGTTAAAACCTCCTAAGTTTATATAATTATGTTGTAAAAATTGTTGATCAGACTACTTTACCACTTGTCGCTAATGGCCAAACCAGCTGATTATCTTCTTGATGATATCTCTGGGGTTGGCCTTCTCGTCGAAGAAGGCGCCCGGCGAGCTTTCGTCTTCCAAGCCCCACAGCATTAATCCCGTAGCCACAGTGTACTGAGGGCTATCTAGCTTGTCAACCATTCCGCTGAACTGGTGCGGGAATCCAAGGCTGGCCGCCATTTGTAATGAATCTTTGGCCGCCTCAACGATGCCCGGCAACTTGGCCCCACCACCGGTTAGCACCGCTCCGGCCGGCAACAAACCATCACGACCAATCTTTCGCAATTCGGCGCTGACCATCCCGAAAATTTCGTTCAAGCGCGCTTCAATGATCTCGGCTATATATTTTCTGGAGACAAGCTCCGTCTCACTCCTGTCAATCTTCGAAAGGTCAACCTTGTCTCTGTCGTTTAAGCTTAGAGGCAAAGCGGAGCCATAGTCAAGCTTTACTCTTTCGGCCACTTCAAGAGAGGTCCTTAGGCCGATAGCCATATCAGAGGTAATATGCCCCGCGCCAACCGGAAAAACGGCCGTATGGTATACATCGCCCTCTTCAAAAACAACCAAGCTGGTCGTTCCCCCACCGATATCAATCAAAACAACGCCCAATTCTTTCTGCTTTTTGTCTAAACAGGATTTGGCGGCGGCCAGAGGCGAGAAGATGGTATTGCTAACACCAATCCCAACCTGACTAAGGCACTTCACCAAGTTTTTGATAAATGGCGTGGCCCCCATGATAATATGCGCGTCAACTTCCAGTCTGGAACCGTTCATCCCTATCGGATTTTTGATGCCCCCCTCACCATCAACGGCGAAATCTCTGGGGACAACATGCAAGACTTCACGATTGACCGGCAGGCTCATCGCCTGCGCTGTCTCAATAACCCGATTAACGTCTTCCTCAACGATTCCTTCACTCTGATTTGAAATGGCGATCACACCCTTGTTGTTAGCGGAGGAAATATGCCCCCCGTTCACATTCAGATAAGCGTGGTCGATGTTCACACCGGCCATTCTTTCGGCATCACCGACCGCCTTGGTCAAAACCGCCACCGTTTCCTCAACATCAATGACCACACCTTTGCGCATGCCGGAGTTTGAAGCAATGCCAACCCCGATGATTTGCGGAATCTCATCCTCGACCCCTTGCTGACCGATAACCACCGTGACTTTAGTCGTCCCGATATCAATCCCGACCGCAAATTTATTTTTCATATCTTTAAGAACAAAAAAGCTATTATTAACTCCGTCTATCATATTATGTTTTATGAGACTTTGGCAAACACAAGGTCAGTATTCAGTGTTTAGTATTTAGAATCTAGTCTGAAATAAATGGTTCCCGCCCATATTTGCCGATCGCAAAAATAAGGCGGGCAGGCATTCATTCGCCGTTTATTTTTTAACGTCATTCTGGCTTAGTCCAGAATCTTTTTGTCATGGCGAGATTCTGGATGCTTTTGAGCCGATACACCTTGTGAGCGGCTTCCCGATCCTTTAGTCATCGGGACCAGAATGACGTTTTTCTTGCGGCCAGAATCTCTGGCCGCAAGAAAATATAATGGATGTCATCCCAAACCTGTCTGCCGACAGACAGGCTTGATTTGGGATCTGGGGTTAAGGGTTATTTATGAAATCTCAGATTCTTAAATCAATGCCGAATCGAGTTTGGCACAGGGTTCAGAATGACAAAAGGCTTAGGGCTCTTTCTTCGATTCGTTCCATCTCCTCCGCTTCTTCATCCGTCCCATGCTCAAAGCCGTAAAGATGAAGTAGCCCGTGGATAAACAAGTGGATAAGATTTCTTTTTTGGCTCAAGGCATAGTTTGGCGCGACAAAGATTTCACCCAAAACCCCATCTTCTTTATAGACAAAACTTAAAACATCCGTTACCCCATCTTTGCCACGATGCTTTTTATTTAGTTCGGCCATGGTGCCATCATCAATAAAAGTTAGCTCAACTCGACCGGCATTCGGCCTACCAATCTCGATCAGCGTCAACTCCAGGGCACGAAAAAGAATCTCATCCGAGATCCCCAGCTCCGCCCCGCTTTTATTTATAACGATAAGATCAGTTTTCATTACTCAAATTGGTGAGATTGGTCAAATTGGGCAGATTGACGAAATCAACTTTCCAGCTCTTCTTTGACGATTCTTGATACTGTACCGCCATCAGTTTGACCGGCAATTTCCGCCATGACCAAACCTATAATCTTGCCCATATCACACTCGCCCTTGCCGCCGGCCGCTTCAATCTTTGCCTGCACAACAGCCCTAACCGCCTCTTCCGACATTTGTTCCGGCAGATATTCACCAATGATTTCGAGCTCGGCTTTTTCCGTCGCCGCCAATTCCTCACGCCCACCCTCTTCATAGGCCTTGATGGAGTCCTGTCTTTGTTTGGCTGCCTTAGCAACGGCCTTGACCAGATCGGCCTCTCCCGCCTCAGGGTTTTCTTTTAGAACCGCATTGACTACATTCAATAAACCGCGCAATGTGGTTAACTTCCGTTCTTTGGCATCCGACGACAACTCACCGTTTTTGAGCGTGACTGTCAAATCGTCTTGTAATTTATCTCTAAGTCCCATCAAACAAGCTCCCTCTTCATTTGTTCGTTTATCTTGTAACTGCGAATAGCCACTTTGCGTCGAGCTTGGCGAGTCATTTTCTTCTTATAAAAAGCATTATCTTTGGCCATATTCAAAATTCGCGAATACATCACTTGACGATTAAAACGTCGGAGCATCGCCTCGAATCTCTCCCTGTCCTTTTTTTGAACGTAAATCATTATTTATATTTTAATTACGTCGCTAAGAATACCAAAAAATGAACTTCTTTTCAAGCTAAAATTTCAATTTTTGACCACCCAACAGATGTAAGTGCAATTGTGGGACCTCCTGCCCTCCGTCCGAACCAATATTAATAATAATCCGATAGCCGTTGCTTAAGCCCAGTTCATCGGCCATTAACTTGGCCCGATACAATAATTTGCCAAGTAAAATTTGATCGTCTTCACCGCTTGCCGCCAAACTGACTAACGGCTTCTTCGGCACAATCAAAAGATGAATCTCGGCCTTTGGTTTGATATCGTCAAAAACGATTATCTCGTCGTTTTCAAAACGAATCTTGGCCGGTACCTCATGCCGAATGATTTTCATAAAAATATTATCACCCATCTTCGCCAAATGAATTTATAGATTAAACTCCGCCTCCACCCAATCCTGCGCCGGCTCATTCCAACGGTAAACTGTCACTCTGTGTGTCATTTCTTCGCCGGAAAAAATATATTCCGTCTTGGCATCGCTCTTGCGTCTGTGATAATGCTCCTTAACATCGTCTACCTTGGGCCGGCTGACGCGCTCAACCTTCATTTTGCCCAAAGGTCCATCAAAGACAAGAGCCTCAACCTGTTCTGTAAAATCCGTCATGCCCATCGAAGCGTTTCGCTCCTCTTTTTCAATTTTCAAATCGGGAAACTTCTCGTCCAGACGAAACTTCAGATTGCCCCATTTTTCATCATTCATAAATGATTTATTATTTTTTGGTCATAAACATTCTTAGCAAAGCCAAGAAACCGGCTGCAAAAATAGCATACCTCACAATCGTCTCATCTTGACCGACCAAATTGTTGGCAAGGAAAAAAGCCGCCAAAAGAAGTACAATCGCTCCATAATGATACCCCAATTGACGTCTGGCCACATAACGAATCGTATCATCCCTACCCGCCTTCTTCAGCCAAGTGGCCGCAAAAGGCAGGTCCAAAGCCGCGTCTGTGCCACGACCGAAAATATCGGTTGCATAAAAGTGCCAAATTTTGACAGACATCCCACGCAAAATCCAGCTTAGACCGGTCAGAATCGCGGTGGACTTGGAAAAACTACGCCAGTCCTTGATTCGGTCAAGACGCGGACCGAAGTATAAAGAAACGACAATCGTCACCGCCAGAGAGAGCGCCGTCAGCATCCCCAACCCCTGATAATCGCCTGTCATGGCTAAAAAAACTAAAAGCGACCAAGCCAAAAAACCGAGCTCGCCCTCGCCCCCCTCACCCAGCCAAGCCATCACATCAAAAACATTTTTACGGCTGAAAAGGTCGCGATAAAGATCCACCACTTTAAAATTAATTTGATGGTGTGTTTCTCGGCTCAAAAATAAAGGCCAGACGGAAATGACAATCAATGCCGCTGCAATCCAAAAGATGGTATCAAAACTGACGTTATCAAAAAGGACGCCACCGATGAAAGGCGCCACAGCCGCCGTGGCGGCAATGATGACATTAATCAACCCGATTTGCGAAGCGCGACGTTTTGGATCAATCGCTTTCGTGAGATGAATGTTATAAGCCGGCCAGAAAAACATACAGTAGATGCCCCAAACCACCGGCGCCAAATAAAAAATAATGGGCGAGTTGTCAACAAAACGCAATAAATAATAAAAGAAAATCAAAATCGGCGCCGCATAAAGCATCATATGTCGGATGCCCCACTTCGCCGCCAATGCCGTACCCAGAGGAACCAAAAGAGCATAGGTCAGATTGTAAATCAGGTAAAAAACAATAATGGCCGTCAGCGAGTAACCGAGCTTATACAGAAAAATGGGGACAAAAATGGCAATCAAACTTTTGGCGAACTGCAAAATACCCTTTGAGATATAAATCTCATTCACTTCGCTATGCAGCGCTTGACGGATTGAACGACCGGCCTCGATAAATTTCATTACAGTTCTTATTATAATGGTTCTCGGCTTTTTGACTAATCAAAATAAACGGCTCCCACCTATATTTGCTGATCGCAAAAATAAGGCGGGCCGGCATTTATTCGCCGTTTATTTTTTGATTTTTAGAAAAATTTATTTATCGATCAAAAACTTTCTCGATGGATCGACGATGAAGGAGCCGAGGTTACGACGACCGACGATCATATCACACTGCAGATGCCGACGCTCGATGACCGAAACTTTGGTTTTGATTCTTTTGTTACCCAAGATAAAGGTTAGCCAGTAGACCGGCCTTTCGGAAGAACCGTGCGCATTGCGTAAACGCATTGACTCCCAAGGGATAGACTTCAATTTCAAACGACGCGCCACACTAATACACAGAGAGGAGTGGGTCGCGCCCGTATCAATGCGCGCTTTGATTGGTATCTGATCACCGATATCATCAACAATCCAGATCACTTCTTGCGAACCAATCAAATCTCTGCTTTTCAGCAGTTTGGCGAATCTCCGCTTCCGTTTGCCAAGCAGAGACTTACTTTCCCCAGTCTTTTTTGTACTTTTCGATACCATACTCAATGATTTTCTTAGCCACGTTGATCTTGGTGGCTTTTTCAATACCTTCAAGACCTGGCGAAGTATTAACTTCTAGCACCACCGTCTGACCGCCGCGAGTCTCCATCATATCCACACCGGCGATATCTAACTTCAAAGCATCAACAGCGTCAAGAGCAATCTGTTTTTGCTCTCGAGTGAGACGATATTGAGTCCCCTTGCCTCCACGATGGATGTTACTGCGAAATTCATCGTCCAGCGCCGCCGTTCTTTTCATGGTCGCCACCACTTTTCCGCCAATCACAAAAACACGGATATCACTGGTCCGCTTACCGGTCGGCCGAAGGTATTCCTGTACAATGATGTTTTGTCCCAAATTCCAAAGGGTCGAGAGCACGGACTTAACCGTCTTACGGGTTTCAGCCAACATCACACCGATACCTTGCGTCCCTTCAAGCAATTTTAAAATAACCGGCGTACCGCCCACTTCATCAATCGCCCAGTCGATATCTTCCGGACTGCGAGTGATAATGGTTCTCGGAATAGGCACGCCCCTCCGAGTCAAGATCTGCAGTGAACGCAATTTGTTTTTAGTCCTGTCGATTGCTGTCGCCGTATTCAAAACGGTTAAATTGCTGATGGCGTCAAACTGCGCCACCGTGGCCAGAGCGTAATACGGCGCCGTGCTCCCAAGACGTGAAATCAAAATATCCGGCGTCTTTAAATGACCGCCGGTCGTGCCCATCTTATTCCCCACTCTCTTCGTCTTTTTGGCAAAAACCACTTTTTGCCCGAAAGAGCTGAGGGAGAGATGAGAGTTAAGAGGGTTGATAAAAACTACCTTGTGGCCCAAGGCCCTGGCCTCTTCGCTCAAACGTTTGTTCGTATAGATACCGGCCGGGTTGCTATTGACCGAAACAATACCGATTCTCATCTTATTTGAAATTAAAAAATAACCATAACCCAAACCAAGAACGCATTATTTTTACCGCAAAAAGAGCTATTTGTCAATAACCTTTCCGAGTTCTTTGACAACCTGCTCTAAAGTGATATTTTTTTGAGTCCGACTATCAAGCAGACGCAAAATCGCCTCTTTTTTGGCCAACTCCTTTTCACCAATAATGAGCGCCACTTTAGCGCCAGATTTGTCGGCCAGCTTCAATTGCTCCAAAAGTTTAGTCTTGGTCAAATTGCTGCTGACCCCTAGACCAGCCATCAAAAGCTTGGCTTGTAATTTTAACACCGCCACCTTGGCTTCATCACCGACACTGATGAGAAAAACGTCCGGCTGGCTAAGATTCTTAAAGGGAATTTTGTCCGCCAGCAAAAGATCAGCCAGACGATCCACGCCCAGACCAAAGCCGATGGCCGGCGTTTTTGGCCCACCCAACGTTTCAATCAGCTCATCGTAACGCCCACCGCCGCCGTAGGCAAACCCATCTTCGCGACCCCAAATTTCAAAAACCGTTCTTGTATAATAATCCAAACCCCGCACCAATCTCTGGTTGAGATGATACGGGATATTCAAGACATCAAGATATGAAAGCAGTTTTGCAAAATGCTGTTGGCAATCGCGACAAAGAGAGTCGAGAATGGGCGGCGCCAGACTGATAACTTTTTGATCAGAGGGCTCCTTGCTGTCCAAAACACGCAACGGATTGGTCTTGAGCCGCTTTTTGGAGTCTGCCGAGAGATAACGCTTTTGATCTTTAAGATAAGTCACCAGATTTTTGTGAATCTTGCCACGACACTTCACGCAACCGATACTGTTCAGCTGGACCACTAAGTCTTGAGCACCAAGACTGCCCAGAGCCGTGACCGCAAGCTGAATCAACTCCGCGTCAATAATCGGCTCAGCCGAGCCAAAGACCTCGACCGAGACTTGGTAATGCTCCCGATAACGGCCTTTTTGCGGTCGTTCATAACGGAAAAGTGACCCCAGAGCAAAAAGCTTGACCGGCTTGGCCAGAGCATAAAGCCCCTCTTCCAGATAAGCCCGCGCGATGCCAGCCGTCATCTCTGGCCGCAGAGCCAAGACATTCTTGCTCCGATCTTTAAAGACATACATTTCCTTACCGACTATATCCGTCCCTTCGCCGACACCCCGTCTGAAAAGCTCGGCCGACTCAATGGTGGGAATAGTCATCTCTTCATAACCGGAGCCAAGCAAAACATCTTGCAGTTTTCGTTTCACAAAAACAAAAGCCCTGCCCTCCTCGCCCCAAAGGTCTCTGACGCCTCGAATTTTTTGAAATTTCTTCATTACCCTTTTATTCTATCATTCTTCATTTTTAATTCTTCATTGACTTCTGCGCAAATCAAGAAGTCGCAACTGCAGCCTTGTCTGTTCATTAAAATGATTAACATTAAGACGGTAAACAATGTCCAACTTGTCACCGCTCTCAATTCTTTGTAGCCAGGCCTTGGGCGCTCCGAAAGAGATGGCCTCAACGTCACTGCCCAATCCTTGGAGATGAAATTTCAAATGCTGATTCTCTCGGCCCATCAGTCGCTTGCCGGATACCCTGACACCCTTCGTTATAAAAATGGGCTCCGGATTCCCCGCCCCGAACGGGCCGAAGTCTCGAAGATGGCGTACCGTTTCAAGACATAAATCATCAGCAGAGAGCAAAACTTCAATATTTAACCTTGGCGAGAGGTCACCACCGCGCAACTTTTTGGCGGTATACATATTCAAAGAAGAGCGGAAATCTTCGATTCCTGCCACCAGCATCGAAAGCCCGACGGCCTGTTTATGCCCACCAAATTTGACGAGAGCCTCACGATGAACATTGAGAGCTTCGATAAGATTAAATCCTGCGATACTGCGACCGGAACCCTTGGCCTCATCTCCCTTTTTCTCAAGCATGATTGTCGGTCGTTGATACCGCTCGGCAATCTGGCCGGCCACGATTCCCACAACACCGGCCGACCAGTTTTCCTGACCGAGAACGAAGGCCCAGTCATTTTTAAATTCGGCCTCGATCAAGCCGACCGCCACTCGCAC
>Ga0210057_1010247_pt1 | contig 10665 bp, 10 predicted proteins | sample CryGeyCG2114_010_2_FD_183968 | JGI IMG/M metagenome (GOLD analysis project Ga0210057, IMG submission 183968) | Groundwater microbial communities from aquifer - Crystal Geyser CG10_big_fil_rev_8/21/14_0.10 (SPAdes) (version 2) | ecosystem: Environmental > Aquatic > Deep subsurface > Groundwater ...
TTTGCCGAAGTTGTGGAACAGTAAAGCCACCAAAAAAATCACTGCCGAAGAAATCTTCGAACGGGCTCGGAATTTGCTCTAAATATCTTTCGTAAACCGGAACATTTTTTGATACCGTTATTGCTACGACTGCTGGATTAACTTTTTTAACAGTATTTACTACCAGAGATTCGGTTGGGTAAAGAAAGGCAGTTTCTGTATCGCTAGTATCAGCCGGACGAGATGTGGCTATATCCGAAAGAAAAGAGGGGTTGTTTTTCATCCACGACAAAAACGCCACCCCAATAAGAATCGAGGTTAAAGCGGCGACCAAAACAGTTATTGCAATATGTCTTATGTGTGTCTGGTTCATAGGATTTCTACACCAAAAACAATCACGTCATACGCTTTATAAAAATACGACCACTGGTTTTCACTATTGTTTAACGGAACAGCACCGTAAAGGTGTCATTTTTTGAGAAATCGCGGTTTTGTATATGCTCGTTTCTTGTGTCCGAAGCCCGCCATATCTCTTAAGTATGGGTGACTGGCAAGTTTTTTTCGTGTTCGCGAGAGATTAAGTTTTACTGCGTTTTCCGTTGATTCTGTAATAGTTGCAATATCTTTGATCGGCTTCTCGTCTTGATAGTGCATGAGAAGAATATCGCGGTTTGATGCAGGAAGTGTCTGAATTGCGTGCCACAGTGCTTCCGCATCACTCTTACGCTCGATTTCTTCGGTAACTTCATATGGTACATCTTCCACATCTTCAATTGGTACAGATTTTGGTTTACGGTAATGATCAATGAGAAGGTGTCGAGCTATGGTGAGAAGGTAGGTCAAGTATGAATACCCGCGAATGCGAAATTTTTGCAAATTTTGAAATGCCTTCAAAAAAGTCTCCTGCATTAAATCTTCTGATAATGTTTTGTCGTGACCAGTGCGATACCAGAAATAGTTAAAAACTTTGTCGGTATACTTTCTGTAAAGATCTCCAAAAGACTTTGGATTTTCCTTAGCAATTTCAATAAGTTTTGTATCTTCGTTATTCATAAATTATTTATATTTTAGCAAAATTTTATCTTCGTAGGGAGCACCCGCCCGCGGTCCATCTTGTCCTTCGCGGGCAGGATGTGCGCGCATGGGAAGGGAGGGGCAAGCACATACTGAATTTGAGGCCTCGGACATTTCCGCGACGGGCGTCCTGGCCAACGGGTGAGCGCCGCCGCTAAACGAAGGCACTGACAAAAGAAATTTGCCATTAACGCAGTAATGAAAACGAGGAAGGGGGTTGTGCGACGACGGAATCCGAAGGAACGAGGATGAGGAGGAGCTGGGGGAGGGATTCCTTCCTTCCCCCAAACAGGGGCGACGCCCGAGCAAGAGAGCCCGCAGGCGATACTGGCGAGGAAATGCGGCGCACAGAGGCATCTAGGCGCGAGCAGCCCTAGCGGAAATGCCCTAGGCCGGATGGCCGAGTGGTGCACTCCGTGGCCACGGACAATCACAGCAGGTAAAATAGTACCGAGACCACCGAATGAGTTAGCCCCGCTTCACCCTTCCTTGGTGAAGCCCGACCGAGCCCCGATTCCGCCCATTCCATTTCAAAAAGAATCCCCCCCCGCGAAAAAAGAAAAAGCATGAGAGCGGAATCGGGGCGAGGGCGGAGCGCCGGAGCGGAGGCGCTGGGGCGGTTAGTCCTCCGTCGGGTTCTCGCGAAAATATGTTCGAACTTTTTCTAACAAACACAGCAAAATAACGAAGTGATTTTGCTGTGGGCGACGGACTCGAACGGGAAGGGGTCGGGAAACGGGAGTTTCCCGTGGAGGAAGGATTCGGAAAACCGTGGGTTTCCGAGTTGTTCGTAGTCCAAGTCCGGCAGCAAAATAGAAGGAACGGGTGCGCGTTCGCGCACCCGTTTGGGGTCCCTTGGTATTCTGAATCACGCTGAGAATTGGATGTTCACGCCAGACCCTTGTCGCAGAATCTTGCGCAGCTCTTCAATTCTCTCACTTCCCCCAACGATGTACTGCACTACATCGACGTCGTTTTTTCGTCGTACATCGAGTACTTTTACCGATACACCATCGAAGGTAATGGGAACTTCTGCACGACCAGCATAGAAGAGTACTAGCCCTCGAGGAGTAAGCACTCGTGGTTCACCGGTACACAAACGGCGCGCAAGACCAGGTTCCCCTGGTACTACTGGACGAAAGCAGAACCCCCAAGGTACTCGAGGGATTTGATCATCATTCATGTTACCGCACCTCCATTACGTACGTTTACATGTGTCTTTCTCGATTATAACGCCAAGCGACTATCCACAATATTGAAATTTAAGAGAGATGTTTCGTACTTCTAAAAACTAGAGTTCCCCCTTCTTTTCACCCACTTCACCCACTTTTTCAAGCTCATGAAGCACGTCCTCGGCATGTGTCTCAGTGTTTACTTTTGAAAATACATGGGCGATTGTTCCCTTTGGGCTCACAAGATACGAAATGCGTGCAGTCGCGGGGCCACGTGTCGCTTCGTATGCTTTTATCACTTCCCTTTCAGGATCTGAGAGAAGTGTAAAAGGCAACTTGTGATCTCCTTCAAATTTTTTGTGACTCTCTACCGAATCCTTTGAAACGCCAAGTACGATAATGTTATCTTCACGAAATTTTTGCCACGAGTCTCTAATACTGCACGCCTGCTTAGTGCAGCCTGATGTATTGTCTTTTGGATAAAAATAAATCAAAACCCATTTGCCTACATATTCTTTAAGCGAATGCGTCTTTCCGTCCTGATCTTTCAGTTTAAAATTTGGTGCTGTATCTCCGATTTTTAACATGAATACAGTATATAGTAGTTAGTATCTAGTATATAGTATCAAACTTTTGACTATTGACTTGAGACTTTTGACTTCTTAGCCGCCTTGATAAATTCTGTGAATAACGGTTGTGGAGCAAGAGGACGAGCCGTAAATTCTGGATGAAACTGTGTCCCGACAAAAAACGGGTGGGTATCCTTTGGAAGCTCTGCGATCTCCATGAGTTCTCCGTCGGGTGATATGCCAGAAAAGATCATGCCTTTTGCCTCAATATCTTCAATATACTGAGGATTAACTTCATATCGATGACGGTGTCGCTCCATAATCATGTCGCTCTTGTATGCATTTCTAGCCACAGTTCCCTTTTTCAATCGAGCAGGATATAGACCGAGACGCATAGTACCGCCCATGTTTCCATTCTTAATTTTGTCTTTTTGATCTTCCATAATATCAATAATGAGATGAGGAGCATCTGGATTTATCTCACGCGTATGCGCCCCTTTTAGCCCCACTACATGACGTGCAAATTCAATCACGGCCAACTGCATACCATAGCAGAGACCGAAATATGGAATTTTTTGTTCACGTGCAAACTTGATCGCTTCAATTTTGCCCTCAATACCCGTTTCTCCAAAGCCACCCGGCACCAGAATACCATCGTATGCCGATAACTCTTTCACTTTTTTAGGGTCATCTTCGTACGTTTTAGCATTTACCCATTCAATCACAGGCTTTACACCCTGCGCAAAAGCAGAATATTTAATAGCTTCAATCACAGAGATATAAGCGTCTGAAAGCACAAAATCTCCCGTATCAAAATATTTTCCCACAATAGCTATCTTCACCTCTCCCTTCGGATTGTGAATTTTTTTAACCATTTTCCGCCATTCAACTAAATCTTTCTGTCGAGGTTTAATTTTAAAGAACTCAAGGATCCGATCACTGAGGTTATCTTTCTCAAAATTTACCGGTACATCATAAATACTTTCAATGTCTGGAGCAGAAATCACATAGTCTCCGTGTATACCACATGCAAGCGCGAGTTTTTCCTTGCGTTTCTTATCCATCGGCGTGCTACTGCGCGCAATGATCATATCTGGATTTATTCCATAGGAGTTGAGCTGACGCACCGCATTTTGCGTTGGCTTAGTTTTCATTTCACCTATTGTTGGCGGAACGGGCATGTAACTGACCAGCACAAACATCACTGAATTTAGATTCTTTAGTTTGAGCTGTCGTGCTGCTTCAAGAAAAATAGCGTTCTGATACTCACCAACCGTACCGCCGATTTCCACAATCGTTATATTTGATTTTGTTTTCTTCTTAGAAACTTCAATGCGTCGCAATATCTCTTCAGTAATGTGGTACACAGGCTCAACACATTTTCCTTTATATCCAAGAGCCCGCTCTTTGTCGATCACATACTTAAAAACCATACCATTAGTCATATAGTTTTCAGACGGCAATGACCGATTAAGAAAACGTTCGTAGTTTCCCATGTCTTGGTCTGTCTCTAGTCCAGACTCCAGCACAAAAACTTCCCCATGTTCGGTGGGGTTCATGGTGCCCGCATCAACATTGAGATACGGATCTGCCTTTATGAGAGAGACGTTAAAACCTTTTCCTTGCAAAATCGTTCCGATGGATGCAGTGGTGATCCCTTTTCCAACACCTGACATAACGCCACCTGCAACAAAAATATATTTATGATTATCTTTTTTATCTCCCATGAATAAAGACAGAGTCGCACACTGTTGCGACTTATTTAAAATTTATAAGGCGAAGCTCGAAGAACAACATCTATATTTTACACGACTTCACTACCTTAATACAAATAAAATGACCTCCGAGGAGGTCATTTTATTTATTAAACCTTGTTGACGTACTTCTTGGTAGCCAAGAACGATGATATTGCCCCAATCAAGATGCCAGATAGCATAATAAGCAAGAAGATTTGTCCAAAATTTGAAAGATAATAGTTAAAGATGTTGATGCCGATAAAAAAACTCTCAGAAGCACTTCCGAGCCAATACGTAATTGGAAGGAATAAGATTAGCGTCAGCATTCCAGCAATTGCTCCATAGAGCATGCCGATAATCAGAAATGGACCACGGACATACATGTTGCTAGCACCTACAAGCTTCATAACCGCAATTTCTTCCCGAGAAATATAGATTGCCAAACGAACAGTGTTAAGTGTGATCAGTACTGAAATTACAATAAGTGCAATCATGATGCCGAAACCGAGTTTATCCGCTGCAGATATAATCGTACTCAATTTATCAATAGCTGCTCTGTTTTGGAAATAATTAACCTTGTCCACTATAGATGCCCCATTTGGCGATAGAGCACTGTCGTTTTCCAAAAATGCTGCGATACCCTCGTACTGAGACGGTTCCTTTGCTTTGATGTTGAGTACTGCCCCAAGCGGATTTTGACCAAGTTCATCGAGTGCACGGAGTGTGAGCTGATCATTTTCATGACGCACTCTAAAATTTTCAAGCGCCTGCTCACGAGATGTATAGGTTACGAGTGCAACTTCGGGCAACTGTTCGAGCGATGACTTTACAGCCAATATATCTTCTTCTGCGGCATTGGTTACAAAATACACATTGACGTCAACTTTATCTTTTATTGCTGACAACGAAGTCTCAAGAAGAACATTCAGAAACACAATGGCGCCAATAACAGAGAGTGTAATAATCATCACGAGTACAGACGCAAGAGAAACAAAACCATTGCGCCAAAAGCTCATGAGACCTGTACGCGCTATTCGTCTAACATTTGTTAAAAACATAATGGAATCAATTTATCTAAATAACGTACTGCCCGTGTTTATCATCACGAACAATTTTACCTTCCTCTAGTGTCACAACTCGCTTTCCAAGTTCATCTATAACGCCTTTGTTGTGTGTTGTGAGCATTACCGTGGTTCCGAGATCATTAATGCGCTTCAATATCTGCACAATGTCATATGTACTTACCGGATCAAGATTTCCCGTTGGTTCGTCAGCAATCAAGAGATCGGGCTGATTGACAATCGCGCGTGCAATAGCCACCCGCTGTTTTTCGCCCCCTGAAAGCTCATGTGGAAAATTCCACGCCTTGTGAGAGAGGTCTACTAATTCAAGCACATGTGGCACGTCACTTTCGATCTCTTCATCATCTCGTCCTGCCACCTCCATCGAAAAAGCAACGTTTTCAAAAACATTCATATGAGGAAGGAGTCTAAAATCCTGAAATATTGTTCCAATCTTGCGACGAAGCTCATGCAGATCACCTCTTGGCAAATCATGAATATCGGTCGATCCAAAGTAGACAGTTCCCGCGGACGGTCGTTCTTCAGCGAGAATCATCTTCAGAAGCGTAGTTTTACCTGCTCCTGAGTGCCCCACAATAGATACAAATTCCCCCGGCTCAATACCAAACGTTACATCCTCTAGGGCAACTGAATCAGGATTATATACTTTCGAAACTTTCTCAAAATAAATCATGTAGATATATCAAAAATGACAGGATAATTATACCTAAGTATATGGATATGCCAAAGTTTTTCAGAGAAATGGCCCTACGCGGCTACAAACTTTTTTCTGCTTCGATAAATTCATCAAGTTCACCATCTTCAAGCACCTTGTCAACTTGGGCTTTTTCCACGCCAGTTCGATGGTCTTTCACCATCTTATAAGGATGTAATACATAGGAACGTATCTGGTTTCCCCACTCTATTTCAGTTGTTTTACTTATATACATCTCTTCCTGCTTCTCAATTCGTTTTTCTTCAAGCGCTTTGAAAATTTTTCCCTTTAGAAGCGCGACTGCCTTCTCTCTGTTTTGCGCCTGGCTTCGCTCCGTCGCAACGTGTGCCGAGAGCCCTGTTGGCTTGTGCACAACACGTACAGCTGTTTCTCTTTTGTTTACATTCTGCCCACCAGGACCCCCTGCTTTTGTAAACTCAACTTCGATTTCGTCTTCAGGAATAACAAAATCTTTTACATCTTCAAATTTTGGAATAATCTCTACCATCGAAAAAGAAGTGTGCCTTTGTCCTTTTGCGTTAAAAGGAGATACACGGACCAGACGATGTACGCCTGATTCATTTTTTAAGGTTCCATATGCACCCTTACCGTGTATTTCAATAGTTACATTTCTAAATCCTCCATGATCATTCTGATTATCATGCAACGTCATATATGACCACCCCTTATTTTCAATATATTTTTGATACATATGAAGTAGCATGGCTGAAAAATCTTCTGCATCATCCCCACCCGCACCAGAGAAAATTGTCATGACTGCATCTCCTTTATCGTATTTGCCTGCACCTTCTCTTGCGTCTTTAAGCTCTTGGAGTTCTTTTATCATGACCTGCGCTTGATTTTTATCAGACCAAAAATCAGACGCATTCATTGCGTTTTCAATTTCACCAATTCTCTTTTCTATATACTCTTTATTCATCAGGAGCCACCTCGCAGGATCGAACTGCGGACCTTGTCGTTACGAGTGACATGCTCTACCAACTGAGCTAAGGTGGCACGGGAGCCATTGCGCAGGATCGAACTGCGGACCTCCCCCTTACCATGGGGGTGCTCTACCAACTGAGCTACAATGGCTTATATCGTGAGCAGTATAGTATAAAGCAGTCTCTTCTTCTAGTTTGCAGACAATTTTTCGTAATCTTTCAACAAAAACCAAAAACCTGTCATCGAAATAAGGAAAACGGTTACGGTAGGCACAAATGCGTATTTAACGGTCGATTCCGCAAGATGCGACCCGAGTAATACAAAAATCAAGTCAATAGGAATAAAAAATGGAAGATGTAGCAAAATAAATTTTTTATAACTAATCCGACTAAGACCTGCCGCATACGCCAATAACTCAGGCCCCCCGGTAAATGCCAGACGCGCTTTGACAAAAGATTCTGTATTTTCTAATAGTCCGACCGCTTGTCCAATTTTTTCAAAGTTTCTTTTCCCAGCCAAATATTTCATGACATGCGAACCATACCTACGACTAATAAAAAAACAAATTGATGATCCGATAGCATCTCCAAGTAATACTAGTAGGAAACCATTTATAGGTCCAAATACGGCACCAGAAACTAGATAAAAAGGAGAGCCTCCCAGAGGTGCAATAACGAGTGTTGATGCCTTTAGAAACACGAGAGCAACTGGTGCCCATATACCAAAACCTGCAATAAGTGGCCCTAGTTCACCACTACGGATGAGCCAAACGGCCCCAAGCAAAATAGTTATGCCGACCAAAAACCATAGGACTTCAATTACCTTTTCCACCTTCTTGTTCTGCCAGATATTTTTCACTCTCACATCATAACAAACTTAGGTTCTCTGAGATATGCTGGTATTATGTACCTCATGCACATACTATATCGCTTTATACTTGTAGCTTTTTTGGGCGGTTTTTTCTTGCCACAATCTGCGCTAGCCCAAACTCTATACAACGATTATCAAGAAACACTTCGTGGCGAAGTCACCAATGTTCTTGAAGAAGAAGAGCAACCCGTACCAGGAACAGACGCGACAACACACTATCAAAAAATTGAAGCTCGTATTTTAGATGGAGACAGAACAGGAGAGATCATCGTGATCGACAATGATTATCTCGAACTGGATGTGGGTGACAAATTCTATTTTAATTATCTGGTTGATATTAGTGGAGCAGAAATGTACGCGGTTACCAATCGTGATAGACGTGGAGCCTTACTATCTTTAACCTTAATTTTTGTACTTGCCGTTTTAGCCTTCGGAGGCCTACAAGGAGTGCGCTCCCTGATAGCACTCGCCCTCAGTTTCTTGGCAATATTCTTTATTCTCATTCCTGGATTGCTCGCTGGGTGGAGTCCTCTTGTAGCAAGCTTTTTAGTTGCAGCAACCGTGCTATTTGCTGCAATATTTTTCACCCACGGCTTCAATCGAGAATCTCTCGTGGCCTACAGCGGTACCATGATCGCGGTTATTCTCACCGGATTATTTGCCATCTTTTCTGTTCATCTGACTAACCTATCAGGTTTTGCAAGCGATGAATCTATTTATTTAGACTTCAACACTGGTGGCACACTAAACTTTACTGCACTACTCCTTGGAGCAATTATCATCGGTGTACTTGGTGTACTTGACGATATCGCCGTTACACAGGCAGCTGTAGTAACCGAGTTGTATCAAAGCAATAAAAATTTATCGAAAAAGGAAGTGTACCGAAAAGCGATCCGTGTCGGACGAGAACACGTGGGCGCTCTGGTTAATACACTTGTACTTGCATATACAGGTACGTCACTTCCGCTCCTACTTCTATTTAGACTCTCGTCGTCAAACGTAGAGATGCTGCTCAATATGGAACTCTTTGCCACTGAAATAGTCCGTACCATAGTCGGTAGTATCGGTCTTATTCTCACAGTGCCCATCGTGACGCTACTTGCTGTTTGGTATCTCAAAGACTATACACCGAAACATGCGCATCATAGTCACAGCCACGGACACCATCACTAAACCTTTTGGAAAGTTCTAGAACTCCTTGCGTAATCTTGGGGACGAAGCAGCATACACACTGCTTCGCCTCCTTTTTCTTATCCTATAAATTCTTGTTCCGAACCGCTTATGATTACTGCTTGAGAGTTTGAGATCCTTACCACCTTGTTTGGTATAGTTTTTTGATAAGACAATAATTCTTCGTCATGAGATGAATCGTCGTGAGGATGAACCTCAAAATTAATGAGATCAAGTCCTTTCAAATCAATGAGACCAACTTCGTTTGGATCTGGATCTCCCAAAGCGGCGGTTTGAATTGTCGGAGAAAGTATAATTGTTCCTGCACTAACACCAATGTACACTCCACCACGATTAAGCAATTTGATTATCGTGTCCTTGAAATTTGCTTCGCGAGCATACTTCAATAGCTTGAAGGTATTGCCGCCACATACATAAATGACGCTATATGCGGAAAAATCTGCATGTGGATTATGTTCAATATCAATAAAATCAACCGTATCAAAACCAAGCTCTGTAAATTGTGACTCGGCTAGTTTTGCATACGTATTGCGCTCTTTGTCTTCTGACGCCGTGGTTACAATAGCAACGGATTTGTGTGGCAACACATTAAAAAATTTTTCCATGGCATGCCGAACCGGATCAGCAGATAAACCTGTCGATGTGAGTATAATAGTCCCTTGGTTCATGATATGACACATTGTAGTGATTTTTTCTTTTGGTATCAATAAAAACAATTTGGAGACCAACGGTTTTTCAAATGTTTTCCGTCAACTAACGAATCGCTGCCTTCCTCCACGGTAAGCCAGTTTCCCGACCCCTTCCCCATTCAAGTCCTCACGCCGCTCAGCGGCTTCAGTAGCACAAAACACTCTGGATTAATTTAATCCAGAGTGTTTGGACGACGGTACCGTTTTCATCTGTCACTACATTAGTACCACCAAGGTGATCGGTGTGAATGTAGTTTGTGGTGGTAGCTGTTCCATCTGCTTCAATTGTGGCAATCATGGTGCCGTCAGGAGCAAAGATATGTTTGGTTTCAGTAGATCCGTCAGTATTGTAGTACTTGTTTGGATAGACAGTGGTGGTGCCTCCTGTTACTTTCAGAGCACGTTGGTTCTCATGATCATAGCCGTAGGTGGTTGTGGCGCCACTAATGAGAGCTTGGTTCAATCTATTGCGGTAGTCCCAGGTGTAGGTGTCACTGTCTTGTGTGGTGACATTACCGTTGTTGTCATAGGTGAAGGTGGTGCCTCCGATACTCGTTACGGCGTGAGGATTAGTGTAGCCGGTTTGAGAATAGGTGTAGGTGCCTTGATCGCTTTTGGTGGTGATGTTGCCGATGCTGTCGTAGGTGTAGGTTTGGTTGAATGG
>Ga0210057_1010250_pt1 | contig 10659 bp, 10 predicted proteins | sample CryGeyCG2114_010_2_FD_183968 | JGI IMG/M metagenome (GOLD analysis project Ga0210057, IMG submission 183968) | Groundwater microbial communities from aquifer - Crystal Geyser CG10_big_fil_rev_8/21/14_0.10 (SPAdes) (version 2) | ecosystem: Environmental > Aquatic > Deep subsurface > Groundwater ...
ATTTATCTACTCTTGCAATTGGCTTCCCGATTAGGTAATAATTGTGTTGGTACATTGGGTTCCTTTCTAGACCCCAGTGTACCATTTTTTATTGGCCAACTGTCCAAGAGGTTAATCATCATCTCCACAAAAATCCGTCCATTCTATGTTTACAAATCAAATTTTCTTTGCTACAATCCTAACGTAGTATTAAAATAATCTAATATGCCTCTAACAAAATCAGCCAAAAAGGCTCTCCGAGTCGATCGCGCTAATAGACTAATCAATGATCAGACAAGAAATAAAGTCAAATCCGCTCTCAAGGCGGCTCGCTTAGCAATTGCTGCCGGCGGCAAAGATGCAAAAACAAAAATTGATGCTGCCTATCGCGAACTTGATCTAGCTGCAAAGAAAAATGTTATTCACAAAAATAAGGCCTCCAGATTAAAATCACGTCTGGCCAAAAAGCTCGCCAAATCAGAAATTGCAACGGTCGTTGAGAAAAAACAGCCAAAGGCTGAAAAAACAAAAAAGGAAACTCCGGCAAAAAAGCTAATCACAAAATAAATAAAATTGCCCGACCTCGGTCTCTGGGCAATTTTTTGATTCCTTAGTTTTAAGTTTTTAGTCTTTAACTTTAAGCTACAATATGTAAGTCGGCGTAATAATGCTCTCAAATCTCGACATCAAAATCCAGACAGTTTTGCCAATAATAAAGCGTTTCTCGACTGGACCAAAGTAGCGTGAGTCATTCGAGTTAGGTCGGTTGTCTCCCATCAAAAAATATTCATCACTACCAAGCTGCCAATTGCCATCCTTCTCGGTAGTGACATAGGAAGGCAGGTAATTTTCGATTAACCTTCGGTCGTTAATGAAAACCGCCCCATCTTTGACCGTAAGCTTTTCATTTGGTAGTCCAATAACTCTCTTTACGTATCGTTTGTGCTCTGGATCACCAGGATATTTAACTACCACAACATCACCTCGTTCTGGATTTCCAAGTGTATAAGTAATTTTGTTCAGAACTCCGACTTCTCCACTCAAGAGAGTTGGGTCCATACTAACACCATCAACAATATAGATAGTGATAACAAAATAGTGGAGCAAAGACAAAACAATCGCCAAAACTACAAGCCATCTGGCAAAATCAAACACAAACCCCCCGCCATAAATTATCTTACCAGTGATTGTATCTCTGTTGATCATTTTTAATTTTTACTAACAAAATTTAATGACTAAACCCGAATTAAGAATGACTAACAAATTAAGAAGCCCGAATGACGAATAAGGAAAATAATTGAATTATTGATCATTCATTCGTCATTACTCATTCTGGTTTCGTCATTACTTCATTTACTTATATCCCGGCTCTCGGATTGAAGCCAAATTTTGGCCAACATAGCCAATAATCGGATATAGTGCAAGACAGAAATCTTTAAGTCCTAATCCTCGCTTTTCAGTCAAAAACCAATCTGGGACAACAAATTCCTGGTCAGCAAAACGCCTGGCCCACATTGCTTCACAGTGGAAAATAATCGCGTACGGCAGATACTGTGTAAACTTTTCGTAGTTAGTCTGTTCATATGGCAAAGGTTCTGGGCTTGAGAGGTATCTCCTAAATGCTAACCAATTAGACAAACCCTCTCGGCCAAGGACAGTGCGGATTGGCATTCGCCCGCCAACAACAATGATAATTACCGAGGCCACCATCATCCCAATCCAGAGAAACACTGCATATGGTAGCGTGGGGAAATATTTGAAAGTCAAAAAGAAGCAAGCTAGCGCGAAGAAGAAAAGTAAAGTACCAAAATACTGATATTTTCGGTGCATGCGTGCGGGATTTTCTTTAAAATATCCGAGTCTTGTCGCTAAGGAATAAATTTCTTTAGTAAAAAGCGACATTTTATGACTGTAAAGATGGTTGACAAATTTCTCGTTGATTTCATCCTGCGAAGTTCTAATAGTATCACGGAAAATCTTCGATAAAATGATCCTTTCAAAAGGAAGCAGCTGGCCGGAAAAATTTCTTTTGCCGAAAGCAAAGCCACGGTCACGATCGATAATAAAGATATAGCCTCGCAAAGATAAGTCAATCAAGGTGGCAGCTATCTCCCTTGGGCCAATTTTCTGATTCAAGAGAACTCCGACCACAGCCGGCGGTAGTGCCATCGGTGGCGCCCCTATTGCCCGATCAGGAATAGAGACACGTTGAGTCCGCTGGTGCAAAGCTATGAGTAAAAAAAGGTAAATCAGAGTCAGAAACGGGATAATAATCGCCACCGAGAGCCAAACGCTGCTGCCAAATGAGGAAAGTAGGAATATTACTTGGTCGTAAAATGGCAGTTTTATAGTTCCTTTCGGAATCTTAGCGACTATGGTTATGGTTGCATTCTCGCTGACAGAAGTCGCATTGTAAGCAATTGTTGAGCTATCAACTACTGAGGCATCGGCTGAATCAACCCCATGAATTGCCAGAATTTCTGGTTTGGTCTCGGAAGCCACGGCTGCCGGCAATGTGAGTACAACACGCAAGTTATTTAGATAGAAGCCATTTTTGTCATAAACAATCAACCGCAGTTCATCAAAATCACGCTCTGGAGTGACTTTGGATTTGATCTTCTGGCCATTTTTGTAGACACTACCATCATCTTTAACTTCAAGGGCCACTTCTGAAGTAGTAACGTAAGTCGTCATCGTCTGATCCTCGGGGATGTCAGCAAAAAACTTACTTCCGGCAATTAATTTCCAAACCCCAAAAACAACAATAAAAAGCAGGGCGAAAAAAATTAGCTTGCGCCAGTAGATATCAACTGTAGGTTGCTTTTTTACTTTTTTTGGCTCCATTCCCCTCCCTCCGCCAAAGGCGGAGAAATTCTAAGCTCTAATTTCTAAACTCTAAACATTTTTGAATTTTGAAAATTTGAATTTCGAGTTTGTTTAGAATTTAGGATTTCGGATTTAGGGTTTGTTTCCATTATACTATATCGTCAGATCCGCCAAAAGCTTTTCCAGCGCCAGTCGTGGATCAATTCGGCCAGTCTTTATGTCAATATCGGTTTGCATCAATCGATAGTAGACGCGTTTTAGAAGCGGCAGATCATAATTGTTTAGTACTCGAATGGTTTTGCCAACAACAAATGGATGGAGTTCGGCCTCGGCGGGAATTTGATTTCGCTTGACGCCACGAACTATCAGGTCTTCGATCAGAAGCATATTACGAAACTGATAAACGATCATTGTTAAAATGTAATTCTCATTCTTCCCACTCTTGAACAGCTCCTGTAAATATTTTACTGCCAGTTTGGCATTTCTGGCACCAAGTGCATCAATAAAATCAAAGATATTTTGATCATGCTCAGATTCAACCATTTCTTCAATATCCGCCTCTTCAATCTGATCACTGCCTCGTGACTTTCGATAAAGATCAAGCTTTGCAAGTTCGCAAGTCAGTCGCCAGCTATTATTCCCAACAGTGGCAACTAACTTTTTGATGGCGGAAAATGCGATCGGAATTTTTTCTTTTTTCACGTACTCTCCTAACCATTTCTCCAACTCGTAACCCTTGCGCAGAGGAAAATGCTTGACCGCTCCAGCCTTAGTTAATTTTTTGAAGATCGAGAGATTTTTATTAACTTCACCCTCCTCGACAAGAATAATTTCTGACGAATCGGGGAATTTCTCCAAATTTTCGGCTACATAATCACGAAGCTTTTGATCGCCATCTCGCAAAAAGTTATAGACGATAATTAAGCGTTTGTCTGACAAAAACGGCACCGCTGACACGCTGCGAATCAAGTTATCAAATGTCAGAATATTTCCATCGAACTTTTGGATATTCATATCGCCAAAATTGGCAATAGAAAAATTTTTCTCAATTTCCTTGAGTTCGTGATTCAGGGAATAAGTGTCCTCACCGAAAAAAAGTTGAATCATATTAACAATTGCTACAATAGATATTTTCTGCTATTATTTTTTTGCAGCCGACCATCTGACAGGGAGACTATTTATGAGCGTCATTGGAATTGAAGCTGCTGGTGACGTAGTCCTTGCTGCACTAGCCAAAAAGTACCATGTGGACTTTGTGTTGCCAAAAGGCAAACGACCAACCTTCGGTAGACTCCCGTGTCTTGCTAAGATATCAGGAGAGACTTTCTCGGCCGAGGAAATCAGGCAACGTGTCCAAGAAAGCGAGCTAACTCCTGTTGCCACCTGGGAAGAGATCGCTTGCTTTCTCGGATACAATGCTATCATCTGCCTTCAGGATGAAGCCGCACGGTTCAGGTACAGCGATCCATCGCTACGCTACAGCAGGATACTTCGATGTCCTTACTACAGTCCTGATCACAGCATGGACTAAACGCACTTGTCGCCGCTGATCCCGACCCTCGCCCCGTGGCGCGGGTCGCTTTTTATTTTATAACGTTCTTCTTCGCAGAATCCCAATTACCACCAATACCGACTTCAACCTCAACTGGTACACAAAGTTTGACTTCATTTTCCATCACTTCTTTGACTAATTTCGCCACTTTTTTCGCTTTTGCCGCCGGTGCCTCGACAACTAATTCATCATGAACCGTCAGGAGAAGCTTCGGATTTCGACATTCGAACTTCGGATTTGTTTCGGATTTCGACATTCGAACTTCGGATTTTAACTTTCGATGAAGTTCTATCATCGCCAATTTCAAGATCTCTGCTGCTGTTCCCTGCACTGGTGTATTTATCGCCATTCGCTCGGCACTTTCAGCCACCATTTTATTCTCTGAATTTATCTCTGGCAATTTGCGGCGAAAGCCGAATAATGTTTCAACATAGCCGTATTTTTTCGCCAAGGCAATTTGTTCTTTACAATATCTCTTTATGCCTCGATGAATATCAAAATAGCGAAAAATATATTCTGCGGCACTCTCGCGGGCGATCCCTAAAGCTTGTGATAGACCAAATGGAGAAATGCCATAAACAATGCCAAAATTGACGGTTTTTGCCAATCGGCGATGGTCATGATCAACTTTAGAAACTGGTATGCGGAAAAGCTCCGAGGCAGTTTTGGCATGAATATCAATACCGTCACGGAAAGCTTTAAGCATTACTTCATCCCCGGCCAGACAAGCGACAACCCGAAGTTCAATTTGCGAATAATCGGCAGAAATTAGTTTATAACCCTTTTGCGCAATAAAGGCCTGGCGAATCTCCGGTCCCCGCTCGCCTTTTATCGGAATATTTTGCAAATTCGGCTCGGATGATGTCAGTCGAGTCGTCCGCGTATCCTGACCAAAGTGCGTGTGCAGACGCGAGTCGCCATCAACGAGCGTCGGCAGAGGCTCCAGATATGTTGAAAGTAACTTTGAGAGCTCGCGATACTCCAAAATCAGCGGGATGATTTTATGTTTATCTTTTAATTTTTCCAATTCCGATGCCGAGGTTGAAATGCCGGTTTTAATCCGCCGCAAATCTTCGGTCGGCAGTTTCAATTTAGAAAACAACACCTCTGACAACTGTCCAGGCGATGAGATATTAAACTCCCTGCCAGCCAACTTATAAATCTTCTTTTCTATGCCAGAGACTTTTATTGATAACTTTTTCTCCAATCTTTTCAGAGCACTGACGTCAATTTTGATCCCCGCCTTTTCCATCTCGCGTAGTACTGGTGCGACTTCGCGATCAATATCACTCCACTTTTTGTGGGGAATTTTACAACCCAATTTTTCCGCTTTTTTTAAAATTTCCTTCATCGGTTTTTGTCATTGCGAGGCCGTAGGCCGTGGCAATCTATAATAATTCTGGATATAAATCTTTAAACTTTGGATTTCCCTTTATTATCAAATCAATTTTCTTTTGTCGTGAACCAGCTTTTAATTGTTTCTCTTTTGAAATTGCCGATAAAACACTGGGGCACTCTTCAAAATAAACTAATTTATTGACATTATACTTGCTTGTAAACCCTTTAACTAATTTATTTTTATGCTCATAAATTCTTCGAATAAGATTATCAGTTACTCCGATATAAATAACTGAATTTGCATAATTTGTCATTAAATAAACATAATATTGCTTATTTTCCATCGGATAGATTGCTTCGTTTCACTCGCAATGACAATTAGAGTAATTTTAATTGTTGATCTTCTTTCTCCATTTCGGGTTTAAGATTTTTTTCAGATTTAGTCATTTTTTCGTCATTCGTCATTCCGGCTTCGTCATTATTTTTATCATCAAACCGCCTTAACAACGATTGAAACCCTAATTCTTCGAATAGTATTCTTAGCTTATTTCGATCATACTCTCCCCACTTGGCATCTTCAAGGGAAAATTTTATCGGCACATCTCTATGAATTGTTGCCAATTTTTGCGATAAAAACGCCTGGTCTTTATATTTAATAAGCAATTCTAATATTCTTGGCTTGATTTTTGCTAATTTGTCATTCCGGACTTCCGCCTCGGCAAGCCGAAGGCGAGACGGGTGATCCGGAATCTCATTTTTTTTAGATCCTAAATCAAGTTCAGGATGACAATTCGAAGCGGATTTCCCAATTGCTTCATATAATTTCTCCAATGTATCAAAATCCTGAAGCAATTGGGTCGCGGTCTTCGACCCAATCCCCGGCACTCCGGGAATATTATCGGAAGCATCACCGGCTAGGGCTTTAAGATCAATAAAATCACATGGATCTAAATTGTATTCTTTTTTGATTGTTTCATGATCAACAATTTGCGTCTGACTCAAACCCTTGCGTAAAGAATAGACTTTAACCTTACCATCGATTAGTTGATAAATATCCTTATCACCACTGACAATATAAATCATTGTTTCATTGTTCAATTGTTCCATTGTTTTTTTCGAATTTCGAATTTCGGATTTGTTTCGGATTTCGATATTCGAATTTCGGATTTTCTCAACGATGGTTCCAATGCAATCATCCGCTTCATATCCCTGTTTCTCATAAATCGGAATATTCATCACCTCGACGATCTCTTTGACCCGCGGAATTTGGTCGTAAAGCTCCTGATCGGCTTTGACGCGTGTGGCTTTGTATGCCTCATAATGCTCATGGCGAAAAGTCGGGCCCTGAAGATCGAAAGAAGCAGCAATAAAGTCTGGCTTTAAATCTTCCAGAACTTTAATCAAAGTGGTGATAAAGCCATAAACTGCATTTGTCGGCTCACCTTTGCGTGTTGTCATTGTTTTCGGCAGAGCATGATACGCCCGATGTATGATTGCATTACCATCAATGATAACGAGTTTTTTCATAGCTTTATCTTATCACTTTTTGAAAAGTTTTTAGTAACAATTATTGCTCGAGATTTATATTTGTGATAACATAAATCCGATCCGAAATAAAGGAGGTCGGGCTAATGTTTGAACGCGCCAAAAGCTTCATCTTGGCAGTTTGGGCACGCCTAACAAAGCAACCCGACTTGCCAAAGTTCCGCCCAATGGAGTCACTTCCAGCGCACCTAGAGAAACTCCGACTGGCGGCCGCCAAAAACTACGGACCAACCCACCAGCTTCAGTCAGAGGCAGAAATGCGCCAATGGTTGGCAATTGCTGACCACTACTATTTTCTAGAGATCATCAGCTGGAAGCGAGGGCGCGAATACAAAGCCGCTACTGTGGCAACAGACTCGGGCACCAGAGCTCTCTGGTCTGCTCACGAGGATACGTGTCGCGGTTGGGAGAATAGCGGCGCGATGTGTCGCAACGGTGCCAATGCACTGATAATCATCTTGGACACGATCGACCATGCCAAGCATGATAAACCGATCGATGCTGACTGGGCGACTCTGTCCTGGTCGGCCGAAGCTTGCGGCGAAAGCCAGTGGCTTCATTATCATCTGGAGTTGATCCAACAGGATAACTACGGCAGTTTCTGCTCTGTTTCCTTTCACTTTTTCGTCTCCGACGTTGACGACCTGATGAATGTGAAAGATCCCTAGGCGGTTCATCACTGGGCCGCCATTTTTTGTTCTTAATAAAAATCAATCCCGACCGAAGCGCCAGGACTGATTTTTCATATTCTAGATTCTAAATTCTCAATTCTTGCCTTTCAGCAACCCTCCCCATTCAACCAGAGTAAAGCCATTTCGTTCGTAGTGCGGCAGGATCTGTGGCGCGATATTAACTTTGGAATTTAGGCCCTCAAAATCCAGAAATACCCGAATTGAAGTATCCGATTTTGGCTGAACTGCCAGTGGTGCCAGTTTGTCCATCTCCGAAGTTGTCAGCCAAGTCAAGCGAACGAACGGATAATTCGGCATTTTCGGCAGCCAGAATTCGTTGAAATCGGCGATTTCTTTGGCATTCAAACCGATTTCGGAAAGTTGTGAAGTTATCGTTGCGGCGACTTTGGTTTTTTCAACGACACTTCCAAAGGTAATTTTCGGATAACTTCCCCAGCCAGTTCCCTCCCAGAAAAGATACGAGTAAATATTTCCGTCTTCCGTCTTCAGTTTTCCGTCTTCCGATGCTACTACTTTCCAACCGCCATTATAGGCCGGTTCGGATTTGCCAATATCGGCACCGACTTGAACAGAAACCGCCGTATCGCGTTCCGGATAGAGATAAATTACCGGCTTGCCACACTCGACTTGCGGCTGATATTTATCCTTGAGAAAAATTATCCAAGAAGCATAATCGTCTTTCCAGAGCAAAATCCCGACATCGCTCAAAAAGACATCCTTTGTTACTTTACTGCCGATCTGATCCATCAGATAAACCTGATAAGCAAATTCAGTGATTGTTGCCGTCTGATCGGTGATGGTATAAATTTTCACTCCGCCTGATGTCTGACCGATTTCTGTCTTTAATTTTAATGAATCGGCATCGGCTACCAATGGGAACGAACCAGCTCCGCCGCCACAGCCGCCGGTTCTAATCATAGTGTATTTGGCGCCGGTTGCCGCTGAATTTGTGAAGGTAACATTCATCGCTCCATCATCAGTTTGAAATGTCGGTTTCGGCTGATAAATTAATTTTACGCCATCATTCATCTCAATATAATATCTGGCAACTTTGGCATCGCCGTTGGATTTGTCAATCACATCACCCTTGAGCAGAAATAGATCGCCCCATTTGGTTTCTTCCAACTTAGTGCCGGTTTCGGTCGAAATGACAAAATTCTCTAATTTTGAAGAATCATATTGAAGCTTTAGATCAGTTGTGTTCTTAGCAATTGTCGCATCCGGCAAAAGCGATAGCAGAGTATAGGTATTATCGGAATCAGTCGTGGTGCGCGAATAATAGTTGCCGTCGGCGCCGACTTTATCGGAATTTTTTGACAGCCAGTAGTAGGTGCTGCCTTTTTTCAGGAAGCGATGATAGTCATAAAAAATCCCCATAACTTCCATTTTGACCTTTGCCAAAACAATTTCGCCGCCATCGCAAGTGTCGGCAACTTTAAAATAAGTCGTGCCCTGGTACGCACCTTCAAAATCGCTCGAAGTGCCGGCTTTGAACAATTTTAGATCGGCCAGAGTTTCCGGTTTCTGCCAGGTAACACAATCGTCAACGATTTTGATCGATGGGGTTTTTGTCGGTTCAGTAGTTGTCGAGGCCGGAGTTTCGGTCTTACTTTCCTCGCTCTTCTTCTCAAGACCAAGTAGTTTTTTGATGTAGCCGCGGCCGGCGTAGGCGCTGATGCCGCCGCCGACAATAATCACTGCCAACAAAATCCACAACCAGAGCAGATTTCTCTTTTTTTTCTTCGGCAACTGGATGTGTAGTTCCTCGCCCTTGTCCTTCGGAGCTTTAGCGGAGGACGGATTATTTTCTTCAGTCATTTTCCCCTCCCCTCAATAATTATTATGTAGTATAAACTCTCACTAATCCGCCTCGGCGAGCCGTAGGCGAGACGGGTTGTTTCTTATTTGTATCTTGCTATCTTGTATCTTGGAATTTTCCATCGGTGCTTATCTGCCTGCCCTTCGTAGCTTCAGCGAAGAATGGGTGGCAATAGATCCCTGCCTGACGGCAGGCAGGTGTGGTAGTTTTTACTTCAATTTATCTCTCTATCTCTATTGTATTGTATCACTAATTTTTCAAGAAAAAAACTTCCTTCTTCAATTTGTTTGTATTCCCGTGACCGATGAGTCCTAAATATGAATTTACCGTCTCCTTTGATTTATTTGTTTTTAATCTCTCAATCATTCTTCTTTTTGTTTTTGTACGCAAGATTCGGTGATCGGTAAAACTTATCCAACCAAGAAAATCAATTCCCGACACTAAAGTTTTGACCGTTACCTTATTCGGGTGTAAGGAAAGTTTTAGCTGGTTTTGGAGGAGGCTGTCAATTTGTGGAATTAAATTTTCAAGATATTTCCTATTTTTTGACAATAAAACAAAATCATCCGCGTAGCGTAGATACCATTTGATTTTCAATTTTTGTTTTATAAATTGGTCAAATTCATTCATATAAATATTTACCAATAGTTGACTCGTCAAATTTCCCAAAGGTAACCCTACTCCAACTCTTATTAAACAAAAACTCTCAATAATTTCCTTTAAGAACCAAATTAATTCTTGATCATGAATCGACTTTTGCAGAATTTGGAGTAAAACTTGATGATCGATGCTAGCAAAAAACTTTTTGATGTCACATTGCAGTACCCAGCAAGTTCTTGTATTATTTTTACTCACTTTGTAAGCGAAATTTCTGAGTCTGTCCAGCGCCTTATGAGTTCCTTTTTTAT
>Ga0210057_1010252_pt1 | contig 10659 bp, 9 predicted proteins | sample CryGeyCG2114_010_2_FD_183968 | JGI IMG/M metagenome (GOLD analysis project Ga0210057, IMG submission 183968) | Groundwater microbial communities from aquifer - Crystal Geyser CG10_big_fil_rev_8/21/14_0.10 (SPAdes) (version 2) | ecosystem: Environmental > Aquatic > Deep subsurface > Groundwater ...
TTTACCTTGAATTCATCGTCATAAAGTATATATTGAGAAGGTAAAGCGCTGAGATTTGTTTGAGCTTGCTCATTAATCTCTCTGTAAACTTCAGCCACATTATCACCTTGAAGAGCTGCGTAAACTAGTTTGCCGTAGTCTGATGGAATATATTTAGTATGATCTTCTAGCAAGCACGGGCAACCTATATCATGAAAGCTCCAGGCTGCCCAACCAATACCTAACTGATCGGCATAGCGAATTAATGAGGTAACGTCTTTTTGGCTCATGCGTGGATACGCATCTGCTCCAAATTCTCCTATAAAGACCGGCATATCCTGAGCAATTAATCCAAATATGTCTTCAAATTCATCTACGCTATTGTAAACATTTGCTCTGTAAACTATATCATTAAATGGCATGGGTTGCTCCAAATACGGATTTATTTTACGCCCCCAATCTCCTCCGGTAACAAATATTAAAGATCGTGGATTAACCTGTCGTACTTGTGCTATTAGCTCGGTGTATGCATTGTATATTTCCTCATGGGTAGCATCATGCGGTTCAAGCATTAAATCGTATAGGACTGTTGGGTCATCTCTATATTTATTAGCAATATCTAACCACATCTTGTATGTTCCTTCATCGGGTAGTTGATTGAGTGTTGGAATATATGGATGAATGAGTACGTATGCTCCTTGCTCTCTTGCGGGGCGTATTATCTGTCTTTCAAGTTTATCCAGTGTTCCTTCAGGGTCACGCAAATAATCTTCTTGAATGATACGGGTGCGAATAATATTAGATCCCCAGTTATTAATAGCATAGCTTGTAGCTTTTGGATTCCACTTCTGGGTATCTTCTCCCCAGTTAATACCAGCTATATTCACACCCCTTAATAAGACCGACTCTCCCGATTCGTCAATGATATTTTTTTCATCTGTACTAAGCCAAGTGGCAGTTTTATTTAGCCCTAATATTTGCCTGATGCTGCTTGTGGTGTTGTTAAAAAAAGAGGTCCTGATGTTAGGAAAGATTGAGCTAATAAAGAAAAAGTTAACCACGATGATAAATAGGATCGGAACTATGAATCGCTTGAATTTGTTTAGTAGGTTTAGAGTCTTCATTGTTCTTTGTTAACCTTACGTAAAGTATAGCGAATCTGTTGGTCTTTTGTTCCAGATTTAATTCCCTGGATTATCTCTTCTGCTTCTAGCGTTGTGCTTTCCCCAGCATAATTAGTAAAGTCTATAACTAAATCACTATTTATATATGCGTTATACAGAATTGTGTTGTTTTCTACTGAATATGCATCAATTAAATTCTGTCTGTCTACTATGTAGTCTATAGATTTCCAGGTATTGTTGAGTCTCTCAATTGTAGCTGGGTCTCTGTCAACTTTTTTGGCCATTTCAGACAAAGGAAAACTAATTGAATTGGCTGAGTAAGGTAGCTTAAGATCTAGAAACATCCAGTCATCGCTTATGATTACATCTTTTTGGGAAAGATTTTGCCTAATATAGGCAAGCACGGCAACTTGCTCTTCGACTCTATTTTGAGTATATAACTTTCCCCCGATTGCCAATAAATAGAGGGTAATAATTGATAGGATTACAATAAGACTTCTAAGTAATAATTGGCGTGTTCGGTTGGATATGTTGCGATATATAAGATCGATAACTAAACTTATGCTAATTGCCAAAAAAGTTAGAACAGGGATAATATAGAAGCCTTGGGTCAGTTGTCCGCGCAAGAGAAATGCTCCATAACAAAGAGCTGCTATCAGAGTTGAGATAATAATTGGCTTACGTTTATATAAGCTATAGATAAGTAATACTAAAACCGAGATAATCCCCATTGTTAAAAATGCTCCGTCTAGACTTAGCCACTCTTTGGAAGAGAGGTTAAAATAGCTATTTTTAATCCAGGGATATTCTCCCCCACCTCTTGATAGCTGATAACTAACTGTTTCTAGCAAACTTACGTGCTTTCCACCGGTAATTTGGTCAGATAAAAACTCATTTCGAAGCAGTGCCGTTAGGGGAAACAAACCAATAACAAACAGCGTTGTGATTAACCAGGTGCTTAAGGCATATAGTCTTAGTGCGCCTTTGTTTAAACTCCAAACAAGATACAGGTAAGCTGGATATACAAACAAAGCAAACTCTTTTGATAAAGTAGCAATTCCAAATACTAGTGCTGAGCCGATAATCTTTTTAAGTTTACCCGCACCTGAAACAAGCAAATATAGAGAGATGGCCAACCAAAGGTTTTGGATATTATCTAATAAAACCTGTCTATGAAAATAGATTGATAGTGGTGAAAATATTAGAAAAATTGTTCCAGCTAAGGCGATTATTTTCTTGCTGGTAACTCTTTCTAACAATAGATAGGTAAACATATTTGCGAAACTCGCTATTATCACCATTAGTAGCCTTGCGGATACAACAGCTATTCCAAAAGTAAAGGGTCCGCCTGTGAGTAGAAACCAGAGCCCTATAAATATCCAGCCTAGTGGAGGGTGATCATAAAAGTAGGTATACGGGCTTAGTTGGCCATTGTTTACTGACCACCAACCTTGAGTTACGTAAATACCTTCATCGACATAAAATTCAGGATACTGCCAGAAATTAATAAAATGAGTAGCAAATGTTCCAAATAGAACTACTAGCGGCAATGTGTACTTATTGATTATTTTATTCATTATATGTAGTACTGCTGCAATCGATGTATGTTGTAGTGCTCTGTTTTTTCCCACTTATTATCTCCGAGTAATATCTGTATTCCCCCTCTTAACGAAGAGTAAGCAAGTACTAGCTGGTATGGGAAATAGACTAGAAGTAGCAATATATAGATTATGCTAGAGCCAGCTATCTTATAGCTGTGTTTAAATTCATATAACCCGATAAGCATTAACAGGATATGGGTCATAAGAAAATAGAGAGGTATAAATGAGTATAGGGTCAACAAAAATGGAGCCTTAGAATTTAAGGTTAATGTTGGTAAGATAACAAATCCTACTAAACTGAAATGATAGACTATTGGCTGTAAGATAACGTATAAGGCAAGTAACTGCTGTTTTAGGGTAGGAAGCTTTAACCAGACACCGCTAAAGAGTATTTGAAAATATCCTCTATTCCAGCGTGAGCGCTGCTTAACAAATGAGCTGAGGTTTGCCGGTGTTTCTTCTAGGGTTGCAATACGCACGTCATTGATTGCTGTGATTTTGTATCCTGCCGCTGATAAACGCATTCCAATATCTGCATCTTCTGTTAGTTTAGAGTCATCCCAGCCTTTTATGTTCTGTAGTACGCGGTGGGTAAAAAACACCGTATTTCCACCTAATGGAGCTGCGCCCAAGGCGCTAAACATTGGAATTACCGATTTAAACCAGTAGTAATACTCTAAGACATTTAATGGAGCAAACCATGATGCGTTAACCGTGACAAGCTGTACTGCAGACTGCACTACGTCTACCTTTCTTTTGCTAAATGTTGAGTTAACGGCAGTAATAATGTCTGGATGTGGTTCGTCTTCTGCATCAAATACACCAATAAAGTCTCCGGTTGCATGGATAAGACCCTCATTTAGGGCTCTAGCTTTGTTAATAGGATAGCCATTGTAGGTAATTAGTTTTATATCTGCTGCTAGTTCGGGTAAAACCTCACCCACTTTAGTGATTGTACCAATATCGTCATCTCGGATAACTACAATAACCTCCAATAGGTGCTTGGGATAATTTAGCCTTGTCATGGCTCGCAGTGTGTCTTGGATTACCTTCTCTTCGAATCTAGCCGGAATAATTAAGGTAAACTTACTCTTAATTGTAGATAATGTCTCCATATCTGGTTTTAGATGTGTAAGGTCTTTGTCTTGTAACCATGAATATAATAACCCATAGGTTGAGAATGCTCCCTGTAGGATAAGCAGAGTTGTAAACATAAACAGGACTGAGCTTATCAGAGTTAAGCTGAAAAGTTGAGTTAATCCCAATAATCCTAGTAAAAATACTGTAATAATGAGTATTGCTTTCATATCCTATAGTGTAGTAGTTATTATACCTCCAATCACCTGAAATATAAAGTTTTTACCAAGAAATCTTTAGAGGGTTAATTAAGTACGAGGAGATTATTGAAGAGCTACATTAAGAAAGGCAACTCCGTCATTTAGTGGGTGTGGTTCTACATCACAACCTTGAAATGGACTTACTTCTTGCATGTCTTGTGATCCTCCACGATCGGTTAGTCCCACGGAAAAAGTAACATTTGCTCGATCATCGCCATATCTAAAGCGATCCATCTGTAAACTAACTGCTGGTGTCTGTGCATCTGGTTGACCCTCTGCTGTCCATTCTACAAAACTAGCATGGCTCTTGAAACCCTCTGGTAATTCTACGTGTGCATATGAGCGGACTTGGGCTTTGCCATCTTCAATCATCTTTGTAACTTGTTCACTGGTTAGGGAGTATGTAGCTCCTGTTCCTACTACAACTCCACCTTGAACCTCGTCGTGTTCGTGCATAGTTAGAGAGAATGGATAGGGGGTTCCATCTGCATCAAGTTCTACATTAAGAAAGGCAACTCCGTCATTTAGTGGGTGTGGTTCTACATCACAACCTTGAAATGGACTTACTTCTTGCATGTCTTGTGATCCTCCACGATCGGTTAGTCCCACGGAAAAAGTAACATTTGCTCGATCATCGCCATATCTAAAGCGATCCATCTGTAAACTAACTGCTGGTGTCTGTGCATCTGGTTGACCCTCTGCTGTCCATTCTACAAAACTAGCATGGCTCTTGAAACCCTCTGGTAATTCTACGTGTGCATATGAGCGGACTTGGGCTTTGCCATCTTCAATCATCTTTGTAACTTGTTCACTGGTTAGGGAGTATGTAGCTCCTGTTCCTACTACAACTCCACCTTGAACCTCGTCGTGTTCGTGCATAGTTAGAGAGAATGGATAGGGGGATAATACTTCTGCTCTTGCCTCTGGTGTGGCTGTTTCTGCAACTTCTGGTGTGTTCCCATTTGGATTTATCCAAGAGGCTTGCAATGTAGCCATAGCTTCTGGATCGTTAGCCATGATAGTTGCAATTGGTGCTGCGTTATCTTGATTTCCGACTATCTTAAGTGCAGCTTCTCGAACTGAAGGAGCACATCCACCAGTTAATCCAGCTGCCAATGTTAGTCTTAATGCTGTTTCTCTAAAATTCATTTTTATTAAACTCGAGAGGTTATTATAACTGGATAAATTATATTTGTCAAGACTATGGGTTTGTAGTTACTAGCTTAAGGCAAGACCTTTCATTTCATGCAAGGTCTTGCCTTGTCTCGTAAGCGAGCTACTAACTCTAGCTTGATACATGTAATGTAATATCCTATAGGTTAAGGCTATAAGGGTTTTGAATCGCATATGTTATAATTAATTTATGAAAACATCTGTTTTATCATTTCGGACTGTGATTGAGAAAGATGGCACTTCGTACCATGGGCATGTTCCCTCCTTGCCAGGATGCCACACTCAAGGAAAGTCAATTGAACAAACCCGCAAATACCTTAGGGAAGCAATAGCTGGTTATCTTAAAACACTTAAAGAACAAGGGTTGATAATTCCCACAGACGAAAGTTACGAATCTGTTGAGTCCTTTGACATGCGTAGCCTTTTTGAAAATCACCCCTCTTCTCAATCCTATGTCTAATATTCCTGTTATAACTGCTCGAAAACTGATTAAACTTTTAAGAAAAATGGCTTTGTTCATTCTAGAACAGAAGGTAGTCACCAGATATTTTTCCATCCAGGAAACAAGCGCATTGTTTCAGTTCCAGTTCATGCTGGAAAAGACCTTGGACGTGGAATCACCCGAGCGATTTTAAAAGACGCTGATATCTTACCTGAAAGCTCTCTCTAAAATAAACTGTTTATTGTCAAGACTATGGGTTTGTAGTTACTAGCTTAAGGCAAGACCTTTCATTTCATGCAAGGTCTTGCCTTGTCTCGTAAGCGAGCTACTAACTCTAGCTTGACACATTTGTGGTGGCAACCTATAATACACGACTATGAGCAATAAGCTTACAAAGAAACTCTTTACTATTACTGCGTTGGCAATTATTCTGGGCAGTGCATTTGGTTTTTCTGAAAGAAATGTAGATGGGAAGTCGGCTAGTGCTTTTATAGATAAGAAGATTAACAAATCTGGGACTAGTGATTATTATGATAATCTTACTAGTTCAGATGCATTTAAGCCAGGCGAGGTAGTTACTTATAAGATCTATGTGCGAAATACTGGAGATACAGATATCACAAATATTCGTATAAAGGATATTTTCCCAAGCTACGTAAACTATCATTCAGCTCCTTCTGGAGGAGACTATAAAGATGGAGTATGGGAAATTAATATCGGAACACTAAAACCAGAAGATGCAAAGACACTGTTGATTCGTGGGCAGGTAGTTGGAGATAAGGATTTACCTAGTGATAGGAGTATGATTTGTGACTTAAGCAATCGAGCTGAGATGCATGGTGATGTTTCTGGGGGCTTACTAGTAAGTGATGATGCTAGGTTCTGTATTGAGCATGGGGTTATTACAACTACTGCTGTAACTACGATTGGTAAGGGCGGGCCTGTAGCGGATACCTTGCCTGAAGCAGGAGCTGGAAGTGTTATTCTTATATCTTCCCTGCTTTCTGGAGCGGGATTAGCTTTACGCAAGTTTGCTAAATAACTACTCAGATATTACTTCCTGAATAAGGACATCATGTTTTTCCTGTGGTAACTCAGGAAAGATCTGAAAAGATAATGCTAGAGCAATAGTGGGTATAGTTATTCCCACCAAGAAGCGATCATAGTACCCAGCTCCCCTACCTATTCTTACTCCCTCTTTGGTATAGGCACAACCAGGAACTATAATTAAATCCAGTTTTTCAGCATTAATTGGTGTATTCTCATAGAGTTTTACTGGTTTTAGTGTGGGACCAGATATATTAGGAATATAAAACTGTTTCTTTTGACTGAACAAAGTTTGCAGCTGCACCTCATCCTTTAGTGGTAGATACACCATCACCAGCTCAGCAGTTCTAAGAATCTGGTTCTTAGATAGTTTGTTAACTAAAGCCGTGCTGCGTTTTAATAATTCTTCCTGGGAAAGTTTGGCAAATTCTTTCTTAACTAAATTACGATAGTGCTGCTTGTTTTGCATATCTAATAGTATAACGTAAAATGTAGTTGTGAAAATAGAGATAGTGACATTGTTTCCAGAGATGTTTGTTGGTCCTTTTGGCGAGTCTATTGTAAAAAGAGCATTGGTTAAGAATCTTGTTCAGATAACTACCTTCGACCTACGCAAATGGGCTTTGGATAAACGTGGAACTGTTGATGATCGGCCGTATGGAGGAGGAACTGGCATGCTTTTAAGACCCGAGCCAATTTTCGCTGCGATAGAGGAAATTAGAGATAATAAGCTCAAATCCAAGGTGGTTCTACTAGATGCAGGAGGAGAATCATATAACCAAAAGAGAGCAATGGACTATAGCAAACTAGATCAACTCATCTTAATATGTGGCCATTATGAAGGGGTTGATTATCGTGTGCATAAACATCTAGCTGATGATGTTATTTCTGTTGGAGACTTTGTTGTAACGGGTGGAGAGATCCCAGCGATGTTAGTAGCTGATTCAGTAGTCAGACTGATTCCGGGTGTGCTAGAAAAGGAAGACGCCACCGTGATCGAGTCTTTTACAAAGAAGGGCTTGCTGGAGTATCCACAATATACCAGACCCGAGGTATACCAAGATTATAAGGTGCCTGAGGTATTATTATCAGGAAACCATGCAAAAATAGATAGCTGGAGAAAAGAAAGTAGTATCAAGCGGACTATGACTAATCGCCCAGACTTAACCTAATTGTTTGCATTTTTTTCAGGTCTCCTAAATCCTTTAGATAGTGTTCATCTGCGGTGGTTATTATTGTCTGGTATCCAGGGACGATGTCCTCAATAAGCTTTCTGTGTTTTTCGTCTAGCTCTGAAAATATATCGTCAAGCAGTAATACAGGTTTTTCGTTTGTCTTTTGTTCAAGATACTTTAACTCTCCATACTTTAACCAGAGCACTCCCATGCGCTGCTCTCCTCTGCTCCCGTATTGTGCAAGCTCTGTCTGCTCAAAGTTGTCACTACTAAGGTAGATAATAAAGTCGTCTCGGTGAGGACCAATAAGCGTATAGCCAGCAGATTGCTCTGCACTCTGGTATTTTAAGAGACGCTCTGTGCTTATAATGCTGTGGTCATACTTCAGCTTAAAGCTAAACTCAGGCGTTTGCTGGTCGTTAAGAAACCCAATAAGACTTTCTCTATGTTTAGTAACCATCTGTCCATGACTAATAACTAGTTCGTTCCAATGGGTTAACTCTTCCGGTTTTACTAAATTGCCCTCTTTCATACGTGATAATAGCTTATTTCTACGCCGTAGAGCTTTTTCATATTCCGTTAGGGAATGGGTGTATTCGCCGCCTGTTTGAATAAGAACACTGTCTAAGAAGTTTCTGCGTCTTGCTGGTGAACCAGAGATGAGCTGGATGTCTTCTGGGCTAAATACAACCGCGTTAAACTCTCCTACAAAATTACTTTTTTGCTTGCCAATGCCATTAACTAGATAGCGCTTTTTGGCGGTTCGTTTGCCAAATACCCTGCCTTTTGTGGCAATTATGGTTACCTCTTGGTCTCCGTCGAGATTGGTAATGTTTCCTGTGATTCGTGCAAGTTCAGACTCATGTGCGATAACTGCTTTTTCTACGGGTGCACGAAAACTTTTGCCAGTTGCCAAGAGATAAACCGCCTCGAGTATATTTGTTTTTCCTGCTGTATTGGGACCAATGATTATGGTTAACGTGGGGGAAAATTCAAACGATTGAGCGCAATATACACGAAAGTTTTGTAATTTTATTGTTTGTAGCAACACTGAAAGATAATATCATGCTTGCCCTTGATTAGAGAATTATTTGCCGAGGATAAACAAGGTTTCCATTTTGGAAGAGAGAGAAGGAAAAAATTTATCTAAGAGATTAAGATTGTTCTGTTTAAAGAAGTTTTTCCACCAGGTACGGGAAAAAACAGAAACATGGGAAAGGTCGTGACCATGGAACTTACGCATCCACCAGTTCTCAATTGTATATACTTTATGCAAGCAATACTTACTGCTAACACGACAACACTCCTTCATGGCTTGTGCTAGGTTCTCTTCTTCGATATGGGATATTACATTAAATGTAACAACGACATCAAACGAGCGATCTTTATATGGAAGATCTAATATATTGCCGTACGTAAGATGCTTTTTAATACGGGGATGCGCTCTAGATAGGGCGTATTTAGATATCTCAATTCCTTTAGCATCTACACCTAAAAGTCGTAGGTAGTGAACTAGATGTCCGGTGGCGCAACCAACGTCCAGTACAGAGTTAGGCCTTAAGAACAGCTTGATCATAATTGCACGGTAGAGGTTGGCTAAATTTACCTTTAGTTTTCCAACAAACTTGGTGGAATACCCTCGATATCCAACTCCCTCTTCAAAGTATTCCCGATTATAGAAAGATGCATCTAGCGAGAAGGGTGAAATAACAGTTCCAAGAAACTTTTTACCTGTTAATAACTTTTCCATGTTAGGTATATTTGTTCCTCTTAGAACAATGACTGTAAGTCCGAGCTCCTCGGCTTTTTTAGCTGCGATTGGATCCCAGGGCACATTCATCCCGGGTGACCACTTGCTACCAACCAGACGACGAAAATACTTCCAGGTAGTCCGTTCAATAGGTCGGGCATTTTTGTCTAACCTAGGATCTGCTGTATAGACCATCTCTACATTGCTAAGATTCATCAACACTTTAGCTCGATACATCTTAGCCAGTAAGACGGCACAATAATCTGTGGACCAACCTGGTTTCCAGCCTGCAGCAACTATCACTTGTTCTTTAATTCCTGGAGCAATACGGTCGTATCGATCAATAATTCGAGGATGAGCAATGTCCTTAAAAATTGTGCGGATAAGGTGGGCATTAATCCGGGTAGCGTGGATACCTAGCCAGTCTAGATCATCACGAGTTACTTCACCAATAACCTCATCTCCCGCGTCGCGGTAGCTACGTGCAGTTGCTCCTCCACCAGCAACAATAAAAAAACGTCGGTTGTATTCGGTTATCTGTGTACGAATAAACTTATTAAAATCCGCAAGGAACTTTGTATCTATCCCACCATTTGGGACGATAAGTGATCCACCTAAACTTAATATAATTGTCTCGTTAAATGCCATTTTTATCCATTAAAAAAGAGCCCTTTAGGGCTCTTGGTGTAAAGTTTTTAGGACCTTAATAAGGTTGTTGCGCGAACAATCTAAGACCTTTATCTGTCTAACTTGTTGATATAGCTCCTTCATAACCTAATTCCTATTACCTGTTGTGTATTGTCTATGTATTGTAACAGCAGGATAACAGATCATTTCTTTTATTGTCAACACCGTCCGTTATTATACGTACAAACTATGTATAAATCAAGCTGGTTAGCTGTAATCATTCACGAGTTTACAAAGGATTCAAAGCCGAGCTTTACATAAAATGGATAGCTTGGCTTTAGAATCGGATATAATCGCTTACTTAAGGCAAGACCTTCCATTTCATGAAGGGTCTCGCCTTGTTT
>Ga0210057_1010253_pt1 | contig 10658 bp, 13 predicted proteins | sample CryGeyCG2114_010_2_FD_183968 | JGI IMG/M metagenome (GOLD analysis project Ga0210057, IMG submission 183968) | Groundwater microbial communities from aquifer - Crystal Geyser CG10_big_fil_rev_8/21/14_0.10 (SPAdes) (version 2) | ecosystem: Environmental > Aquatic > Deep subsurface > Groundwater ...
TTGAACAATTTAAAAAACAGCGCGATCCGCGGGGCAACAACGTGGTTAAAGTAGACGGCGCTAAAACGAGCCTTGATGAAATCAACAGTAAAATCGCTTCTGCCTCGCTACTGGCGGAAAAACGGCTGCTGGTCGTTGAAGAGTTATTCAGCCACCGCGAGGAAACTATTTTTAAAGCGCTGTTGGCATACTTGTGGAAAATAGAGAAAGACGAAAATGAAAATTCGTTAATTTTTTACGAACCAAAAGAGTTAGAAAGTAAAAAATACGGCGAAAAACGGTTGACTGCGGCGCGCAAGCAATTGTTTGATTATTTAGCCAAACAAAAATTTTCCGAGCAGTTTAAGCCGCTGAACGCAAACGAGCTGTCGTTGTGGATTAAGCAATATCTGAACAAAAAAAATATGGCCATTAATCCGGCGGCGGTTAACTTGCTGACTAACATCAGCGGCGCGGACCTGTGGGGCTTACACAATGAATTGGATAAGTTGACTAATTTCGTCCAGCGGCAAAACCGAACGGAAATTACTGCCGGCGACTTGGGCCAGCTCGTCAGCGGCACGGCGGCAGAAAACATTTTCGCGCTCACCGACGCCCTCGGCAGTAAAAATAAAGCGCTCTTTTTTTCTTTACTGGAAAATCAGCTGGATGCCGGCGTAAGCCTGCAGCAAGTCTTAGCCCTGGTAGCGCGGCAATTTAAAATAACTTTGCAAGTTAAAGAATATCTAATCGCCGGACAAGCGCCTCAACAAATCGCTGCCGCCTTAAAGCTGCATCCCTTTGTGGTGCAGAAAACGATACCGCAGACGCGCAACTTTAGTTTGGATTATTTAAAAAATGTTTTGGGGCAAATAGTTGAGCTGGACTATAAAATAAAGACCGGGCAAAGGGACGGGTTGACAGGGTTAACTTTACTTTTTTCTGCTAATCTCTAATTAATAATTTTACTTCAGTTTCATTAGATATTAGGATATTGGTGGGACTTTCAAGATGCCAGCATTTAATATCCAATATCTAATATGCTAATATCAATTAAAAAGTCTCCCTGACATCAGAGAGGCTTTTATTTTTAAAAAAAATGGTTATTTTGCCATTATGGCATTAAACTTTTTCATCAGCCGAGATTTTTTTCTTTTGCCCGTGTTGGGTTTTATTATTCCTTTCTGCGCCGCTTTATCTATCGCCTTAATTGCTTGCTGAATTAAATCTTTGGCAGTATCAGACTTAGCCGCAATCGCCTTGCGCGATTTCTTTATGAAACTTTCAAGATTGCTTTTAACTTTAGTATTGCGTATCTGCAACTTTTTACTTTTTCTCAAGGCCTTAGCGGCCGCTTTGATGTTAGGCATAATCTTTTTAAATGACAAATATCAAATAACAAACGACAAAAATGCTATCTGGATTTGCTTTTTTATTTTTTAATATTAATAGCTTGCTGTATCGTACCAGAGATTAGAAAAAAAAGCAAGGATTAACAAATGTGGTTCCATCACTCCCCGTCATTAGCATCGTACGGGATTTTTTTATAATAAAAATAAATTAGGTAAAAAATACTAATTATTAAAATCATTGCGCTTAGCCCTTGCGTCGCCCGCACGCCAAAAATATTGCCGGCGGTCGGGTCAATGCGCAGAAACTCCAAACCAAAACGCAAGATTGAATACAACAACGCATAACACATAACAATACTCACGTAACACGTAACACGTAACACGTAACCATTACTTGTCAATTTTGGCTCGTCACCCATTCCTCGTTCCTCGTCCCTTGCCTTACGCGTAAAAAACCAATGCATTAGCAACAGCAATATAAATATCGCGATATCTCCAACGCTCTCGTACAAAAACGCCGGATGGAAATAACTGAAACTGGCAAAGCCAGCCGGACGATTAATAAACTCAATCGGAATGCCCCAAGGCAAACTCGTCGGCAGTCCGAACAATTCCTGATTAAAATAATTTCCCCAGCGGCCAATCGCCTGGCCCAAGGCAAGGCCGGGCGCGATAATGGCGGCCAAAATCCAAAAGACCTCTCCCGCCTTCGGCACCCTCTCCTTAGTAAGGAGAGGGACTGGGGTGAGGTGGCGGCAAAACCACCACACCGCCAAAGCGCCAAACAAAATCCCGCCGTGAATCGCAATCCCGCCCTGCCAGATTTTAAAAATTTCCAGCGGATGCTGCCAAAAATAAGCCGTATTATATAAAACATAAAAAATGCGCGCGCCGATAAAACCAAAAATAACTACGTAAAAAAATAAATCGTACATTGTCTCTTTGTTAACGCCGTGCCAGCGTGCTACGCGCACGCTAACCAGCAACCCCGCTAGTACCGCGAGCGCCATAAAAAAACCGTACCAATAAATAGTTATTGGACCGAGTTGGAGAAAGATTGGTTGCGGAGAGTATAAATGAAAAAAATTTATCATGGTTTTTCTGTCATCCCCGCGGAGGCGGGGATCTCGTATTTATTGTATAAAAATTGGGATTCCCGCCTGCCTGCCGCCTGCCTGCCGGTAGGCAGGGTAGGCATGGCTTTCGCGGGAATGACATAGGAAACAATTTTACAAAAGGGCGCTACCGCCTTTAACGATACCGCCCTTCGCCCCTCTAACGCTTATTCCTAATCCTTCTTATTTGCTGATAATCTTATCAATAATTCCGTACTTTTTAGCCTCTTCCGCGCTCATAAAGTAATCGCGGTCGGTGTCGCTCTCAATAGTGGAAATTTTCTGGCCGGTATGTTTGGCTAAAATCTGGTTTAACTTGTCTTTTAATTTCAAAATATGCTCGGCTTGAATTTTAATGTCTACCGCCTGGCCTTCGGCTCCGCCCATAATTTGATGGATCATCACCTCGGCGTTCGGCAGAGCAAACCGTTTGCCGGACGCGCCGGCCGCGAGCAGAATCGCGCCCATGCTCGCCGCCATGCCGACGCAAATAGTGGAAACGTCGGACTTTACATACTGCATGGTGTCGTAAATCGCCATGCCGGCCGTGACCGAGCCGCCCGGAGAGTTGACGTAAAATTTAATGTCTTTGGTGCCGTCCTGCGCGTCTAAAAACAAAAACTGCGCGATGATGATGTTGGCGACCACGTCCGTGATTGGCTCTCCCAAAAAAATAATGCGGTCCTTGAGCAGGCGCGAATAAATGTCGTACGCCCGCTCGCCGAATTGGGATTTTTCAATGACTGTGGGAATAAGGGGCATAAAAGTTTAAAGTTAAAAGTAAAAAGTTAGGAGTCAGAAGTATAAAAATTTTCTTACTTCTTGCTTCTTACTTCTTTTTGTTATTCTACTCTCCAACCATTCTCTACCGGCATTAGCTTGCCTTCTACCTCAAACCCCGCCGCCTTTTTGTGCCCGCCGCCGCCGAAACTCTGCGCCAAAACGCAAACATCCACATCGTCTCTATTGGTGCGCAAACTGCCTTTTACTCGGCCGTCGCCCAGCTCATAAATGACTAACACTATTTTAGCATCTTTTAAATTATTGAGAAAGCTGGCTAAACCTTCCAAATCCTGTTTGCCGATGCCCAAGTCGGCTAAATCCCGCCGGGTCAAAACAGTATAAGCAATGTCATAATTAGGGTTATATTGCAAACGGCTAAGAGCAAACCCCCAAGCTTTGAGGGTGGCTAAATTTTTGTTCTTAGCCGTAGACGTTAAAATATTGCGCGCGTTAGCTCCGCTCATTATCATTTCGCTTGCTACCTTAAAGGTGCGAGGGTTGGTCGCCGCATAGGCAAAGTTCCCCGAGTCGGTAATAATGCCGGTTAAAATGCAACTGGCCAACTGCCGGCTGATGTCTGCTTTCCCGTACTTAAAAAGTTCATAGAGAATTTGCGTGGTGGAAACGGCGTCCGCGTCAACCAAATTAATAGCGCCGAATTGGTCGTTAGAAAGATGGTGATCAATGTTAATAATGGGGATGGGCGCGGCTTTGATGGCAGCCTCCGCTTTGGTCCGGCGTAAACTGCCGCAATCCAATATTATCGCCAAATCAAAACGGGAAAAATCAAGATTCGCCGTCAGCTTGTTTATTTTGGCTATCTGCGGTAAAAAATGAAAGCTCGCCTCCGCTTCATCGGCGCAAGCAAGATAAAAATTCTTGCCCAGCGCCGTCAGCCATTCGGCAACGGCGCAGAGAGAGGCAACGGCATCGCCGTCCGGATTTTCGTGCGTGGCTAAAAAAATATTTTGAGCCGATGTTACCTTGTTGATGATTTCACTGTAAACAAATTTTTTATCCATAAGCGAGGTCTGATCACGCCGGGGTCAGATCGTGAGATATGCTCTCTACCTCTGCCGCCCTTTTTTCCGTATCGTCAAAAACAAAAATAAGCTGGGGCATCCTCCGTAATAAAACTTTTTTGGCTAATAAATAACGGATAGAGCCTTGCTGCCGCCGCAGCCGCCGCAGCGCCGAGCCGGTCTGATTATCCGGCAGTACGGAAACCCAAACTCGGGCCGAATCTAATTCGCGCGCGCAATCGACTTTCACCACCGTTACCATCACTCCCGGCAATTCCAGTTCCCGCTCAATAATCAAAGCGATTTCTTTACGCAACATTTCATTGACTTGTTCTATTCTTCTGCTCATATCGCTGGTTGCTTTTTCTCTTCCTCTCGGTAAACTTTGAGCACGTCTTCCGCTTTGATCACCGGCTCGCCTTTAAACTCAACGCCGCATTCCTGGCTCTCGGCAACGGTAGCCACGTTCTGCCTGCCCGATTGTAAATTAATAAGTTCGCCGGCGGCAATGACGGCATTCCCGCGCCATACCTCAATTTTGGAGTTAGGCTCAATCAAACCGCTGATCACTTTGCCGCCGATAATTTGGCCGCTCTCGTTAGTTTTAAAAATCGCCAGCACCTTGATATTACCTAACTCTTTTTTAACCAGCTGTTTAGTAAATAAGTTTTCAATTTGCCGCTTTACTAAATCAACTAATTCGTAAATAATGTTAAAGCTGTTGATGGCGATATTTTTTTCCCGCGCTAGCAATTGCACCGCTTGGTTAGCCTGCACATTAAAGCCTAAAACGATCGCTTTGCTCGCGAGCGCCGTATGAATATCGCTTTCCGTAAAATTGCCCAGTCCTTTTTTGATAATTTTAATTTTTACTTCCGCCGTATTCAATTTTTCCAACGCCTCTTCAATCGCTTCAACGGAGCCGAGCACGTCGGCGCGCACGACCAGATTTAAATACCTGACGCTGGCTCCTTCTTCCGCCTGCGCCGGGCGCTGGGTTGAAGACGGCTTAAAGCTGTCTTTCTTTATTTTCCCTAAGCGCATTTTTTTACTCACTCCGGCGGCGGCGGAGTTAGTCCGCATCACCTCTACGATGTCGCCGATGCTCGGGCTCGCTTTCAGCCCGGATATTCTTACCGGCATGGAGGGCATGGCTTTGGCCGCCGTTTCCCCTTTATAATCCTTCATCATCCGCACGCGGCCGAGCGGCTGATTATTAAAACCGATAATTTCTCCGGGCCGTAAAGTTCCGTTCTGAATTAAAATAGTCGCTACCGGCCCCTCGCCCTTATCAATTTTTGATTCAATCACCGTGCCCACGGCCGCCGCCTTGGGGTTAGCCACGATTTTATTTTTTTCCATCTCGGTGATGAATAAAACCGCATCCAATAATTTATCAATGCCCGTTTTTTCTTTAGCCGAAATCGGCACGCACATGATTTTTCCTCCCCAATCGTCCGGCGTGATGTTTAGTTGGTTGGACAGTTCGCTTTTTACTCTGTCAATATCGGCCTCCGGTTTGTCAACTTTATTAATCGCTACGACGAACGGTAATTTTGCCTGTTCAATGATGTGGTAGGCTTCAACCGTCTGCGGCTTTACGCCGTCATCGGCCGCTACCACTAAAATAGCGACATCGGCTACTTTGGCCCCGCGGCTGCGCATAGCGGTAAAAACTTCATGGCCGGGCGTATCGATAAAAGTAATGATTTGTCCTCGCTGTTCAATTTGGTACGCGCCGATATGCTGCGTAATCCCGCCGGCTTCCCCCTCAACCACCTGCGTCGTGCGAATGGCGTCTAAAAGCTTCGTTTTGCCGTGGTCAACGTGGCCCATCACCACCACTACCGGCGGTCGGGCTTGCAGGGTTGATTGATCCTGGCTGGCAATAATGTTTTTTAACTTACTGCCGTCCGAACTCTCGGCCGTCTGCTCGCTTTGGTCTAAAACGACGTTAATGTTTAAATCTTGGCCAATGATGGAGGCGGCGTCGAAATCAATTTTTTCGTTCATGGAAATAAAAATTCCGTTTTTCATCAGTTCGCTTAAAACTTTACTGACGTTAAATCCGGCCAGTGCGGCAAAATCGCGTACGGTTATCGTCGCGGGGACAGTAACGGTCTTTTTGGCCGGCAACGCCTCGGCTGCCGCTTGAACATCCGCTAACGGCGGCGCTAAGGTTGCTAACTGCTTTTGATAAATTGACCAATTGGCAATAATTTTATAAGCAATGTGATCGTCAATTTTAATGGCGCGCCGGCCAATATCAAAACCAAGCCGCGGCAAAATGTCAAACAGCTCGTTCGTGGTTATTTTTAATTTTCTCGCTAATTCAGTTACATTCATAACATAGTTATGGTAATTGAAAATTGATTTAAAGTCAAGGAAATTGATTAAAAAGTTTAATTAAGATAAGATGTAAATAGATTAATTTATTAGTTTATTAACTTATTTATCGCGCATGGATAGCAATCGTACAAAAGATATTATAATTATTGGCTCTGGTCCGGCGGGCTACACCGCCGCCATTTACGCGGCGCGCGCGGATTTACGCCCATTGGTTTTAGCCGGCCCGGAGCCGGGCGGTCAATTAACGACTACTACGCTCGTAGAAAATTACCCCGGCTTTCCGGACGGCATCGACGGGCCGGTTTTGATTGAAAATATGCGCAAGCAAGCCGAACGCTTTGGCGCGGAAATAAAATTTGACACTGCCGCTAAAGTGGACTTTAGCGGCGAGATAAAAAAAGTTTATGTTGGCAATACGCAATATTTAGCCAAAGCGGTCATTATCGCCACCGGCGCTCGCTCGCGCACGCTGGGGCTTCCGCGAGAAAAAGAATTATGGGGCAGGGGCCTGCACACCTGCGCCACTTGCGACGGATTCTTTTACCGCGGCAAAACAGTCGCGGTTGCCGGCGGCGGCGACAGCGCCATGGAAGAAAGCGGCTTTTTGACTAAATTCGCTGACAAAATTTATATCATTCACCGCCGCGATGAATTTAAAGCGAGCGAAATTATGAAGAAGCGCATTTTAGCCAACAAAAAAATAGCAGTGATCTGGAGTAGCGAGGTAGAAGAATATTTAGGCCAAGAAAAGTTAAACGGCCTTAAAATAAAAAACGCCGTTACGGGCGAAACGTCAACGCTGGCGGTGGACGGCCTCTTTTTTGCCATCGGCCATGTCCCCAATACGGAAATTTTTAAAGACTATCTGGAGCGGGAGCCAAAGTTTGGATATCTGGCGGTTAAGGATGCCGTTTATACTAATGTAGACGGGGTCTTCGCGGCCGGCGACTGCGCCGACTATACCTATCGCCAGGCGGTTACGGCCGCGGGCTTAGGCGGGATGGCGGCGATAGCGGCGGAGAGATGGCTGGAAAAACAGTAAAATTATTCTAATTGACCTAATTATTCTAAATTGACCTAAAAAATGTCCAACCATGCCAACGTCCAAAAGAGAATCTATGATTTGGAAAAACGAACGGCAAAGTTTGGGGAAGATATTATTAAATTTGCAAAAAAGATTCCGGTGAATTCAGTCACCCAAAGACTTATTCCGCAATTAGTTGGCTCCGGGACAAGCACGGGAGCGAATTATTGCGAAGCTGATGACGCAGAGTCTAACAAAGATTTTAAACATAAAATAGGTATTTGCAAAAAAGAGTCCCGAGAGACAAAACATTGGCTGCGTATGGTTGCCGCGGCTGTGCCTGAATTTATAGATGAAGCCCGCCTGCATTGGCAGGAGGCACACGAGTTAAACCTTATCTTCAATTCTATCAACAATAAATTGAAAAATAAAGATAAATAGATAGTTAGCTATTGGCGATTGGGAAATTATTTAGAATAATTAGAGTAATTAGAATAATTAGGTTAATTTATGCGACTTACCATTTCTTCCAGCCAGCTCCGCGAATCTCCGCCTAATTTCCTCCGCCGCGCCGGCTATGCCTATATTCACGATCGCCACAGCGGCCAAAGCAGTTTTGTTCGCCGCCTGACGCGCGATTTTTATCCGCGCCTGCATTGTTATGTTTTTGAGCAAGGCGGGCAAATTACTTTTAATTTACATCTTGATCAGCGGCCAACCCGCTACGCGGGGCAAACGGCGCATGCCGGCGAATACGACAGCCCGCTGGTGCAGGAAGAACTGGATCGCCTGCAGGCGATGATGGACCGACAATCTGGCGCCAATCAATCTTTCGCCAATGTTGTTAAAGCGGAGCCGTCCGCCCTTGTTAAAGCTATGGCGGATAAAAAGAAAAAAAGCTGGTGGCCGTTCTAACAAAATTTTTAATTTTTAATTTTTAAAAATTAAGATTTGCGCATGTTAGACTTGTCATACGAACTTAAACTTCGCGATCAAGGTTTTACATATATCGCCGGCGTTGACGAAGCCGGCCGCGGGCCGCTCGCTGGGCCGGTGGTGGCGGCAGCGGTAATTTTTGACTTTAAGGCCGTACCGGATGAATTAAGCAAGCTATCGGATTCAAAAAAACTAAGCGCGGAGAGGCGCGAATACTTTTCTAAAATAATCATGGAACGCGCGGCTGGCTGGAGCCTCGGCCTTTGCGATCACGCCACCATTGACCGAATCAACATCCTGCAGGCGACCTTTTTAGCCATGAAAAAAGCGCTAAGCGCGCTTAAAGTTAAGCCGCACATAATTTTAGTTGACGGCAATCTGCCGCTCCCCAACTATTCCTCTCCCCAGCAGGCGATCGTCAACGGCGACAACCTTATTTTCTCCATCGCCGCCGCCTCCGTCTTGGCCAAAGTAACGCGCGACCGGATTATGCGGGAAATGCACGCCCAATATCCGCGCTATTTTTTTAACCGGCACAAAGGCTACGGGACTAAACTGCATTTAGACGCGCTCAAGCTCTACGGGCCGTGCGAGATACATCGGCAGTCGTTTAAACCAGTTAAACAACTGCTAAATATCAAATAACAAAAATTAAATAACAAACAAAATTTAAATTCCAAAATTCAATATCCAAACGCGCTGTTTAAAATTTTTAATTTATTATTTAGGATTTGTTTGTATTTTGTCATTTGTTTTTTGTTATTTTATTAATATTTGAGATTTATAGGCAATTCTTGTATACTATAAATGTAATTTAACTATTTACTTATGACTAATGTTACCGGCGGCAACGTTTTAATTGACCCGCAAATCGTCATCACCAAAGCGCAAATCGGCGAGCGGATGCTGGTAGGCGATCTTGGCTGCGGCCGCACGGGGCACTTTATCTTTCCGATAGCGGCGGCGGTGGGCGAATACGGGACGGTGTACGCGGTTGATATTTTAAAAGACGTTTTAACTAACATTGAACACCGCGCGCAACAGGAAAACATCAAACAAATCAAAACCGTCTGGTCAAATCTGGAAATGTTTAAAGCGACTAAAGTTGAAAGCTCTTCGCTGGACGTCGCCTTACTCATTAACATCTTATTTCAATCCGATAAGCGCAGCGAAATTATCCGCGAAGCGGTGCGCCTGTTAAAGCGCGGCGGCAAGTTATTAGTGATAGACTGGAAAAAAATCGCCGTTCCTTTCGGCCCTTCGATTGAGGAGCGCATTAATAAGGAAAACTTGATAGCCGTCTGCCAGCGGCTGGGGCTCGAACTTTTGGAAGAATTCAACGCCGGCGAGTATCATTTTGGGATGGTGTTTCTCAAACATTAAATCCTAATTTTTAAAAATTAAAAAATTAAAAATTTTATGAGTAATTGGTTAACATTCAAGCTGTGGTTTGGTCTTTACCCCGGGCCGCTAACGCCATTTTGGCAAACGACGCTGTTAATAATTACTGTTATTTTTTTGGCGGCTATCGTCGTTACTTGGCGAGGTTATAACCGCGACAAAAAAACGCTTTACGCGAAGCTTTGGCTGGCCGGTTATAACTTTACTCTAACCGGCACGATTATCAGCGCGTTATTATTGTTTTTTACTTACGAAAGCGTGCCGTTTTTGTCGGCTCGTTTTTGGTTCGCGCTCTGGGTTATCGGACAAGGCGCTTGGGGCTATGTAATTTTTAAGCGGCTGAAGCGGCTGCCAAAAATAAAAGAAGACATTGCGGCGAAAAAAGAATTCAACAAATACATACCGTAGGAAACTGCGGTATTTTTTTGCCATTTGACATAATATCATATATGATATATAATGAGGAGGAATATAAAGTTAAGTATTATATCAATAGCCAAACCGGCGAAGAGCCGGCTCTTGAATTTATTTCAAAACTAGACAGTAAGAGTATGGCTAAGGTGGAAAAATACATACAATATTTAAAATTTCACCGGGGGTATTTAGATGAACCATACTCGCGGCATATAACCGGAAAGATTAGGGAATTAAGAGTTGATTTTTCTCATAATCACTATAGAATTTTTTATTTTACTTT
>Ga0210057_1010254_pt1 | contig 10657 bp, 14 predicted proteins | sample CryGeyCG2114_010_2_FD_183968 | JGI IMG/M metagenome (GOLD analysis project Ga0210057, IMG submission 183968) | Groundwater microbial communities from aquifer - Crystal Geyser CG10_big_fil_rev_8/21/14_0.10 (SPAdes) (version 2) | ecosystem: Environmental > Aquatic > Deep subsurface > Groundwater ...
GAACCGCCTAAGTATGGTTGGTGGTACTGCTCTTGGTATTGGCACAAACACTAATTTCGCTGGCAACAAACTTTATTATCCCGATGACTCTCCTCTAGCCAAAGCAGGTGCGATTGGTAATGAAGCCCTTGGTCTAGCACTACCGTCTCAGGCAACCGCTTTGGGTAGATTTGCCCTAGGTAAACAAGGTCTCGAGCAAACTGCGACACAACTTACAGAGCTTCCTATTTACTACCGTGAAGGGCCATATTCAAAGGCAGAGAAGGAAACTACCAAATTACAGCAACTAGGCGGAATGACTGGCGAGGAAATTAATCGAAGCAGGAATGATACCCGCGATGTTAAATATTCCAAACTAACCGAGGCTGAGCAACTTCGTAACATTAAAGCGGGGTTACCCGCGAATACTCAGAGGAACTGGTTGGGTATGCCCAAAACACCCCAAAGTACATCGAACCCCGCCTGGAAGAATGAGCTTAAAGGCTTGGAACGGGGTGGCAACGGGTGGGCAGGGAAACTAATAAACGAGACTAAAACCTCACAAGCCCAGGCAGACAAAAACAAAGTTATTAAAGCTATTTATGAGTCACTAGATACTGAGGCTCAAATTAACAAAGCGCTCGATGCCAATGGGATAAGCTCAGAGGAGGCTAGTTACTATATGATCTCGACACTTGAAGTGGGTTCAGGACAGCGCGGGGAAGTCATCCAATCCATGTTACAGGAAACCAAGTCAAAAGAAGAGTTTACAAAAACAGCACTTTCATTGGCGAAAGCGAGTTTATTAACCACTGGCGTTACAGCTCAATGGTTGAAGGATGGGATCATTACAGAATCTCAAAAGAAATTTTATGATTCAATCATTAAAAGTGCCAAGGGCGAGAAAGTTGGTAGTGGCAGTGGCAGTAGTGTTAAAACAGCTCCATACCCATCAATTTCTGTGGCAAAGACAAGCCCCAGGGCTTCCGCCAAACTCCCCACCATGAAGAGCCTAGGGTCTGATTCTAGGAAACCATTTGCAATCTCAAGTATCAGACAGGGAGCCAAGCTCCCAACTATGGCTGATCTCAAGAAAGCAATGACAGAGATGCCAGAAGTTAAGTTCTCTACGGTACCCCGATAAGTGATTATTTATTAATATAAAGGACAAAAAAATATGTCTAGACCAATTATGAAAGACCAAACTATGAAGGATAGTGCTACTAACCCAGCATTTGTAGATCGTGTTGAAGAGGCATTGATCAATCGTCAGGCTACCGCCAATGTTGCTTTTGCTTTTGCTAAAGAGCGCAATCTCCTTCCCAAGGTCAAGGGTTGCAGTCCCAAAGAGACTGAGCTCATGGAGAGGATCGCTAGGGTAACTGAGCAACTAGATAATAATACTGCCTTCCGCACCGCGCAAAGAGTGAATGAGCATCTTAAGGCAGTTCAGGCCAATCTAAGAGAAGACAAGAGACGTAACTCAGAGTATCAAAAAACTATGAGTGAAATTATTTAATAGAAGGAGGACATTAATATGTTCAACAAAAAACAATCACTTGGGAGTTCCGCCAAGAAGATGATTAAGGCCATGGGTGGTCAGGAGATGGGGAAACCCGCGTTCGAATCACAAGGATATAACCAAGGTGATAAGAATAATCCACAACAGACTTCAATAGTCTATGGTGCCAACTCACCTGATCAATATAAATAACTCAACTGGGTAGGGTTCCAAAATTGTCCTGGCAGTCTACCCAGCTTTTAAATATGCAAGTACATAAGATATCAAGTAGTCACCCCATCGAAGAGCCGTCTTATTCTCAGATGCAAGACAACAATAATGAGCTTTATACCGAGCGAGAGCAGGAGCTAATGGGCGCAGTGTTATTAGAGACACTCAAAAAAATAAAGGTATCAGCTTTATTCTTAGAGGTTGTAGCGAAAGCGGTGCATAAGATTCTATCTGGTGAGGGATATGGAGAGATTAAAATAGAGATTCAAGAGGGAAAAATAATGTTTGTTCGTGGTACAGAATCAATTAAGATATATGGGACTCCACTTAATGCTTAGTACCATGAATTGCTGTAGCTATTCTCATAACTCCATCCATAATCATTGTAGGATGGAGTATACCAAGATGAGTTGTAAGAATATCTAGGACTAGTATAGCTATTGTTGTAGCCATAGCCATTTGAATAACTTGGGGAAGTATAAGAGTAGTTATCATAAGTGTATGCATTTGCTCGTGATCTGTAATACCCGTTTACATAAGTTCCATTAGACCTGTAATACCCGTTTACATAATATGCGCTTGCTGGTTGGGTGTTAGCGAAATATATACCACCCATCAGAAGAAATGCTACTATAAACATGAATATTTTTTTCATCTATCCCCCTTTTGTTAATATGTACTTATAGTATATCAATACTGTCAAGCTATTATCGACAAGAGTTATATTGTGTTGACATGCAATTAAATCGACATGTATTCCAATTACTATTCTCTATAGAGTTACACTCTGTGAACTTATCGTAATTGTCTTCTATTCCTGGGTTTGCACCAGTATATGCCCATGTGCATGCAGTATAACCTTCGTCCCGAGTAGAATTACATCTCGAAGTACATGAATTATATTCAGTCTCAGCCTTACTCTTGCACGAATCATATTCAGTTTTTCTTTGTGTACTGCGATTTATCAGATTGACACATTCCTCTGCGTCCTTTGTACGAAAAGCATCTCCATTATTTTGGCATACGTAGTTATAACTGTTGTTATTTTGATTCTGTGGTACTGGAGTAGGCCAGGGGGTAGCGGAAGCGGATAATCCCCAACCTGTTCTAAATTTGATACATTCAGTCTCTGTGGTTTGGAATTGCACACTATCTGGGCCAGTACAGGTAACTTGAGGGGGCTTTGGTTGAGTATTTACTACTTTTGCTTTTGGTGTCGGCGTAGGTTGGGGAGTGGCATTAGTGGTGATAGGGGTTGGTATTTTTGATGTATTACTGCCAAATATTTTTTCAGAACTATTATTTAAATTGGTCCCAAACACTATGACAGGAAAAGCCAGGCCAATTACAAATAGCAGTTTGAGTGTATCGTAGAATGATTTTTTCATTTCTGGATTTACAACCCTAGTACCATCTCGTGCCACTAACCCTACAATAAAAGCTACAACTCCCAGTCCGATATTTCCAAAAAATATTTTGTCGTATTGAGGAAATGATGGATACTTATTGATGTAAATGACAAGTCCAACGAAGATGGTTATAGTTAAAAACCATGTCCAGAATGATATTTTTGCGATCATGCCAGATATTTGTTGAAATTTACTTCGTTCCAGCTCTGGTTTATTCATAGTAATACGCTATATATTACCTGTTATTGTCCTCTTTTTGCCCATAGTATTCAAGTATGGGTATATTCTCGAGTATGGGTAAAAATATTGGAGTGGCTAGATTAGCTCGTAAACTAATCCATGTGATAGAAATCCTACACTACGGACAATTTATAAGAGTTGCAAGGCATTGCAGGTGAAGTCTGGGGATCTGTTGTCATTTTGATTGAGGTTGAATAGTTGCTTTGCCAATCTCTCTGCCTCCTTGCAACCGTCCCTAAACCACTGTACAAATGGTTCTACACTAAGACCGTTACCCGCTCCAGTAAAGCACAATTTGCAAAAATCCCACAGTTTTTGAACGAATTTTTGGTCTCCTGCAAAAAATCCCATGGGTGTTGTGCTGTCCCGCTCGCTTCGCTCGCGGAGAGTTGCAAGTTCGATCCGAAGATTTCTTTGGACGCACGCTTTTTGTCCAAAAGCGTGCCACACTCGGCGACTGTAGGCAAGGAACTTGCCTTGTTTATCCATTTTGCCATCGGTTCGACCCAGCCAGTCTGCGTTCGTTCCAGCGTGATCAAATTCTCTTCCAGCGACTTCTTGGAACTGACGAGTTTGTTCTTCTCAACTTTGTAGATTTCCTGGTCAATCAGTTGGTCAAGGTAGCCGTCGAGGAGTCGCTGGAGTTTTTGGTTGATCACGCTCACCTTATCCCGTGTTTCTTGAACGAACGCAGAAACAGATTGGACGGAATCTGCTTTGTCGCTCTCTAATTTATCTCTCATCTTATCCGCCCAAACTGTCGGCAAAGCAGTTTGTTTGATCAGGGATGATAACTGGCGATCCAAAGCTTCTTCTCGCACCGCAGGCTCACTGCACCTAATGGTTTTATGTTTCCTGGTGCAGTGATAGTAGACGTAGCGGTGCTCGTTGCCGTTTTTCTGTTGTTTGATTCGGAGTTCGCCAGTTATCATCATCCCGCAGGAGCACTTGAGCAGTCCACACAAAGCTTGCGAGTCGTACTTAGGCTTCTGGTATGGACGACCTCGCATCGTGAATACCTCCTGCACCTGATCAAACAACTGTTTGGTTATGACTGGCTGGTGTTTACCCTCGTGTACCTCACCCAAGTAAATGTGGCAATTTCTGGAGTTTGTTTGGGAGGATTAATTCTTACATCTTTGAGTATCTGAGATGTATCTTCTCTTGTTTGAGCTGTAAAAACTTTTCCATCAATTAGAATAACGTGCTTGCCTAGATATTTGGGATCTTTGGACACATCCATCATTGTTATTTTTTTTGATCATAATTTTAGTGTTGCACTTCTAGAATAGTGTTTTACGGAAAAGAGTGTAAGAATTTGATTTAAACAAAAATACAGCTGGACAATCTTCTAGCAAGAAACGTTGGAAATCTTTGTATATTTCTTTGCGTAGGTTTTGATCTGAAGTACGTCTCCCATCTTCTAGAAGTTTATCTACTTTGAGATTGCTATAGTGCGTAAAGTTGGTGTTTTGGGTAGAGTGCCAAATGGTGTATTGATCTGGATCAATTGGAGGGGTAAAGTCGGCTAGGAGGATCTGATAATCACTTGTAATATTTGAAACTACTTTTACGTCTACTTGAACACCAAGCGTTTCACGCCACGAATTAGCAATACTTTCGGCGATATCTAAATATTGCAACATGGTCTTTAACTCTAATTTTTCATTTCCGGGATCTTTAATATCTTGAGAAAATAATGTTTGAGCATGCGCTTTATCATAAGCATATTCTTTTACTAAACTGTTGTAGGCCCAAGAATTCTGGTCAATTGGTGAAATTGCGTGTTCTTGACCAAATGTTTTATCTTTAATCGCATATGCCAATGCTTGGCGTGCAGATTTGCTTGTGAGAGTTGCATCATTGTTATTAAAGAATAAAACACTTTGTTGATTGTTGATATTGATATCTTTCTCGATAATATTTGTTGGATCGTTTATTAGAGAAGCTGAAATAAAAGACAATTTTTCGATTTTGTCGATTTCGCCTTGTTTATAGGCTGTGAGATTACTAGTTTCCGTTGGATAGAATTTATAGATTCTGCGTTCACTCGAGGACTCGATGGTGAGTGATTGAAGAACACCATTTGCCACTTTAGTTTTTACAAGGCGATATCCACTCGTGCCCAATTTGTGATTTTTAATAATTGGTTTTGTCACTGCGCTCATAAATGGAGAGAATGGCTCTTTGAGATGGTAGATAATGGTATTTTCCCCTCGCTCTACCTCAACATCCTTAAAATTGTAACTGATATCGTCTGGTTTTAATTTGGAGCCATCGTGCCAATAGATGTTGTCATCTAAGGTAAAGATATATGTTTTATCATCATCTTTTAATTCCCAATTTTTGGCTAATCCAGGTTTTATGGTGCCATCTTCTTTAATGGCGACTAATCCTTGACTGAGTAAAGCTTGAATATCTGTTGGAAATGTTTCTAAACTATATTTACCCACTCTACCTATGCGAAGGGTACTTTTTGGTGTGGGAAGATAGTGCGCAAAGAGAAAAAAGATCAAAATAAATGAAAGAACAATCCCTGTCGTTTTGATAATAATTTTACTGTGTTTTGCTAGAAAGCTTTGGGTGACCCAGTAATATCTACGGATTCTTTTGAACATATTATGTCAAATAGCATTGGTAATTGCCAAAGCAACAAACACGATTGAAACTATGATCGTGGTATAGAAAAGAGTTTTTTCTACACCTCGTTTGGCGTGATAGTTAGTAGATCCACCAAATACTCCCGACACTCCGGTCCCCTTTGCCTGGATAACTACTAGAACAATTAAGAGGATAGAAATAACAATTTGTGCAATAAGAGTATACATAATTTAATCGTTGGCTTGTCCAAGTGAGCAAATAAATGAATATGTTAGACTCATAATAAAGGAAGCAAGGACTAGAACCCAGAACAGTCCTAAATGTCCAGCAGGTAGTGAGATGAATGATGATGTATATCCTGAGTAGGTAAATGAAGTAATGTTGATCCCATCGTACACTAGATCGAATAAATAAAGGACAAGGACGTTTGTAAACCACCGAAATAATCCTAAGGTAAGTAAGTTGATGGGAAGAAGTAGCAACTTGATAATTGGGCTCAAAATAAAATTGAAAATGACAAATACTAAAGAGGCGATAAGATAAGATTCCCAAGTATTTTGAATATGGACGCCTGAGAGTAAATATTGGGTTATGTAGAAGGCTATTGCTGTGGATAAAACTTTGAAAATAATTTTGCGCATATGTTTTTGATTTTATCATAAAGTGATAGTGGTTTGTGCGAGAGTAGTTTGACAGATCCATAAGGGGGGACATAACCGACGGTGTCGTTTTGGATCGCTACATTACCAGTGTTATAAAATATATCATTTTTGATTTCAGAGGAAGTATTTTCTTGAGGATCTGACTGAGCTACTTGGATATCAATGGATTTTACCGTTGAGTTGGTTTTATATGCCCCTGCTGGGAGAGGATAGCTATCTTCTTCTCCGTGCCGGACAAAAGCGATATGACTAAAATCAAGTTTGTGAAAATAATCTATTCCTCCTGTCGTATTCCCCCAAGTAGGGTCTACCGAAATCCATGCTTTTTTGCTCTCATCAAAATATTCTGGCCAAGCATGAAGAATATCAGTGGTGACATTTTGTGGTTGTAAAAGACTATTTTTGGTAAATCCATAACCGTTTATTTCTCTGGATTCAATGTTGGCTGAGCGAGCAAGTGCAACAAATGCATCGGTAAACTCTGTACATAAGACATTTGTAGGAATAGTGAGGGCTACTAACGCCCCTTTTCTAGATTCTGAAGAATTGATGCCATTGTAGTTATAGGTAAAATTATCTTTGATATAGTTATAAATATTTTCTGGGTTTTTGAGTCTAGTTGAAAGGTCAGCAATCATACTGCTATTACTGTCCCAATATTTGTTCTTGAGATTATTTTTGATGATGTTTTTGCTAGGATCATATAAAGTGGGGTTTGGATAAACTGTGGCATAGAGCGAGGCTTTGATGTTTAGCTTTGTTTGGGAATTGAGTTTGTAGCGCGCTAACCAATTCCCATCATTATCTAAAAAAATATTTTGAGGAGGTGGGGTGATATTGTCAATGACAATGTGCTGGTAAGCTGTATCTGGAGGGAGAGCAAACTCTGATTCAATAGCAGTCAACTGTTTATTTCTTAATTCATAATTGAGATTTAACTTGTAAGTGACAGATTGACCAAATAAAAATGAAAGTGAATCATTTTGATGTCCAGCGAATGTATAAACGGCAAAATCACCTTCTAGGGCAAAGTTGCTAGGTTTGGGGTAGATTATAGAGGGGAGATTTGTCACGCCCTCTATCTTCACAACTCTAGTATAGCTTGTAGCTTCGTTGGATCGTGCGAGACGTGGAATATTTATCGTAATAGTAGGACCGATTATTTCAGCTATTGCATCTGTTTCGTAATTTATTGTCAGAATTTTTTCTTTATCTTTACCAATGGCGGGGTTGGTTATTTTAATTGAAATGATTGTTACTCCTTTTTTGGTATTGACGGTATAATTAATGGGTCCGTTTTCGTCTGAGATTGTAATATTTTTGATATTGTCACCTGTGGTGGTAAGCGCATAATCTTTTGCGTAGACCTGCGCTAAATTGTTTTTCAAAATTATAGTGTGAGTAATATTCGCTTTACCTGATGCCGAGATGATGTAGAGTGAGTTAAAATTTGTAGAAAATTCTGAGATTGCTGAGGCTTTGGCAGTGACTAGTAAGAATTGACAAGTAAAAAGTAAGAAGATCAGAAAGATTTTTTTCATAAAGATTAGGATATCACAGATGCCTATTGACATATGGTCTTTGTTTGGGTAAAGTTGAAGAAAGGAGGTATTATGCCGGTAACATTATACAAGCGTCAGCGTCAGATTGTAGACTTTATTGGTCAGTACATCCAAAAATACGGTTCTTCCCCTACCCTTCAAGAGATTGCCGATGCACTCGGAGTATCGTCTTTGGCTACCGTGCATGAGCATTTGGCCACCTTAGTTAAAAAGGGAGTGATTAAGAAATACGAGGGGGCGGTGAGAGGACTGGAGCTAGTTGATGAGGCTCTTGGGGCGGTCGTGGATGGGATCGAGTTACCAATCCTGGGGATGATTGCCGCCGGATCTCCGATCCTTCCGATGACAGACCCAAATGCAACACTTAAAGTTTCCTCTTCGATGCTCTCCGGTAAAAAAAGATCATATGTTTTACAGGTGCGAGGTGACTCAATGATCGAAGAAGGTATCTTGGATGGCGATTTTGTGGTGATTGAAGAAAAAAAGGAAGCACGGGATGGGGAAATTGTGGTGGCTCTCCTAGACAATGGTCTGGCTACTTTAAAAAAATTCTTTAAAGAGGCAACACGTATTCGATTAGAGCCTGCAAACTCGACTATGAAACCAATTTATGCACAAAATGTGACTATTCAAGGATCTGTTGTTGGACTTGTGCGACGTTTTGGACAATAATAGACAAATGTTAGCTCAACTGTTTGATTTTATTTTGCATATTGATGTGCATTTGGGGCAGATAATCTTTGATTATGGAACTCTGACCTACGTAATCTTATTTGGAATCATATTTATAGAGACAGGATTGGTATTTGTCCCTTTTTTGCCTGGTGATTCCCTGCTTTTTGCAGCAGGCGCGTTTGCTGCATTGGGCAACTTAAATTTATTCCTGGTACTTGGACTGATGATGGTAGCTGCGATACTGGGTGACACAGTCAACTACTGGATAGGACATTTTTTTGGTCAACAATTAGTGGATAATCCTAGAGTACCAATGAAAAAACAACACATTGAAGAGACCCAAAAGTTTTTTCAGAAGCATGGTGGTAAAACAATAATCCTAGCTAGGTTTGTACCAATAGTGAGGACTTTTGCTCCTTTTGTGGCGGGGATCAGTCGGATGCATTACGGTCAATTTTTCTCTTTCAATATGATAGGTGGCGTAGCCTGGGTGTTATTGGCGACGTTAGCTGGATATTTCTTTGGCAATATTACTGTTGTGAAAGAGAATTTTTCGTTAGTGGTACTAGGAATAGTAGTTATTTCGATCCTACCCATGTTCTTTGAGCTGGTTAAGGAACTCAGGAAGAAACATGAGTAGGGGATGTTTGTACGTTATAGGGACACCAATTGGTAATTTGGGAGATATAACTCTGCGCCAGATTGCGACATTTGAAAATATTGAAGTATTGTTTTGCGAGGATAGCAGAGTCAGCTCGAGATTAATTAATCATCTTTTAACAAAAAACTTGATAACCAAGAAACCGAGGTATGTGCCGTACAATGAGTTTAATGAAGATCGAATTTTTACTCAGATTGTGCAGATGGTAACGGATGGAATTCAAGTTGGACTTGTCTCTGATGCTGGGATGCCGGCTATTTCTGACCCAGGTTACCCTGCGATACGAGGGTGTTTGAACGCTAACTTGAGTGTGCAGGTAATCCCGGGACCCACAGCACTCACTACTGCCCTGCCCTATTGCGGCATTGGAGGAGAGGTGACTCTATACCTGGGATTTCTGCCTAAGACAAGCGGTAAAGCAATGAAGATGCTAGAGGCCAGCAGGGAAATGCTAGAAAAGATTTCTTCTACTAGAATCGTGCTATATGTATCACCTCATAGATTACTTAAAGATTTGGAACATATTAAGCAGGTGTTGGGAGAGGTACATTGTGTGTTACTGCGAGAGTTAACGAAACAATACGAAGAGAGAATAGAGGGAACGGTAGCAGAGCTAATTGAGAAATATGCAACGACTAAGGTCAAGGGCGAGTTGGTCTTGATACTTTCACAAAAGTGAGCGGCCGGACATCGAGGAGGGCTTATTGATCCCGAGTATTTTGAGGATGGTAGGGGCAACGTCGGCGAGAATGCCTCGTGATAACGATTTACCTTGATTGAGGAATTGCCTACCGACAACGAGAAGTGGGACGGGGAAACTAGAGTGTTCGGTATCAACTCCGCTATTGTCGAGACTAATTAATTCTTCGACGTTGCCGTGGTCGGCGGTGATCAGCATGGTTAAATTATCTTTTTTCATAATACGCTCATAGACTTTGGCAAGACAGGTATCGGTAAAGGTGCAGGCTTTGATAGAAGCCTCGAGATTACCCGTGTGGGCGACCATGTCGGGGTTGGGGTAGTTAATGACGATAAGATCGTAGAGATCTCCTTCGATGGCGTGGATCAATTTAGTGGTTTGTTCGACACCTGACATTTCTGGTTGTAAATCGTAGGTGGCGACCTTGGGTGAGGGG
>Ga0210057_1010255_pt1 | contig 10655 bp, 12 predicted proteins | sample CryGeyCG2114_010_2_FD_183968 | JGI IMG/M metagenome (GOLD analysis project Ga0210057, IMG submission 183968) | Groundwater microbial communities from aquifer - Crystal Geyser CG10_big_fil_rev_8/21/14_0.10 (SPAdes) (version 2) | ecosystem: Environmental > Aquatic > Deep subsurface > Groundwater ...
GATATTTTCTACTTTTGCTATTTCCTCTTTAACAATTTTTTCTGCCTCTTCCTGTAGATCACCATCCAAAGTGGTATAAACTCTTAAACCCCCTTGCTCAACGACTCTTTCACCATATTTTTCTTCTAAAATTCTTTTCACATACATAACAAAATGGGCCGCTTTAAAAGTGGTTTCCGGAGAAGCAAACTCTACTTTATCCAAATCTTCAAGTGTCTGTTCTTCCTGCTGCCCGGTAATATAACCATCTTCTCTCATTCGGCGAAGAACATCGGTCGTCCTGCTTTTCCACGCCTCAGGATAGTCGGAGAAGGGCGAATAATAAGATGGTCGCTGAGGCAGACCGGCCAAAATAGCTGATTCAATTAAATTTAGCTCTGACACTTTTTTACCAAAATATGTTTCTGCCGCCGCTTCCACACCCCAAGCAGTTCCTCCATAAGGGGCCTCATTTAAATACATCTGTAGGATTTCGTCTTTGGAATATTTTTTTTCTATTTGGACGGCCAAGACAAACTCTTTAATTTTCCTTGATAAAGTTCTGGTGGGTGTCAGCAAAACATTTTTGACCAACTGTTGAGTAAGGGTCGAGCCTCCCTGAAGTTTTTGGTGAACCACAATATTGTAAACTGCCCTCAACCAACCTAAAGGGTCAAAGCCTTGATGCTTGTAAAAGTTTTTATCTTCAATGGCAATGGTTGCCTGTCTTAAGGTTTCTGGTATGTCACTAAAACCAACCGGAGTTCGACGCTGGTCGGCAAATACTTCATAAAGAGGTTTTTCGTTCCGATCAAAAATTTTTGTGGCGAAACCTTCTTTACGGACAATCTTGTCCGGCCGCGGCAAGTCTTTGGCTATCCAGGCAAAAGCCAAAAAAGAAAAAAAGAACATAAAAATAACTCCGGCCAAAGCTAAAAGTGCCAGATATTTCATTAATTGCGCCCGGGTCATTTTTCTTAAAGGAGTTCTGTTTTTGAGTTTATACATTCTGGTTTTCCAAACCCTTTGCCAAGACATAATTTTTATTTTACCATCAAAATCTAACAATACCAAGCTAATATTAATTTTAAAATATACCTATTAGACAAAATTGAAAAATTATTTTACAATTAGGGGTAGGAAATTATTATGGATAAAATTAATGAACTTTTGCGAAGACGGGTGGATAGCGTTTATCCCACAAAAAAGACCTTAGAAAAAGTTCTCCGTTCGGGGAAGAAAATAAAGGTTTATCTGGGGATTGACCCAACTGCCATTAGGCTCCATTTAGGACACACCGTCCCTTTAAGAACCCTTCAGTCTTTTGCTGATTTAGGACATGAGGCAATCTTGCTTTTCGGCACCGGCACCGTTCTAGTAGGCGACCCCTCGGAAAGGGCAACCGGACGAAAGTTAATAACCGAAAAGGAAATTGAAAAAAATATTGCTACCTGGAAAAACCAAGTCAAACCAATTATCAATTTCAAAAAAGTAAAAATCAAATATAATGGCAATTGGCTAACTAAACTCACCTTAAAAGATTTAATCAATCTTGGCTCTAAAATTTCCGCTGTCCAGCTTTTTAAAAGAGAAAATTTTACCAGAAGAATTAAAGCGGGGGACACGGTTTGGTATCACGAAACCATGTACCCCTTGCTTCAGGGCTATGACTCGGTGGTTATGAATGTTGATTTGGAAATCGGCGGTACCGACCAAACTTTTAACATGCTTGTTGGCCGCGAACTCCAGAAAAAAATCAATAATAAAGAAAAGTTTGTTCTAACCACAAAAATGATTTTGGGCACTGATGGTAAACAAATGAGTAAAACTTCCGGCAACTGCATTTGGCTTACCGATACTCCCGAAGATATGTATGGAAAAATTATGAGGGTGCAAGATGAATTAATTGCTGACTATTTTGAATTCTTCACAGCTACGCCATTTGAAAAAATTGAAGAAATTAAAAAACTGCTTGCCGGTTCTAAAACCAATCCTATGAACTATAAAAAACTGCTTGCTTGGGAAATTACCAAACAGTTTCATAATCGCGAAAAAGCTAATCAAGCACAGGAATATTTTGAACGAATTTCTCAAAAAAGACAGCTACCGGGTGAAATCCAGGTTGTCGATTTAAGCAATTTATCTACCGAAGATCAAGATTTTTTTACCATCTGCAAAAATATTAAAATTAAAGATGGAGCTTTTAAAAGCAATAGTGAAATAACTCGAATGATTGAGCAGGGGGGAGTAAGATGGAATGGCCAAAAAATTACCAACCCCAAACTTATAATCAAAAAAATTAATAATGGTGATATTTGGCAATGGGGAAAAAGAGTTTTTAGGAAGATGAAAATTAGAAAGTGAGCTTTCTTTACGGCAGAGGGAAGTTCTGATATTGAAAGTCCTGAAACTGCCAGAGCAAGGAAAGCATTTGAGGAAAGTCAAAGACTTATAGGGGAATTACGAGAATTAAAGAATCAATTTAGCTAGTATCAAAAAGGAAACTGGGTCCAGAGGGGAAACGGCTAACAGAAGCCGGGGTTCAAATTCCTAGACTTAAGAAGTATAATAAACTACCGAGGGCTAATAGCCCTCGGTATTCTCGCCCTACGGGCTTGACAAGTTTATTTTTTCGCCTGTTTTTCATCCGGGGGCTAATAGCCCCACGGTATTCAAACAGGTTCAAAAATAAAAAAAAGATAATAATATGGGTGAAATTAACGACATACCAAATATCCCACCACCAGAAGGATTGATACAACCGGAATCTTTACCGAATGCCACGCCTGCAGAACTTGTAGCCATCTTGCTTTATAACGCTGAAGTTGGCTTGGGCGGACCCGATGTAGGAGAGGGCTTTAGTAGAACACTGCAAGGAATTTTTGCTAAAGCATGTGCTACTTTTGAAGTTGACCAGATGACAGTGGTTAGTGTTTTGGAAGCTTGGGCAGGGAATCCTCCTCAAAAAGCAACTCCAGCTACCCCAGAAACATTAATATTTATTCCTGGATCTCCAGAAGCCCAACTCACAACAGATCCTCAACTAATGAAGCAACTTTTAGTTCAAACAGCAAACAGGGAATCAGAGCTTGGATTAACCCCTGGTTATCTTGGTAATTTTGTAAACAGCATGTTAGACCAGCCGGGAATAACAATAGAACAAATTACTGAATTTTTAACAAGTTTTACTATTTAATCAAGCGTTGTCTCCAAACCACTTTAATTTATTTAAGAGAAAAAATAGGGTAAAATGCGGCTATATCTGAAACAAATACTTCATCAACTCCGGCAGAACAGGTGGCATTATTAGTATTCCAGGCTTCAATTCTCTCAAATAGTCCTGCTATAGAAGAAATTTCTAGTGGAGCATTTGGAGATCTTCTGGCCAAAGGATGTAGGGCGATGGGAACTAATCAACTTGCAGTGGCCGCAGTTTTAAAATCTTGTTTAAAAATCTTCCTGAAGAGATATTTTGATAATTCTCAAACAATTTGGTATAATATAAAGCATAAAGCAAATTTTATTCTAGTAAATTTATTATTTATTTGCATTTTATAAAGATCATGACTGAATCTAAAGGATTAACGCCAGCCGATCTTGCCCAGTGGTATCGTGATTGTGAACAACTAGTAGAGGACCCGGACAGTCAACAAACTAGAAATCAACTTCTTGAATCGTATTGCGATCGGTTCGGAATAGAACCAACGGCAGTAATGGCAATTCTAGGTATGCCTACAGAAGGTCTAGATATACCGCCGCTGATAACGGGATAATGAGGGAATTAATGCTTACAGCCGGCTCCATAGAAACACAATTGGGTTTTAGTCCAGGAACTCTTGCAAGTGTCTTAGATCCTATGTTTGACAGCAATGCTACCGCAGCTCAGATGATTGAAATTATTGCTAAGTATCTAAAATGAAGTTTAAATTCTTGAAACTTCGGCGCAAACAAAAAATTAAAATCATTTGGATAATTATTGCCCTTACCACGGGTTTCTCCCTACTCATCCCCTCTTTAATTCCCATTATAGAGTTGTTAAGATAAATTTAAATGAAATTTTTATCTTTAATCACACCAGTGAGTGATCTTTTTATGGTGGGAAAAACTTATAGCCAGCGCCTTGGGAAACTAGAAATAACCACCATCGAAGAGCTGCTTCACCACTACCCTCATCGCTGGGAAGACTTAAGCCTAATTTCCAAAATCTCCCAAGTCCAGCCAGGAGAAAAAGTCACCATCCAAGGAGAAATAATTGACTCCAGGAATATTTACACCAAATACCATAAACGAATTCAAAAAGTGATTGTTAAAGATAGCAGCGGCCAAATCGAAGCCACCTGGTTTAATCAGCCTTTTTTACCCAAAACCCTTAAAAAAGGTTTACCGGTTTCTCTTGCCGGAAAAGTTGAAGTTTTTGGCTCCAAGCCGGTTTTAGTTTCGCCCGAATATGAGCTTTTAAAAGGAAAAGAAACTATTCACACTGGCCGTTTGGTGCCAATTTATCCGGAAACCTACGGCGTAAGTTCCAAATGGCTCCGTTCTCGCATTGCTCCCTTAATAAAAGAGCTGACTCCCGAAATAACCGACTGGCTGCCTTTAGAAATAAAAAAAGAAAACCAGCTAATTAATCTTAAAAACGCCCTAAAACAAATTCATTTCCCAAACAATAAACAAGAAGCCGGGGAAGCTAAACAAAGATTAGCTTTTGATGAATTGTTTCTAATGCAGTTGGCCGGCCTAAAAAGAAAAAAAGAGTGGGGGAGACACAAAACAACTTTTAGCCTTGATATCAATCAAGAAAAAGTACTTCAATTTATCGGATCACTGCCTTTTACCCTAACTAAGGCTCAGAAAAAAGCAGTAAAAGAAATGTTAAATGACTTAAATCAAAAAAAACCAATGAATCGGCTTTTGGAAGGTGATGTTGGTTCCGGAAAAACAGTAGTCGCAGCAGTTGGCTTTTATGTTGCTTTCTTAAATGGCTTCCAATCAGCCTTAATGGCGCCAACAGAAATATTGGCCCAGCAACATTACAATACAATTAAAAGCCTTCTTGAGCCATTTGGGGTTAAAATCGGTCTGGCCACCGGTAGTAAAAAAATAAATCTAAAAAACGGATATGACATTCTTATCGGCACTCATGCGCTTGTTTACAATAAAGTAAATTTTGAAAATTTGGGCTTTGTGGTAATTGATGAACAACATCGTTTCGGTGTTGAACAGCGGGCAAAATTAATTAAAAAGGGGAAGGCTCCTCATTTGCTAACAATGACTGCCACGCCCATCCCTCGAACGATTGCTTTAACCATGTATGGCGATTTGGATCTATCTGTTTTGGACGAAATGCCCAAAGGCCGATTAACCATAAAAACCTGGGTGGTTCCTAAACAAAAGCGAGCGGCGGCTTACCAATGGATTGAGAAGCAGGTTAAAGACAACCAGTCTCAAGCTTTTATCGTTTGTCCTTTAATAGAAGAATCGGAAAAAGAATCAATGAAGGATATCAAAGCCGCTAAAGCTGAGTTCGAAAAACTATCCAGGGCAATCTTTCCCAACCTTAAGCTCGCTCTACTTCACGGCCGTATTAAATCAAAAGAAAAAGAAACAATTTTTAAAGATTTCCAGGACAAAAAAACCGATCTCCTTGTTTCCACTCCGGTAGTGGAAGTGGGCATCGATATCCCCAACGCCACAGTTATGATGATTGAAGCCTCAGAAAGATTTGGCCTAGCCCAGCTTCACCAATTAAGGGGCAGAGTTGGCCGCTCCAGTAAACAATCATATTGTCTCTTGTTTACTGAAAAAAAACACGGGGGTTCAATAAGACGGTTGCAAGCAATGGAAAAAAACCATTCCGGGTTTGAACTGGCAGAAATTGATCTTAAATTACGCGGTCCGGGAGAATTTTATGGTATCCACCAACATGGTTGGCAAAAACTAAAAATCGCCAGCTTTTCCGACAGTGACCTAATTATTAAAACAAGAAAGTCAGCTCAAAAAGTAATTAATCAACTTAATCAATTTCCCCCCTTGAAAGAAAAATTAGAAAATTATACAATTAGGCTTGTTGAACCAAATTAAAAATGTCAAAACTCAAACCTCAAATATCAAATCTAAATGTTAAATCTTTAAAAGTTTTAAGCTTTAAGCTTTGGTTTTGAGATTACTATTATGACCCCATTACCAAAAAGAAGAATTTCAACCAGAAGACAGGGCAAAAGACGAGCCGCAATAAAACTGTCTTTGCCACACCTAGTCAAGTGTTCCTTTTGTGGCGAAAAGAAATTACCGCACACTGTTTGTAAAAGCTGTAACAAATAATTTATGAAGACTCCTTTTGATCCTCGGCATAAAAAAAGAGAAGAAATTGTCAAACGCCTATATACTTTTGGCTATCGGAAAACAAAACAAGTTTCTGCTAATATAAAACCAATTATTGAAAACCTCTCGCCAATTGATAAAATGATTACTAGAATTGCTCCTGATTGGCCGGTAGAAAAACTTAACCGAGTTGATCTGGCAGTTTTAAGATTAGCTATATATGAGTTAATAATTGAGAAAAAGAATCCGGAAAAAGTCATTATTGATGAAGCGGTGGAGTTGGCTAAAAAATATGGCAGTGAAAATTCGCCCAAATTTATTAATGGCGCCCTGGGAGCGGCTTTAAAAAAAATCAACAAAGAAAAAAATGGACAATCTTGATACAATTACAAAACTAATTTCAGAGAACCTGGAAGTAGAAAAGAATCTTATTACTCCTAGTTCTGATTTTTTTAACGACTTCAATGCCGGTAAGCTTGAAGTAGCCGATCTTGTTTTAAGAATTCAAAAAGAGCTTAAAATAGAAATTGAAGAGGAGAAAATAAACCAGATTAAAACGGTGGCCGATTTGTTTAAAATTATTGAGGAGAATGCTGATGAATTCTGAAACTTCTTATGTCTTTAAAAATAAAAAATTCTTAGAGACGGCTCTTACTCATCGTTCTTATCTTAATGAGCATAAACGGCAAGAGCTTCAATCTAATGAACGGCTGGAATACTTGGGTGATGCTGTTTTAGAACTAATTACCTCTCTTTATCTTTATCGAAAATATCCTGATCATCCCGAAGGAAAGCTAACCGCTTTAAGGGCCAAACTTGTTCAAACAAAAACTTTAAGTTTGGCAGCCAAACAGCTTGGTCTGGGAGAAAAGTTACATTTTTCAAAAGGTGAGCGACAATCAGGCGGCGATAAAAATCCTTCAATTCTGGCCGATACTTTTGAAGCTTTAATTGGAGCCGTTTATGAAGATGGCGGTTTTGAACCAGCCTATGATTTTGCTTTGCAAAATCTTTTGCTGCCTGCGGAAAAACTTTTCCGGGATAAGCTGCCTTTTGATTTTAAAAGCAAGCTTCAAGAAGTCGTTCAGGCACAGGGAAAAGCCTCGCCTGTTTACCAAACTATCAGCGCCATTGGTCCAGATCATAACAAAACATTTAAATTAGCCGTTCTCATTGATGGAAGGAGAATTGTCTCGGGTACAGGCAAATCAAAACAAGAAGCTGAGCAGTCAGCGGCCAAGCTTGTCCTGAAAAAAATAAACTCCCGGGGACTAGAAGCTCTCGGTATTCCCACCCGGCAGGTGTGACAAGTTTGTTTTCTCACCTGTTTTTCATCCCGGGGTTAAAATTTCTCTGGTATTCAAACAGGTTCGGAAAAGAAAGTTGGTCTTGAAAAATCCTGAAAAATTGGTAAAATCTTAATTATGCTTAGAATTCGTTTAACCAGAACCGGAAAAAGAAATCAACCACGCTACCGTATTGTCGTTAAGGAAAAACGTTCCAAATTGGGCGGTACTTATGTTGATTTATTGGGATTTTATGACCCCACTCAAAATCCGAAAGTAATCAAAATAGATAAGAAGAAGTATGCTGAATGGATTGAAAAAGGTGCTCAGCCAACCGCTACGGTAAGATCTTTCGTTAAGTGAAGCTCGCCTCCCGCTGATCGAGCTGAAATCCTCGTAGCAGGAAAGAACATTCACCCATGATCCAAACTATACCATGCTTTTTCTGCAAAGGAGGATAATCTACTTATTCAAGTTCTAACTCTGAAGGATTTTCTTCCCCCACAAGGCTAAAAGGGTTCTTTTTGCCCACTGGCATAAGCGTCGTTTCGCTTTCGTAAGATTTATACTTTTCTACTTCACTCAAAATCTTTTCTTCTCTCAAGGTCATAAAAAGCAGGGGAGTCTCAACACTGCCTAATTTTTCAGGTAAAAATTGATAAAAAACTTTTATATCCAAAATCGATCTCATTCCCGTCTCTTCGTCATCTTCTTCGGGTAAGGAAAAACTCAAAGATTCGATTCTCATAAGCGGGGCGGTTTGCTCCAATTCTTCCAAAAAGGCCGAAATATTATTCATCGCCCCTCCGATCAAGAAAGAAAGTTCCATTGACTGGACGTTCTCGGCCGCCAAGGTGGTAGCTCCTGAAGATTTCTCTTGGTAAATTTCTCCTGGCTTAAGCTCTATTTTCCCTAAAGACAGGTCTTTTTCCCTTGCTAAATTAGCGACCGAGCCCAAAAACATCATTACCGGCTTTTCATTTGGTAAAACTTTGTTCAGTTTTCTAACTTTCATCTCCAATTCATACTCATCAAAACTTTCTAACTGTTGAATTTTAGTCACTAAACTTGCTAGTTTTTTCTGTTGGTTTTTATTGTCTTTTCTTAATTCCCACAATTTGGTAGCAATCGGCCGAAGAACAACTAGGGTTAAAATTATTATTGCCACAATAACAATTAGCGGCCAGAATTGTTTTTCTTTAATTAATTTCCTGAAGAAATCTTCCAACGAAGGTTTTTTAGTCTTCTCCATTTTCCTCCTTATATTCAAAAGCCAGCTTAACCATGACCGAATAACCAGATTCTTCCTCAATGCTTACCCGATTAATGGTCACTTGTTTTATTACTAAATCTTCGAATTCTGCTTTTTTGATATTATCAAAAAAGTTTTCCACCAATCCAAGATCATTTGTCTTCAAAACAAATTCCACTTCGCTGCTTTCGCTAATTTCAAATTCTGAAACACTGACGTTTTCCGGTAAAAGTTTTAAAACTGATTGAATTAAAATATTATTCTTCTTTTTGGTGGAAATTATTGGACTGATTGTTTTCACGGTTGAAACCAGATAGGTTTCCTTTGTTTCTATTGGACTTAAGGTTTCTATTGTATTTTTAGCCTCAGTAACCTTTGTTTCTAAGCTCTTTTTTTTATTACTTTCCAGCAGGTAAAAGCCAAAAACCCCCACCACAATTCCTAAATAAACGATCGCAATGACAAAAGATCCAATTTTGGTTATGGCCGCAAAACGGGCTTTTTTCCGGATAATTTTTATTTTTTCTCGAAGAAAATTAACTCCGTCTCCCAAGTTAAACCTCCCTTATTGCCAAACCAACGGCAACCCCAAACTGCTGTCGCTGAGAAATGGTTTTTAATTTTTCGCTGGGAATAAAATTGCCAAAAGGGTCAAACACGATTACTTCCAAACCAAGTAAGCTGGTTAGAAAAGTAGAAAGGTCGCGCATAGCTGAACCGCCGCCGGTAACCACAATTAGGTCGACTTTGTTATTGGGATTTTGCTGCTGGAAAAAAGTTAAGGTTTTTTTCACTTCCGTCACCACAATGTTTAAAGCCGGAGCTATTTCTCTGGCTACCTTTCCTTCCAATTGTGCCTGATCTAAACCATAGGCATTCTTATATTGTTCCGCCTGAAGAAACTCCATTTCTAAATTTTTGGCTAAATTGCGGCTGATTGCCTCGCCACCAATGTTTAAAGTCCGAATAAATCTAATCGTATTAGCTACCGAAATTGTCAACTCGGTTGACCGATAGCCCAAATTCAAAATTAATATGTTTCTTTGGCTGGAATTAACCAAGCGCGACAAGGCCAATATTTCTGTTTCCATAACTATCGGTGTCAAACCGGCTTGTCCAACGATCGCGATCAGTGAATCAATTGTCGTTCTTCGGGCAGCCACCAGCAGAACTTTCATTTTTGACTGGAGGCTGCCTTTTGGTGGTTTTTCGACCACTAAATATTCCAATTCTACTTCACTTATTGGTATCGGGATATATTGTTCCGCCTCAAAATCAATGGCGGTGGCTAATTCCTGAGAAGAAAGAGAAGGAAGTTCAATGACTTGTGAGAAAACCGCTGTTTCCGGCAGAGAAACCACCACTTCCTTGGTATTTATTTGAGACTCAGTCACCAATTTTTTAATTGTATCAACCAGTTTCTGCCTGGCTTGGGGATCACTTGTATTAATGTCAACGGGGGTGATTGTTTCTCCGGCCGCCAAAAGCTCCCATTTCCCACCTTTTTTCTTTGCTTGGACAGCTTTTATTGAATAAGAACCGATATCTAAACCAAAATGGGCAGGCATATTCCTCCTTTTTAAGTTTTGCTCAGATCGCCGCCGGAAAATAAAACATAGTCAAAAATCGGAACCAAGGCGGGAATTGTTTTTTTAACCTCAAAGGCGCCAACTTTCCCGCCTTCGGCGACTGATTTAGAGACAAGTTGATATAATTGGGTGGCTGATAAATCTCTATTTAAGGCAATATCTAAGGTTGCTCGGTTATAAAGTGGTTTTATTCTAACAATCCCATCGTTAGCATTAAGACCAGTTACT
>Ga0210057_1010256_pt1 | contig 10655 bp, 9 predicted proteins | sample CryGeyCG2114_010_2_FD_183968 | JGI IMG/M metagenome (GOLD analysis project Ga0210057, IMG submission 183968) | Groundwater microbial communities from aquifer - Crystal Geyser CG10_big_fil_rev_8/21/14_0.10 (SPAdes) (version 2) | ecosystem: Environmental > Aquatic > Deep subsurface > Groundwater ...
GCGCATATGAACAGGGGAGACACCACTTCCGCTCTGCAGAGTTTCAAAGAGGCGTTTGAGTTGGCGCCGGAGTATGAACAGGCACGTTCGCTTTATGTCGCCGCTCTTATTACCAACAATGACTTTTCTACTGCGTCGGAAATACAACAGCCGCTTATTGAAATTGGCGCTACCCCAGATCAGCGCGTCGTAGCGGCATATGTATCCAAAGGACGGTACGACAAGGTAATCGAATTATGGAAGGCGCGCGCAGAACGATATCCGGAAGATGTGCAAGCACGCTTCGCGCTCTCTGCGGCGTATTTTGCATCGGGAAATGTAGCCGAGACGATACGGCAACTTGAGGCAACGGCAAGGGACATCCCTGCGTCGGCTGCGCAGGCACAACAGCTTATCGAACAAATCAGAAATGGTACGGCAGTATTACAATAGGGTTGATTTTTTAACTGGTTCTGCTATACTTTCGGTGTGAGTGTCACTTAAAAGAGTGAACTTCAAGAAAGTCGACGTAATACCCCGCTTGCGGGGTATTACGTTTTCCAACTTCTCCCATTTTAGACATTTTAGACACAAAAGGATGTATCTGGTACGCTGTGTGTACGGTCGTGCACAGCGTGGAGGGCGGCGGCACTCACATAGACTTTCATTTTGGAGCTCGCACCCGTCCTCCACACTGTGTGTGATTGAAACAATCTGCCGGGAGCGGCAGATTTTTTGATTTTTAATTAATTTGGTGCGAGCGTGCGAGCACCTATACCCAGCACCAAACTCTGCTTTGGTGCTTGGGCGTCCTCCACACTGTGTGCGACCAATTTTTCTTAGCGCAAAGCGCTTAGAAACAATGGGAGTGCCTGTGGTGCGACTTTGTTTTGTTTACAAAACAAGAAGTACTCTTCTGGTGTGATAAGCAACTACTCGCCAAGTGGCGAGTTTTGTTTTGTCGAGACAAGAGCTCCAAAATAAATAAAAATAGGAGCATACTCATATCAGCTACTTTAGAGCTCACTTGGGAATCCAATTCCCAAGTGATAGCATTATTAAATGCGACTAGCAGAATTTGGAATAGGGGAGTATTACCACGTGTTTAATCGAGGTGTCGAGAAGCGCGATATTGTTTGTGATGAATATGATGTACATCGTTTTTTACAAAGTATGCAAATGTTTAATACAAAAAAACCTATAGGAAGTATTTTTGAAACTAATTTTAGTAAAAAGAAAAATAAAGAAAAATTAGAACAACCGCTTGTTTCTTTTATTGCATATTGCATAAATCCAAATCATTATCATTTTTTACTTCGACAAGAAGAAGAATCTGGTGTCTCAAAATTCATGCACAAACTTGGCGTTGGATATACAAACTACTTCAATGAGAAATATGAGCGGTCAGGATCACTGTGTCAGGGAAAGTTCAAGGCAAGACATATAGCAAGTAATGAGGATTTATTACACGTAAGTGCATATGTGAATCTCAACTATAGAGTGCACAATCTCTTACTTGGGAATTGGATTCCCAAGTCGAGTTGGGATGAGTATGTTGGTGAGAAAAAGGAACAACGAAATAAAAATATATGCGACATGGGTGTAATCACTCAACAATTTAGACGCAAATATGATTATAAAAAATTTGCGCAAGAATCCATGAGAGACATTATCAGAAAACGAAGACAGGATATTACCGATCTTTTGTTGGAGTAAGTATCACTTGGGAATCCAATTCCCAAGTGGGTGAGCGGTAAGTCTGTCGTTATTATTTCTGTTGAAATTCCATTTTTCCATTTTGGTTTTTTTGTGTTCATTTTCAATTATGAATTTGTATTCAAGCGTCAAACATCAGATATTTTTTTATTTTTGCATTTTTTGGCTTCTTGCAAAAAATATATGAGTAATCACTCACATGTTGTTTATCCACACAATTTTTATTTTTACGTTGTTTGTACGTGCGTATAAAACGATAATTAAACAAACGCTCCATATGTGAATCGGGGTGGGTCGAATTAAATCAAAATAAGTACGTACTACATTTTCTATGGCAGCAAAAAGAAGAAAGTCAGCTAAGAAGGCGGCTCGCCGAAAGACGACTCGCAAAAAAGCGGCTCCAAAGAAACGAAAGTCAGCTAAGAAATCTACAAAGCGACGAAAGCCAGCTAAGAAGGCAACCAAAAAGCGAGCTCGTCGTCGAAAGAAATAGTCTTGCTTTCGCTTACTCTAAAACAGCCCCGCTCGGGGCTGTTTTGGTTCTCTTACAATGGCTTTCTATTTGAGTGAGTGGTAGTATTCTACCGATGTTATCTTGGTTGAAGGGAATTGCCGGAGATGAAAATGCGGCCGCATTAAAGCGCGCCGAGCCGATTATTCCGTCGGTAAATGCATTGTCTGGAGCGTACTCGTCGCTTAGCAATGAAGCACTAAGGGAAAAAACAAGTGAGTTTAAAGAGCGCGTGGCGAAAGGGGAATCGCTCGACGCACTTGCTCCGGAAGCATTTGCCGCCGTCAGAGAAGCCGCTAAAAGAACGCTCGGGATGAGTCATTTCGATGTTCAATTATTGGGGGGAGCAATACTCCATAACGGTGATATCGCAGAGATGCGAACCGGAGAGGGAAAAACACTCGTGGCAACACTGCCCGCGTATTTAAATGCTCTGTCCGGAAAAGGAGTGCATGTCGTTACCGTCAATGATTATCTCTCAAGGAGAGACGCAGTGTGGATGGGGCAAGTGTACTCGTTTCTCGGTATGTCTGTCGGGGTGTTAAATCACGAAGTCTCTTACATCTACGATCCGACACATAGTGAGAAGGATAGAGAGCGAGATGAAAAAGGGTCGTTCAAGGTAGTACATGAATTTTTGCGGCCGTGCACGCGCACCGAAAGCTACGCGGCAGATATTACCTATGGGACAAACAATGAGTTTGGGTTTGATTATTTGCGAGACAACCTTGAACACGACGCGGCCAAATTGCGCCAACGTGAATACCATTATGCAATCGTTGATGAGATCGATTCGATTTTAATTGACGAGGCGAGGACGCCCTTAATTGTTTCTGCCCCAGTTTCTGACGCAGGGAATTTATACGAGCGTTTTGCGAGCATTGTTCGCGACTTTAAACACGGTGAAGATTTTGAAGTTGATGAGAAAAGGAAGCAGATTCAATTGACCGATCAGGGTATTGAAAGAGCAGAAAAAGCTTTGGGTATTGAAAATATCTATACTGACGCGGGCATTAAGTATGTACATCACCTTGAAACTGCCGCACGCGCAAAAGCGCTTTTCGAAAAAGATAAAGATTATGTGGTTGCGGATGGGCAGGTGGTTATCGTTGACGAATTTACGGGAAGAATGCAGCCGGGGCGCAGATGGAGCGAAGGCTTGCACCAGGCAATGGAGGCAAAGGAAGGGGTGCCGATTCAGCAGGAATCTCGAACATTTGCATCGATTACGTTTCAAAATTATTTCCGTTTGTATGAAAAGCTCTCCGGAATGACCGGAACTGCAAAAACGTCGTCGGAGGAATTTTATAAAGTGTACGGTTTAAACACCGTTTCGGTCCCAACAAACAAGCCTTCAACGAGGATTGATAACGAGGATCTTATTTTTCAAACGGAGCATGGGAAATTCAAAGCGATTGCGCGAAGGGTAAAAGAGCTCAACGAAAAAGGGCAGCCGGTGTTGGTGGGTACGGTCTCTGTTGAAAAAAACGAGCTCCTTTCTGTACATTTCAAGCAAGAAGGAATTCCGCACGAGGTATTGAATGCCAAGAACCATGAACGAGAGGGGGAAATTATTGCGCAAGCTGGGCGAAAGGGTGCGGTGACAATCGCAACAAACATGGCGGGACGCGGCGTCGACATCAAGCTGGGCGGAAACCCCGGCTCGAAAGAGATGTATGAGGAAACCAAGGCGCTTGGCGGGCTGTTTGTCCTCGGCACTGAACGTCATGAGGCGCGGCGAATTGATAATCAGCTTCGCGGGCGCTCGGGTAGGCAAGGTGACCCCGGCGAAACGCAATTTTTCGTCTCATTGGAAGACTCCCTCATGAGAGTATTTGCCTCAGATGTTATCAAACGCGTTATGGGGACATTCAAAATTCCTGAAGATGAACCGGTATTTAATTCAATGATTACAAAATCTCTTGAAAAAGCGCAAACAAAAATAGAGGAATTAAATTTTGATTCACGAAAACAGGTGCTAGCGTACGATGACGTGTTGAATATACAACGGCAGAGTATATATAAGAGAAGAAAGACGGTGTTGGTTGGCAGAGAGGAGGCGGTGGATGCAGAACTCGAACGTTTGTATGCCTCCGATACAGCAACAATGAAAACCATCGAGGATAAGAAAAATACGCTTGGAAAAGAAGTGTTCTACACGGGGGTGAGAAGGCTTCTTTTGCAGACGATCGATTTACTATGGGTGGAGCATCTGGAAACGATGGATTATTTGCGCTCGAGTGTAAATCTTAGGGCGTATGGCCAAAGAGACCCGTTGGTTGAATATAAACGGGAAGGGCTGGAGTTGTTTCGCGCTATGGAGCTTTCGTACAAAGAACAAGTCGCGCGTCTTCTTCCGCAAATGGAAGAAGGTGGCTTTGCAAAGAGAGAATCTCAAGATCTAAAAGAGGTGCATCAGTCTGCTAGAAGTATCACACAAGAGGGAGGGGCTCCGCTGAGAGTAGCTCAAAAAATTGGGCGCAATATGAAAGTTACCATTACCGACGGGAAGGAGACAAAAGAAATGAAGTATAAACGAGCGGAGTCGCTTATTGCATCTGGCAAATGGAAAATCGTTGGGCAGCCACCACAAGAGCCTAAGTAGCCAAGACGAAAAGCGAAGTCCCGCACTATCGCATAGTGCAGTGGGCGAGCGGAGTCGCTTATTGCATCTGGCAAATGGAAAATCGTTGGGCAGCCACCACAAGAGCCTAAGTAGCCAAGACGAAAAGCGAAGTCCCGCACTATCGCATAGTGCAGTGGGCGAGCGGAGGAGTTGTTAAGAAGTGGAGAGTGGAAGATGGTATCATCTCCAGGCACACAATCCGATACTTCGCAAAAGTAGCAAAGCCCCTCACATGTGTGCTTGTGACGGGGAGAGCGGAGGAGTTGTTAAAGACCGGAAAGTGGCGTATTGTTGAGAAATGAGCGGTGTGAGAATCGGAAAGTATAAGCATTTCAAAGGAGGTGAATACGAAGTGGTAGGTGCGGCAAAGCATAGCGAGACGCTTGCGGAAATGGTGTTGTATAAGCACGTTGGTGAAAATGACTTATGGGTGCGGCCGCTTGAAATGTTTTTGGAGATAATCGAAAGAGATGGAAAGGCAATGCCGCGTTTTGAATACGTAGGAGAATAATATGCCGACACCTATCAAGTGGATACTTACCTTTTTGATTACGCCGGCGGTGCTCCTTATTGCTGCGAATTTCATCCCCGGTGTATTCGTATCAAGCATCTACATTGCAATCATCGTTGCAGTCATTTTAGGGGTCTTGAATATCTTTGTTCGGCCTATATTGATTTTCTTCTCACTACCCATCACCATCATCACTTTCGGGCTATTTATATTCGTTATAAATGGCTTGCTCCTTTGGTTTGTATCGACATTCATATCGGGGCTTTCATTCTCGGGCTTTTTTCCCGCGTTTATAACGGCACTTTTTGTCTCTGTCGCCCATTGGTTTGGAGACAGAATTCTTGACTAGAGAGGTATGCAATTGCGGTCTTTTGTCGGGATGGGTGTGATACTCTTGCTTATCATCGCTTCGGTAGTCACCTTTTTTTGGGATGTTCCGTCGGAGTATATCATCCGTATCGCCGAAAAAAACATAATACTTGCATCGCTTTTTTTCATGCTTTTGATGTTTGTCGCAACAGTTGTTGCACCGGTAACTGCAACTCCCGCTATTCCTATTGCGACAACCATTCTCCCGCCGATGCTCGTCGGCGCCCTCAGCGTCATTGGGTGGGGATTGGGCGCAATGCTGGCGTTTATTATTGCCCGTCGGTACGGAAAGCCGATACTTAGTCGATTTGTGAGTCTCGATGAGGTTGAGCGATATGAAAAAAAGATTCCAGAAAGACTGGAATTTTTTACCCTCATTTTATTGCGGATGGTGATTCCTGTGGATGTATTGAGTTATGCAGTCGGACTGGTAAGTTCAATACGCTTTTTGCCATACTCGGTTGCAACATTTATCGGTATTACCCCATTTTCTTTTATTTTTGCATATGGCGGATCGGCGTTCTTTGAGGGCAGGTATGTTTCTCTACTCCTTACTGTTGGAGGTGGTGTGGTGCTGTTCTTGTTTGCCTGGTACATCTTAAAAAGGCATGTCTCGTAGATTAAATTGAACCATAGATCCATATTGCGGCAATAGTTGTTCTTCTGATACAGTGAATATGAGTATGAAAGGGTATACGCCTACAATTGGTTTAGAGATTCACGCCGAGCTAAAGACGCGTACAAAGATGTTTTGTAACTCAAAAAATGACTCGAATGAAGAGGAGCCGAACGTAAACATCTGTCCAGTGTGCATGGCGCACCCAGGGACACTTCCCGTAATAAATAAAAATGCGGTGCATCATGTTTTGAAGGTAGGTACAGCGGTGGGGGGCACTCTTGCCGACTACACGGAGTTTGACAGGAAAAACTATTTTTATCCGGACATCCCTAAGGGGTATCAGATTAGTCAATACGAATATCCGCTCGTTGAGGGAGGGGAGTTGGAGGGGGTGAAGATAACTCGTATCCATCTCGAGGAAGATACGGCACGATCGCTCCATGATGAAAAGACAGACACGACCCTTATTGATTTTAATCGTGCCGGAGTTCCACTTATGGAATTGGTTACAGAACCAGTCATTGAAAGTGCGGAGACGGCAGGGAAGTTTGCGCGCGAACTACAGACACTGCTTCGGCGCCTTGGAGTTAGTGATGCAAATATGGAAAAAGGGGAGATGCGTGTCGAAGCGAATGTGTCGGTCAGTAGCAATGCGGCACTTGGGACGAAAGTTGAAATAAAAAACTTAAATTCTTTTCGAGCGATGGAGCGCGCAGTTGCTTTCGAAATCAAAAGGCAGATTAAACTTATTGAAGAGGGGAAAGAGGTGGTTCAGGAAACACGCGGGTGGGATGAAGCAACACAGCAAACATTCGCACAAAGAAAAAAAGAAGGTGCGGCAGATTACCGCTACTTTCCAGACCCTGATCTTCCCAAATTACATCTTTCAGAAATACAGGGGTGTACGTCAGAGGATGTTTCCTTACAGCTACCAGAGCTTCCATGGCAACAAAGAGGTAGATATATGGCACTCGGCATTAAACCGGAAGATACTGAAATGTACATCCAAAATCAGGCACTGGGGGCTTTTTTCGATTCAGTAACTGATCTTTTAGGGGACACTAAAAAGATTCTTCTTGCCTCCAATTATATTGCTACCGACCTCATAAAAATAATCCGAGATAGTAATAAGAGAGATACGGAAAATATAGCCGAGATTGCCGAGATACCAGTTGCGGCCGAAGACTTCGCCACTCTTATCCGCATGTTATCTGATGGCCAAATCTCATCGCGCGCAGGAAAGGATATTCTTCTGTCTATGGCCACAACGGGAAAAAGTCCTATCGAAATTGCCGAATCCGGGGGTCTGTTCCAGACAAGTGATGAGGGAGAGCTCGGGAGTGTTGTTGATAGGATATTATCTGAAAATGAGACAGTGGCTTTGGATTTTAAATCTGGAAAGGAATCGGCACTTCAATTCTTAATCGGGCAGGGAATGAAAATGACTAAAGGTTCCGCAAATCCGGAAACGCTGCGGTCCTTGCTTTTGAATAAGTTGCAGTAATTTTTTTTCTGCTGATTTCTCCTGATGCAACGCGCTATTTATATATTTCACATAAAAGGTGCTAAGGAAAGCATGTCGAAAAATGTAGCTTCACTCATAGTGAGTACGCGCTCCTAAACTTCTAGTAAACGCCTCCACAAAAATGTGACGCTTTTAGTGAAGCAGTTCCCATTTGTTGCATTTCGCGTTCGAAAATGAACTTGATGCATTGCTTCCTATCTTTCAGTCGCAAAAAAGGAGATGTGCTGTTGAGAGGAAGAGGGAAGTTCTGCTCTTTTAATTGCAATTTACTGCGTTTGAGTGACTTATTTTGCTTTTTTCGACTGTGTTTTGCTAAAGGTAAATATAAAGCTGACATCAAAGGACATTTTTTTGCAAAAGTGAACCAAAAAAATGCGTAAAAAATCGCCTTGTGAACGACATTAGACAGGCAAAAGGCGATCGCTGCACACAATTTACCGATTTTTCTATCCATTTTTGCTCTAAAAGAAGGGGATGCCCCCTAATAGATAAGTAATAAGCAATTAGGACATCCGATGTCCTAATTAGGACATCGGATGTCCTAACTCGCTTTAGCTCCCTTTTTGCGGCTTGGGGGCACTTTTGGGCGACTTATTCGATAGACAGAGCATTTTTTGCCTTCTGAAAATCGGAAATAATACCTGCCATTTGATTTTCTTGCTCGCGTTTTGTACCCAAAATCTCACTGAGAACATCTTTTTTTATCAACGATGGAAAATTTTCAGTACCGGTGTAGTCAAGGTAACTACTCCATTTGTATTTTTCTACACTTTTTATTGCCTGCGTTACATGCAGTACCTTTCCCAAGCGCCACTTTGGCTGTGTGTAATCGAGCGGATTTAGATGAATGTAGTACGGAATGTAATTAAAGTGCGCGTCTCTTTGAATGTGAATCTTTCTGTATTTTCCCTGCCACAAATATCCGCTTCGTTCATATTTTTCATTGAAATATTTTGCGTATCCCATATTCAGTTTCTTCATAAAGAGAGAAATATTTTCAAGATTGTCTTCAACAGGTGAGAGCAATAAATGGTAGTGGTTGTTCATCAAGCACCATGCGTGGATGTACACGAGTAAACTACGCGCATCGCTTTCATTCTGGTGAACACTTTTTCTTTTTTCAAGAGCGAAATTTTCAGCAGGACCTCTATCATTGAATGCATACAATGAGTTTACGAAGCGGATCCGGTCGCCATCGTTAAGCACGATGTTTCTTTTCTCGATGCCGCGGTTTAATACGTGGTAAAACTCCATAAGACGATAATATAGGTACTACTATGATTGCGTGTAATTGTAGCAATTAGGACATCCGATGTCCTAATGAGTGTGTTTATAACTTTCCAAATATTTATGCTTTCTCGCCGAGATGTGCTTATTTTTATTATCTCGGCGGGCCCTCTCAATACGCTCTCCAGGGCCACCGAGGACTACCGGTTGCTTATGTTGAGACTTTGAAAATTGCATACAATTTTGATTCCTCCCTACCTTCTTCCTTTTAGAAATATCCTCTGTAAACCACGGAGGATCTTCTTAACTTTATTGCACGCCTTTTTTAGGGGAAATATAGCCCGTTAGAAAGAGGATGCATGAATGCATATCACCACGGGCGCCGAACGCAGCCGGTCTTACTTATGCACACATTATAAATTTGCTTGAAATCCAACGTATCTCGGTGCGGTATACTGTATCTATGACATCCGAGATACACGTTGATGGAACCAAGTACGTAACATCGAAAGTTGCGGCGAGAGAAGTTGGGTATAGTCAAGACTATGTTGGACAGCTTGCGCGAGCGGGTGAGGTATTGGCAGAGCGCTCCGGAGGTCTCTGGTACGTGAATTTGGAATCGTTACGTGCGCATAAGGCACATTCGGGAGAACCTTCCAAAAAACCGCTAAGAGAAGCTTCTAGAGGCTCTAGAAATGATTCCGTTGTTACATTCGATGCTAAAGAATATATTTCGTCAAAAAGAGCCTCGGAGCTTACCGGATACAGTCAGGACTACGTGACGCAACTTGCGCGTTCAGGAAAGATCTTGGCAAGAAGTATTAGTAATCGCTGGTACGTGTACAAAGATCAGCTCATGGAGCACAAAAAACACAATGATGCACTGCTTGCATCGGTTCAGGCGGCTGCTGTTGGTTTAGACCGCAAACAGCCGGCAGAGAGTGAAAACCGCTATCAGCGAGAACCTGAACTCAAGTACTATTCTGAAAACAAAGATCTTATCCCGCCACTCTTGGGAAGAAAACCCGTTCAATCCGTTCAAGATGCCGTCCAAAAAAGTCCATCACGCCCAGAGCATGCTCCGCGCTCTGAAAGTGCAATCCCAATACACGTTAACGAGATGTCCGTGGAAAGGCCCCAAACCCCTCGTTTGAGCTCCCACGTACTTGATTTGGATGAGATTTTGAAAGATGACGAGCAGTCGGGCCAGCGCAAGACACTTTTTCTACCGGTTATGACTACAGTAACGCTTCTTTTTGTTGTTTTAGTAGGCGGTGCATCACTCTTCCTTTCCTCTGAATCAACATTTACGAGAACCGAACAGTTCGACAAGTATACCGATAACACGAGGCAAACTGCACTGGCAATTTTTGGAGTGCTTGGGGATCGCATTAAAAATATTGTCCCTTTCAGAGAAGTTCGCTATAATCGCTAAAAACATAGTTATTTCGTACTCACGCACTGTGTTAAACTATCAAAAATTGAAGGGTGCTATGGCCTGCAGACCATCAACGCGAGACTTATCCCCTTGAAACATAATTAGCCTGCAGTCTATACTGCGGAGGTGAAGCG
>Ga0210057_1010260_pt1 | contig 10653 bp, 10 predicted proteins | sample CryGeyCG2114_010_2_FD_183968 | JGI IMG/M metagenome (GOLD analysis project Ga0210057, IMG submission 183968) | Groundwater microbial communities from aquifer - Crystal Geyser CG10_big_fil_rev_8/21/14_0.10 (SPAdes) (version 2) | ecosystem: Environmental > Aquatic > Deep subsurface > Groundwater ...
TTAAACAATAAATCACTAAGTTTTAATTTTATGGCTCAAACAATTTTATTAATTGAGGATGAACCTATCCTCCAAAAAACCTTGAGCGCGGCCCTGCAGCAGGAAGGGTATGATATTAAAAATGCGCTGGATGGCGAGATCGGATTGAATCTGGCCAAAGAAATCAAACCCGATTTGATTTTGCTGGACCTTATCCTGCCCAAAATGGACGGGTTTGAGGTGCTGGACGCCCTAAAAGGGGACGACGCCCTGAAACAAATTCCGGTAATTGTTTTAACAAATCTGGAAAGCCCGCAGGACATTGAAAAAGCCCTGGCCAAAGGCGCCACCACCTATCTGGTTAAGGCCAACTACGAACTCAAAAATATCATTGCCAAAATCCAGGAAACAATTGGCGCCAAAAAGTAGCTCGTCTCGCTTTGCGATATAGAGTAATTCTTAAACTAACCTAAAATGCGCGTTGACCCATCACAGCTCAAGGCCTTTATCATTGACAGCGGGCTGGTCAATAAAAAACAGCTGGCCAAGGCGGCCGACGAAGCCGCTAAAACCAACCAAAAACTGGAGGATGTTTTAATTAAATTAAATCTGGTCAAAGAAGAGGAGCTGGCCAAGCTTAAGGCCTATATTCTGGGCATTCCTTTTGTTAATTTAGAAGAAGAAAAAATTCCGCCCGAAGTACTGCATATTATTCCCGAACCCATTGCCCGTAAACAAAATATTGTCGCTTTTCGCCAGACCGGCCGAAACTTGGAAGTGGCCATGCTTGACCCGAATGACTTACAAACCATTGAGTTTATCAAAAAAAAGGCCAACCTGAAAATCCTGCCGCGCCTGACCTCCAGCGACAGCATCAAAGGAGCTCTGCGGCAATACCAAAAAAGTTTACAGGCCGAATTTGGCGAGCTAATCGGTAAAGAGATGCAAGAATTGCCCGATATTACCGAAAGCATCCAAATTGACAACGTTCCCGAAGAAGCCCTGCCAAAAGAGGACCTGGAAAAAGCCGCTCAGGACTTACCAGTTATTAAAATCGTGGATACCCTGATTAAACACGCTATTCTGCAAAAGGCCTCTGATATACATGTGGAACCCATGGAAAAAGAACTGATCGTGCGCTACCGCATTGACGGACTGCTGCGCGAAGCCATGACCCTGCCTAAACAAATCGCTGTGGGTGTTGTCGCCAGGATAAAAGTGCTGTCCAGCTTAAAACTTGACGAACACCGCCTGCCGCAGGACGGCCGTTTTAAAATTGAAACCAACGACTATAAAATTTCTTTCCGCGTTTCCATTCTGCCGGTTTATGACGGCGAAAAAATTGTTATGCGTCTGTTGCCCGAGGGCTCCAAGGGCCTATCACTGGAAACGCTGGGCTTTTGGGGTCGGGATTTAGAAATTATCCACCACCAAATTAAAAAACCAACCGGCATGATTTTAGTTACCGGTCCCACGGGTTGCGGTAAAACCACCACCCTTTATACTTTTATGGATATTCTAAATGTGCCCGAAGTTAATATCTCCACCGTTGAAGACCCCATTGAATACCGAATGCCCCGCATTAATCAAACTCAGGTCAGTCCTAAAATCGGTTTAACTTTTGCTAACGGCTTGCGTTCTCTTCTGCGTCAAGACCCCGACATCATTATGGTAGGGGAGATTCGCGATAACGAAACCGCCTCGCTCGCCATTAACGCTTCCCTCACCGGACATTTAGTACTTTCCACCCTGCACACTAATTCTGCCGCCGGCTCTTTGCCGCGTTTAATTGATATGGAAATTGAGCCCTTTCTCATTGCCTCCACCGTCAACTGCATTGAAGCCCAACGCTTGGTCAGAACGCTTGTTCCGGAAAGTAAAGAAAAATATCGCCTCAAAGAATCAGAGCTAAAAGAACTGGCGCGCGGCGCAAACGTGGATATGGTGCTGGAGGTGATGCGTAAAGAAAAAATTGTCGGCCCCAAAGCCAATTGGGATGAGATTGATTTTTACCGCCCCAAACCCACGCCTGAAAGTCCGGACGGCTACAAGGGTCGCCTCGGCATCCATGAAATGATGGAAGTGACCGATACCATTAAAGAGCTTATCAACAAACACGCAACAGCCGACGAAATTGAAAAACAAGCTCGGAGCGAAGGCATGCTCACTATGATGGAAGATGGAATTGTAAAAGTGGTTCGCGGACTGACTTCGCTGGAAGAAGTGCTTCGCGCCACCTCTGAGTAAGTGATTAGTGATTAGTGATTAGTGATTAGTGATTAGTGATTAGTGATTAGTGATTAGTGATTAGTGATTAGTGATTAGTGATTATAATCTATTGCCTTGCCTCTTTATTCCTACACCGCCAAAACAGCTGATGGACAAACTAAAACCGGCACTAAGGAGATTGCCTCAGAAATAGAGCTGGCTCATTGGCTGCGCCAGGAAAACCTCTTTTTAACTTCTGCCCAAGAACAAGAACTGGGTCAAACAACAAAAAAGACACCGGGCTGGCGGAGGTCTTTTTCTTTTTCCCTCAAACACATTTCCCTGGTAGAGAAAATGATGTTTACCCAAAACCTGGCTGTGATGATCGGCGCCGGCCTGCCTTTTAACCGAGCGCTGGACGCTCTGGGCGCCCAAACTAAAAACAAATATTTTGCTCAAGTTATCGGCCAGGTAAATGAGTCCGTCCGAAAAGGCACGATGCTAGGCGACGCCCTAGCTAAATTTCCCAAGGTCTTTAATGAGCTTTTCGTCAACATGGTCAAAGTGGGAGAGGCCAGCGGGAGCTTAGAAAAAGTGCTGAAAATTCTCGCCTTCCAAATGAAAAAGGACAGTGAACTCCTTTCCCGCGTTCGCGGCGCCCTGATTTATCCGTCGGTCATTGTTGTAGCAATGTTTGGCATCGGTATTTTGATGATGATTATGGTTGTGCCCAAGCTCAGCCAGGTCTTTAAAGAAATGAAGACCGACCTGCCGCTTAGCACCCGAACCATTATGGCGGTCAGTAATTTTCTTAGCCAACACTGGCTGATTGGCCTGCTGCTTGTCCTGGCCGTCATCATCGCTGGCCGCTTCGCTCTAAAAACCAAACCAGGCCGGCACTATTTTGACTGGACCATTCTACGCTTGCCAATTTTTGGCCCCATCAGCCAAAAAATCAATGCCGGCCGCTTTGCCTTAACTCTCGGCTCATTAATTGAAAGCGCCGTGCCGATTGTCCAAGGGCTTAATATTGTCGCCGGCACTCTCACTAATACCTGTTTTTCGACTTCCCTAAAAGCGGCGGCTGAAGCAGTTCAGCGAGGCCTGCCTCTCAGCCAATGTCTTAGTCCCTATGCTAATTTTTATCCCCCAATGGTCATTCAGATGATTGAAGTGGGAGAAGAAACCGGCGCGTTGGGAGAAGTGCTAAAACGCTTATCGGACTTTTATGAAGAAGAGGTCACCAATATTACCAAGGGGCTGGCCGCCATTATTGAACCGGTGCTAATGGTAGTCATTGGAATAGCGGTGGGCTTTTTTGCCATCGCGATGCTCCAGCCAATGTATTCTCTAATGGAAGGTATGTAGTCCTTGATAAAAACGCCCAATCTATTGAGGTTGAACCTCGATAGATGTGATTGATGAGATTCTTTCCAAATAGCATCCCTAATCTATTAGCTTAGTATGACAAAAAAACAAAGCGGATTCACACTGATTGAATTTCTCATCGTGGTGGCGGTACTGGTAATTTTAGCCAGTATCTTGTTTTCCAGCATCATCTTTTTTCACCGCCGAAGTTTAATTGACGCCACTAATCAGGAAATAATCAATGCCCTGCGTCTGGCCCAAAACAAAACCCTGTCCTCGGAAGGAGCGAGTTCCTTCGGAGTTCATTTTGAAACCTGGCGCTTTGTGCTCTTTAAGGGCGATGTTTACAATCCCTCCGCCAGCGACAACGAAGTTCACGATTTGCTGGCCGGTATGGAAATTGCCCAAATAGGACTGGGAGGCGGCAGTGACGTTATTTTTGAACGCCTCACCGGCAACGCGGCGCAGGCCGGATTCATTAAAGCCGAGCTTATCCAGGACTCAACCAAAAACACCCTTATCTATGTTGACTCTTCCGGTACCATTAGTTCTCTGGACAGCAGCGCCAGCGATACCAACCGCCTCAAAGATTCCCGGCACGTCCATGTGCTTTACAGCCAAAACACTAAAAACGCTGCTGCACTAACACTAACTTTTCCCAATGACGGAGTCGTTCAAAGTATCAGCTATCAGAGCGGCCTGAATTCGGGCAAAACCCAGTTTAGCTGGTCAGGAACGATAAGCGTGGCGGGCGCCGACCAAAAAATAACCATCCACTCCCACGGCCTGACCGATTCGGCCACGCTTTTCTGTTTTCACCGCGACCGCCGCGATAATTCTAAGGCCCTCAATATTTCTCTAGATAGTCAAAACTTAATTAACTATACCGCCGACGGAATTGCCACCAAAGGAACATCTCTTTGGGCCGGCAACCCGGAAACCCAATGACCAAAAAAAACCGAATAACTAACTCCTCTGGCTTTACCCCGTCAGAAATTTTAAAAAACTCTATCGGGGGCAAACAGAGAAACCAAAAATTTCAAGCGGGGTTTGGCCTGGTTGAAATTTTAGTAGCCGTAGCCATCATTGGCTTGTCGCTGGCCGCCCTAACGGGACTGGGCAATTTAGCTTTAAAAATAAGCTTGCAGACCAAAAAAAATGTCGTGGCCGTTAACTTAGCCAACGAAGCGCTTGAGGCCGCCAAAGCCGCCAAACAAGAAAGCTGGGATAATTTAAATGGCCTAACCATCGGCTCGCCCTATCACCCGATTAAAACCGGCTCGCCCTTAAAATGGGCTTTTGCTTCGGGTGAAGAAAGTGTCAACGGGTTTGCCCGCCAAATCACTCTCTCTGATGTTTATCGGGATAACAACGACGATATTGTGGACAGCGGCGGCACGCTGGACAGCAACACCAAAAAAATAACGACTATTGTTGCTTGGTCCGATAACGGCCAAAATTATCAAACCACGCTAATTTCTTACTTAACCAACTGGAAACCCTAAAATGAATTTTCCAATTTTTTCTTCTGCAAAAAATCGTCTGTTAAGTGGCAACTGGCAACCCTCAAAAAAAGACCGGGGGTTCACCCTGGTTGAAATGCTGGCTTACATCGCCATTTTGGTTATTCTAGTGACGGTAATTATTATTTTTGCCTTCTGGACTATTCGGGTCGGCTCAAAAATCAAAACCAATTATGAGCTGGCCGACAACGCCCGCCGCGCCTTGGATACAATGATCTACGAAATAAAAAAATCTAAAAGCGTTTATACGCCCACTTCAATTTTTGATGTTAACCCCGGACAGCTAGGCCTGGAACAAGTGGCTTCTTCTACTACCGAAACGCTAACCTTTGTTGATTTTTTTAAGTGCGGCAACTCTTTATGTCTTAAAAGAGAAGGAGCCAGCCCCGTGGCCCTGACCAATAATCGCGTAAAAATTACCAGCTTAACTTTTAGCCAACTGCTCAATTCCACCGCCACGCCATCAGTGCAGATTAGCTTGCGAGTTGAATCATCTGCCACCTCCACCAACCCAGAATACGCCGGGGTCCTGGAATTAACGAGCACCGCTACCTTAAGAACATACTAATGCCCATCGCATTTTTATTAAAATTTAAAAGACCCCCCGACAAAAGAGGTTTCGCGGCTGTCGTCAGCGTTTTAATTGTTCTGTCAACGATTTTAATTGTGGCTGGCGCCATCAGCGTTATCACCTTTGCCCAGCAAAAAATCACCAGGAACTCCGCTCTGTCCGCCCAGGCCTATTACGCCGCTGATTCGGGAATAGAAGATTGTCTTTACCGCGTAATCAAAGGAAAAAAATACCAAGCCTCTAATTCCTTAACTATCGCTTCCAGCACCGCCGCCATCAGTATATCCGACGCGGGCGGCCAAACAATCATCCGCGTTAACGGCGAACAAGCTAATCGCTGGCGCAATCTTCAAGTCAAGCTAGAAATTAACGCTGAAGATATTTCCTTTCACTATGGCGTCCAGATAGGGGAAGGGGGATTGACCATGAATAACAGCAGCAGTATTTTGGGCAATCTTTATTCCAATGGCCCGGTTCAAGGATTCAACAACGCCTCCACTTCCGGCGATATTTTCGTGGCCAGCACGCCAGCCGCGGTGGACCAGCAATGGACAATCTATAACACCGGCTTCACTTTTGGCCAACAAGGCAACCAAATAGACGCGGCTCAATCATTTATGCCGACAATCAGCGACCGCCTCACCAAAGTCAGTTTGTATCTTAAAAAACACGCCAGCCCGGGCAATAAAACCATCCGCATTTTAACTGACAACAACAACAAACCATCAAAAACCTTAGTGGCTAGTGGCGCCTATGGCACTTTGACCACCTCACAAATCAGCCAACAAAACTACGGCTGGATTGACGTGACAATAGACACGCCGCCCCAACTGACCGCCGGCACCAAATACTGGATTGTGGTTGATGCTTCGGCTGACTATAATAATTATTTTTTCTGGGGAGCAGACAGCACAGACGGCTACTCATCCGGCACCGGCAAATACAGCCCCAACTGGAACGCTTCCTCCCCCAACTGGTATTCAATTAATGATGATCTGGATTTTAAAGTGTATTTGGGAGACCTGCCTAACGTTTTAAGCGGCATTCACGTCGGCGGCAACGCCCACGCCAATACCATCACCAATTGCGTCGTTAATCACGACGCCTATTATCAAACAATTTCCGACAGCGTCGTGAACGGCACTTCGTATCCCGGCAGCCCCGACCCGAGCGCCGAAACCATGCCCATCTCCGACAACAATATCGCCGACTGGAAAGCCGAGGCGGAGGCCGGCGGCGCCATCAGCAGTTATTCTTTATCGGGTAGCGATACCGCCTCGCTGGGTCCGAAAGGCAGCCCCGACCCGAGCGCCGAAACCATGCCCATCTCCGACAACAATATCGCCGACTGGAAAGCCGAAGCGGAAGCCGGCGGCGTCATCAGCAGTTATTCTTTATCGGGTAGCGACACCGCCTCGCTGGGTCCAAAAAAAATAAACGGCAATTTAACTTTATCCAACCAATCCGACCTCACTCTTACCGGCACGCTTTATGTTACCGGCAACATCAGTTTGACCAACAGCGCCAAACTTCGCCTGGGAACTAATTACGGCGAGATGAGCGGCGTTATCATCGCCGACGGCCAAATTTCCGTAGCCAACAGCGCCACTTTTTATACTAATGATTCCGGCGCCTATATTTTACTGCTGTCCACTAAAACAGGGGATGCCATTTCCATTGCCAACTCTGCCAGCGCCGTCATTTTTTACGCTTCGGCCGGCAATGTCAATGTTTCTAACAGCGCCACCCTAAAAGAAGTAACTGCTTATCAAATCACTCTGGGGCAAAGCGCCCAAGTTATTTATGAATCAGGCCTGGCTTCGGCCAAATTTTCTTCCGGAGCCGGCGCCAGCTGGCTGGTGAGCGACTGGCAAGAAATTCCTTAGTTTAGTGATTAGTGTTTAGTGATTAGTGATGATACAATAAGCAAGGATTGTTATCCCTTCGGGAGATCACCCGTAGGGTGGAAATTACTATGTTAGATTTTCTTGGTCCAAAAACCGAAGGTTTTGGTTTAGACATCAACGACTTGTCAATTAAAATTGCCCAACTAAAAAGAAAGATGGGGGGTTTTACTTTGACCACTTTTGGCCGTCACGAAATTAAAGACGGCTTGATTGAAGAAGGCGAGATAAAAAAAGAAAGCGAATTAATTGATGTCATTAAAGAAGCGATAAAAAGAACCCAAGGAGAGCCGCTTAAAACTAATTGCTGCATCACCTCGTTACCCGAAACCGAGTCCTTTGTCCAGGTGGTCACCCTGCCCCTGATGAAAAAAGAAGAAGTGGCGGAAGCCATTAAGTGGGAGATTGAAGCCCATATTCCCTTGGCCTTAAATGAGGTCTATTATGATTGGCAAATAATTGAGGCGGCGCCCGATAAAAAGCCAGCCGCCAAAGAGCTGACCCAGCCCTCATCACACCTTAAGATTTTAATCGGCGCCCTGCCCAAAAAGACGGTTGACCCATACTTAAACGTTCTAAAAAAAGCGGGGCTCAAACCCTTGTCTTTTGAAATTGAGTGCGTGGCCATTGCCCGAGCACTAATTAAAAAAGGCGCTCTCCACAAGCCGATAGTCATCGTTGACGTGGGCGCTCGCCGAACCAACCTTCTCATTTGCTGCGACCAAACAATTTATTTCACCACCAGCTTGCTAATCTCCAATCTGTCTCTGGAAAAAACCCTCAGCGAGAAATTAGACATCACCCAGATTAAAGCCAAAGAGATTAAAATGAAAGTCGGCCTTGACCCCAAACACCGCGACGGGAAAATTTTCCGGGCGCTGGGAGAGCCGCTGAAAGAGCTGGCCGCCAAAATTGGAAACTATACCGACTTTTACCATGACCATATTTTACCCGAACAACCCCGCGGTGAAAGAATAGAAAAAATCATGCTTTGCGGCGGCGGAGCTAATATGCTGGGTTTATCAGAGTTTTTAAATACCGAACTTAAAATGCCCGTCCAGATTGGCAACCCCTGGATTAATATTTTTAATAACCCCGAGGAAGCATCGCCCGGCCTGCCGTTTGATGAGTCGCTCTCTTTTGTCACCGCTCTGGGCCTGGCTTTAGAAAATTATGATCAAGCTTAATCTTCTGCCACCCGAAGAGAAAAAAATCCTGGCGCTGGAAAAAGCCCGGCGTTGGGTGATGTTTTACGGCAGCGCTTTAATTGGCCTAACGCTGGTTTTAGCCGTGCTACTTAGCGCAATTTGGCTGTATGTTCACACCCAGCTCAAAACCGCTGATACTAATTTGGTGACCGCCCAAGCCAGCGTTCGCGGTCAGGACTTAAAAAATCAACAAAACCTTATCACTCAGCTCAATAACAAGCTGGCCAAAATTAACGCCCTGCAAAAAAAGCGTAAATATTTCTCTCCCTTATTGGCTTCGCTGGCGGAACTGGTGCCCGGCGGCGTACACCTGGAAGGATTATCTTTAAGTGACCAAGGAACGGCGGTGCTCTCCGGCTTTGCCCAAAAAAGAGAGCAGTTTTTAATCTTCAAACAAGCGCTGGAAAGTTCACCTTTGTTTACCGATGTGGCTAGCCCCCTAACCAATTTAACCAGTCAAACCGACCTGACTTTTTCGCTGCAATTTAAATTCAATCCCGAAACACTGAACAAATGACCAATATCTCACCCCAACAAAAACTTTATCTCATTAGCGGTGGCTTTGCTTTGGTTTTAATTTTGCTTGTTTTTCTGGTTCTCTGGCCGCTAATTGATAGTATCGCTCTCCAAGGGCAGGAGCTGGCCCAGAAACAAACCGCGATGGAAAACTTTTATCAGACATGGCTGGACTTGAGCGTCATCAAAAATGACTATCAAAAAATTCAGGCCGACCTTAATTTCTATCCTTTCTTACTGCCGGCCAAAGATGCCATCAGATTTGTGGAAATGGTGGAAGATTTTGCCCGGACAACTCAAAATCAAGAACGAATAACCGCCCTGCCCGATAACCCCAATGCTCCGGCTGCGCCCGACGCAGCCAAAAACAAAGAGGCGATCTTTTTCCAAATTTCCACCGGAGGCAGTTTTCCAAACCTCATCAAGCTCCTAGTTAAACTGGAGAATGCTCCCTATTATAACAACGTCACCTCATTGCAAATTACCCGTTCCTCAGCCAAAGAAACCGGCCAGTCAGAACAGCGGCTTTCTCTGGGCGATGTTCGAAGTATTATTAATCTATCTGTTAATCAACAATGAAAATAAAACTGCCCAATATCCTAAAAAATGACCGCTGGCTGGAAGTTTTAACCAAGCGCTATTCTTATATCCTGGGCGGCTTATTATTGCTGGTTTTCATTTCAGCCGTTTTGATTTTTTACTTTTTTGTCTGGCGAGGGCAAGGCGCCGCTTCACCCGCCGCGGAAAATAAAATAACTATCAAGACCGAGTTTTATCAAAAAATAATCCAGCAAATAAAAAACAGCGAACAAACCGCCAAAGAGGGGACAGATAAAACCTACCGCGACATTTTCCGCTAGAGCTTTCCTCATAACTAAAACCCTCCGCTCAAGGCGGAGGGTTTTAGTTATGAAGTATATTTTCTGTTTTGCCTGCCAACCTCTGGAGGAATGGCAAATCCTTTGAAAAAAAATAGGGTGTGCGCATGGATGTTCCCACACACACCCTTTCTGAATGTTAGTACTGCTTTTAATCAGACAACAGCGGTCTCGCGCTCCTTGCGTCCAAGAAGGGCGCAGTTACCGATACGCTTCACACGGTTGCCTTTTGCCAGACGATCGAGGAGACTACGCGCGAGCGGTCTATTGAACTTCTCACAACTGAGGCTGCCCGCGCCCACCGAGAGAAAAATGCAGCAGCTGAGCTGCCCTACTTTGCAGACGGACTTCTCGGCTCCGCGCGGTACTTCACAAGAATTGCCATCGGCGAAAAAGTAGACGCCAAAAACCTGTTCGGATGCGTCCGCCATAAATTTCGCCCGTTTGCCATCCTCAATCTCGACCTCCCCCAAAAATCGGGAAAGTATCATCTGGTGC
>Ga0210057_1010262_pt1 | contig 10652 bp, 10 predicted proteins | sample CryGeyCG2114_010_2_FD_183968 | JGI IMG/M metagenome (GOLD analysis project Ga0210057, IMG submission 183968) | Groundwater microbial communities from aquifer - Crystal Geyser CG10_big_fil_rev_8/21/14_0.10 (SPAdes) (version 2) | ecosystem: Environmental > Aquatic > Deep subsurface > Groundwater ...
GGGCCCGCTCGCTCCACGTCCTTTGGAGTGCTGTTAATGGTCTCGCTGTGGGCTACTGGTATCGTGCTGATCACGACTGGCACATCGGTGCCCTCGCCCGGAAGTATACCGGCGCTTGATCTTCGTGAACTTGGATATTTTGGGGTCTTGCCCTTGGGATCTAATCCTTTAGGGCGAGACCCCCTTTTTGTTTTCACAAAAATATTTTAAAATAATATTGAAATGGTAGAGAGTTAAAATCCACGGATTTTAACCGCCGTTTCCTCTTTCTCTTTGAGACAGAGTCCCGATGATCTATGGATCTCGGGAGAGTTCAAAAGAAGAGATGAGAGACTTCTTGCTTGCTACTATGTAAGGTTTTTTTCTGATGTTTATCAGGGGAATACTTACGAATAAAATACAGCCCTAAGAGTAATCAAGGGGTAGTGGCTATAGAGGGTGGCAGGCAAATTTACGGCAGGGCCAACTCGCTCAACGTCAATTGGAATGCTGATAATGGTCTCAATGTGGACAACTGGAATCGTGATGATCACGACTGGAACATCGGTGCCCTCGCCCGGCAGTCTCTCTCTTCTTTTTTATTAAACAGAGCGGAATCAACGTTCTGCCGTAGGCAAGTTGTTACTTTCGAGATCTTATCCAACCACCTAACATTTTACCAATTTCTTGGAGTTTTTCTTCTAAAGTCAGATATTTTTTATTATTTATAGATTTCAATTCATGGCCGACGCGGATGAGGATTTTTAATAGATCAAGTTTAATACTTGCTTTATTTAATAAGTTAATTTTATCTTGCCTTAGAGCATAGCTGGCACCAATAATAAACTCTAACAAATCTAAATTAGTTATAGATAATTTCTCGCCTAATGTATATTTATCCCTTTTGGGCATTTTACCAATAGTCAAATATAAAATTTTATAAAAATCATAAACTTTTTGGACAATGGGGGCATCGGTTTGGAAGTTCATCAAAACCTCTTTTCACAAATTATATCTTTGGAAAATCTATTTTTAAGTTGGCAGGAGTTTAGAAAAGGGAAGCGGAAGAAGTTAGATGTTCAAATTTACGAACGACATTTAGAAGATAATTTATTCCAACTTCACAGACAATTGAAAATCCAAACCTACCATCATTCTCATTATACTTCTTTCTATATTTCCGATCCAAAACAACGCCATATTCACAAAGCTGATGTCGAAGATAGAATCGTTCACCACGCCATCTACCACATTTTATATCCCCTTTTTGACACCAGTTTTATCTTTGACTCTTATTCCTGCCGGCTGGACAAAGGAACGCACAGGTCAGTAAAAAGATTAGAAAAATTTACAAGGATTGTCAGCCAAAATTACACCAAACCCTGTTTTGCCCTCAAATGTGATATCAAGAAATTTTTTGATTCAGTTGACCACGAGATATTATTTCAATTAATCAAGAAGAAAATTACTGATATAAAAACGCTAAACTTAATTTGGCAAATAATATCCAGCTACAATTCAAATTCCAGTCTCTCGACGAGCTCGAGATTCAGAGAGAGAGAGAGAGTAAAAGAGGGATTCCGCTGGGCAATCTCACTTCCTAACTTTTTGCCAATATTTATCTCAATGAACTTGATCAATTCATTAAACACAAATTGAAGATCAAATATTATATCCGCTACTGTGATGATTTTGTGATTTTGGGTAAAGATAAAGAAGAATTAACTAGTTTAATTTATCCAATTGGGCAATTTCTGAAAGATAATCTTCGTTTATCTCTCCATCCCCACAAAATCACCATTCGCAAACTCTCCCAAGGCATAGATTTTTTAGGTTATGTTATTTTGCCTTTTCATATTAGATTGAGAACTAAGACTAAGAGGAGAATGTTAAAGAAAGTTTGTCAGAAAAATCTTCCTTCCTATTTGGGATTATTAAAACATTGCAATTGTTATAGATTAAAAGAAAAGATTATGATATAATCAAATTAACAAAAGGAGTAAAAATGGACCAGCAACAAATCAATGCCATTTTGTCCAACAGTTGGATATTACTTCTGATTGCTTTATGGACTCTGCCCTGGAAAGCAATTGCCTTGTGGAAAGCAGCCAGACGGAAAGAATTGGCGTGGTTTATTGTAATAATGATTTTCAACACATTAGCAATTCTAGAAATCTTGTATATATTTATTTTCTCGAGACGAAAACAAGAACAATAATAAATAAGAGTTGAAAACAAGGTTCTCGAGCGGAGCGAGAGGTTCTTCTTTTCAACACATTAGCAATTTTGGAGATTTTGTATATTTTTGTGTTCTCAAGGCATAAAAAAGAGGAAACATAAAATATAATTTTCAATTCACAGTTTTCAATTTGTTTCCCTTTGGTAAAAAATCTTTGGCAAAACCAAACATTTTCATTCAATTGAACAATTTTTCAATTTTCAAACTTATTGATAATTAAATCATTCCTGTCTGCCGACAGGCAGGGAAAATTGATTGTAAATTAGAAATTAAAAATTGAAAATTCATTTTTCTTTACTTCTTATTTTCAAAGAGTTATAATACTATTGGAAAAACTGATTATATATATTGGGTTTGGCCAAAAATCAACTTGGCCTTTTTGGAGGTTAAAATATCAATGAGCAGTGAACAGGATAAGATCATAATTCACGGCGCTCGTGAACACAATTTAAAAAATATTCATCTTGAACTTCCGCGCAATAAATTGATTGTTTTCACTGGACTTTCCGGCTCCGGAAAAAGCTCTCTTGCTTTTGATACGATTTATGCCGAAGGACAGCGAAGATATATTGAATCATTATCTACTTATGCCCGGCAATTTTTAGGCCAGATGCCAAAACCCGATGTTGATTATATTGAAGGTTTATCACCGGCCGTTTCCATTGACCAAAAAGCTCGTTCTCACAATCCCCGCTCAACTGTTGGAACTGTCACGGAAATTTATGATTATCTGCGGGTATTATTTGCCAGAGTTGGCATTGCTTATTGTCCGAACGACGGGACACCAATTGAGAAGTTATCGGTGGACCAAATCCTTGAAAACTTAAAACTAAAAAGGCAAAAGTTAAAACTACAGGATAAAGCAGAAAAGAAAATTACCATTTTGGCCCCGGTGGTAAGAGGACGGAAAGGCGAATATCATCAACTTTTAAATGATTTATATACGCAAGGATATTTAAAAGCCAGAATTGATAATAAAATTAAAAATCTCAAGCAAAGGGTTTCCTTGTCGCGTTACAAACAGCATACCATTGAGGCTATTGTAGATGAAATAGAAATTAATGCAAAAATCAAAAATCAAAAATCAAAAAGAGAACCAGAAATGGAAAAGTTCAGTGATGATGTTTTTTTATTACGACTTAATGAAGCGATTGAACAGGCCATTGAATTATCAGATGAGGGATTAGTAACTATAAAAATTGGCGAGGAAGAACAAACTTTTTCTACTCAATTTGCCTGTCCGAAATGCGGTTTTGCTTATGAAGAGATTACGCCCCGGCTATTCTCATTCAATAGCCCTTATGGAGCGTGTCCAGAGTGTGGTGGTTTAGGGGTTAAAAAAGAAATTGATGCTGATTTGGTAATTCCCGATAAAAATAAAGCCATTGAGCAGGGCGCAATTTTGCCGCTCTCTCCCAACAGCCGATATTATAGCGCGCTCCTTCGGGCCGTGACTGACAAATACAATATTCCAAGAGATATTCCGATTAAAGATCTATCAAAAGAAGATTTACAAATTATTTATTATGGAACCGGTGAGCCAATACGAGTGCGTTTTTTCCATCGTGGCGGGATGAATACTTTTTGGACAAAATATGAAGGTATTATCTTCAATCTGGAACGACGCTATACTCAAACAGAATCTGAGGCGGTGCGAGAAGAAATTGAACAATACATGGCCAATATCCCCTGCCCGAAATGCCATGGCAATCGTTTGAAAAATGAAGCTTTGTCAGTAAAAATTGATAGTCCCCTCCGCCAGTTGGCGGATGGCGGAAAAAATATTGCCCAAATTTCTTCTTTGTCTGTCAAAGATGTCTTGGATTTTTTCCAGAAACTGACTTTGAACCAGCGCCAGTTTTTGATTGCCGAGCGACTTCTTAAGGAGATAAAAAGTCGGTTAAAATTTTTAAATAATGTCGGTCTTAATTATTTAACATTAGATCGAGCCGCCAATACTTTAGCTGGCGGTGAGGCCCAAAGAATTCGCTTGGCTTCCCAAGTTGGTTCTGGTTTGGTTGGAGTTTTGTATGTTTTAGATGAACCAACTATTGGCTTGCATATGCGGGATAATGATCGGCTTTTGAACACTTTGAAACACTTGCGCAATCTGGGCAATACAGTTTTGGTGGTTGAACATGACGAGGATACTATCTGGAGTGCTGATCACCTTGTTGATATTGGACCCGGGGCTGGCAAAAATGGTGGAAAGATTGTGGCAGAAGGCAATTTGGATGAAATTTTAAAAAACAAAGATTCACTTACCGCTGCCTATTTGCGTGGAGATGAGAGAATAGAAATCCCGACTCGCCGGCGGCCAATTGACAAGAGGAAATTCATTACCATTTGGCAGGCATCACAGCATAATTTGAAAAACATAACTGTTCATATTCCACTGGGGATATTCGTTTGTGTTACCGGAGTTTCTGGTAGTGGCAAGAGTACGCTCGTACATGAAGTATTGTATAAAACGCTGGCTAAAAAAATGTATAAGGCAATTGAAAAGCCGGGCAAACACGGCGGGATTGAGGGATTACAACATATTAATAAAGTCATTATTATTGACCAGTCGCCGATTGGCCGAACGCCTCGCTCTAATCCTGCTACTTACACGGGCGTTTTCACACCAATTAGGGAATTATTTGCCGCCACCAGTGATGCCCAAGAGCGCGGCTATAGTCCCGGCCGGTTTTCCTTTAATGTTTCAGGGGGGCGTTGTGAGACTTGCCAAGGAGATGGCCAGATAAAAATTGAAATGCACTTTTTACCAGATGTCTATGTGCCCTGCGAGGTTTGTAAAGGCAAAAGATTTAATCATGAAACGCTGGAAGTTAAATATAAGGGGAAAAATATCGCCGATATTTTAGAGATGACAGTGGACGAAGCCTTAGATTTTTTCCAAAATATCACGCCAGCTGCCGATAGACTCAAAGTTTTGCAGGAAGTTGGCTTGGGCTATATTCATCTTGGCCAGCCAGCACCAACGTTGTCTGGCGGGGAAGCCCAACGGGTCAAACTTTCCACAGAACTTTCTGGCCGGGCAACTGGCAATAGTTTATATATATTAGACGAACCAACCACCGGTCTTCATTTTGCTGATGTTGAGAAGCTATTGGATGTTTTAAATCGCTTAGTTACAAGCGGAAATTCGGTCTTGATTATTGAACACAATCCTCATGTTATCAAAACAGCTGACTGGATTATTGATTTAGGGCCAGAAGGGGGAGATGAAGGTGGGCAAATTGTAGCTGAGGGAACGCCGGAGGAAATTTGTAATAATCCAGATTCTTATACTGGCAAATTTCTTCAAAAGTATTTACAAAAATAATAATTTAATTAGAATATCTATAATTAGTCAATGAAAAGTTTAAAATCCCAAATCAAAAGATTACCAGATAGCCCCGGCGTTTACTTTTTCAAAGACGGCCGGGGTAAGATTTTGTATATCGGCAAAGCGGCATCATTAAAAAAACGAGTTTTGTCATACTTTAGCCGGCCACAGGAAGCCAAAAATGCTCTAATGTTGGAAAAGGCAGAAAAAATTGGCTTTAAGAAAACCGATAGTGTTATTGAAGCCCTAATTTTAGAATCGCAGTTAATTAAGAAACTCCAGCCTTCTTATAACATTAAAGAAAAAGATGATAAAAGTTATTTGTATGTGGGAATATCTCGCGAAAAATATCCGCGGGTGGATTTTTTTCGGGCTTATGACATTGCTAGAGTAGGCAGAAAGATAAAAGATTATCGGCTTTTTGGCCCTTATACTTCCGCCACTGCCCTGCGTCAATCTTTAGATATTTTACGCAAAATCCTTCCTTTCCGAACGTGCACAAAGCAACCACACCGGCCCTGTCTTTTTTATCAAATGTATAAACTGCCAGCACCTTGTAATTTTGAGATTTCACCAGCCGACTACAAAAAAACAATTCTGGGGCTGGTAATGTTTTTGCAGGGAAAGAAAAAACGGCTTATACAGAAATTAAAGAAAGAGATGAGAGAGACGGCCAAACAAAAACAATTTGAAAAAGCCGGTCAAATTCGCGATCAAATTTTTGCCCTCAAGCATTTACAGGACATTGCAGTAATTAAAAGAGAAGAAAACTATAAAGCCCCCCACCGGATTGAATGTTATGATATTTCCAATATTGGCGGAAAGTTTGCCACTGGTTCAATGGTTGTTTTTACCGACGGAGTGATGGATAAAGATGAGTATCGGCGATTTAAAGTCAAAGCAGTTAAAAAAATTGATGATGTTGGGATGCTGAAGGAGGTTTTGCAACGGCGGTTTAATCACCCCGAATGGCCAGAACCTGATATAATTTTAGTAGACGGGGGCAGAGGACAGTTAAATGGTGTTTTGGCAGTTTCGAAGATGAAAGATATCAAAGTTCCGGTTGTGGCTTTGGCCAAGAGAGAAAAAGGAGTTTTTCTTTATCCATCAGAAAAAATTTTACCCCTGCCAGAAAATATTATCATTCAACTTAGAAACGAGGCCCATCGGTTTGCCATAAAATATCACCGGTATCTTAGAGATAAAATTTGATGAAAAGAATATTAATCGTTTTGACCTTAATCATAATTGGCGGTATTTTTTTATGGTGGGGAGATCGACACTTATCTGCTGTGCAAACTTCTACTACCACTTCTTTTTTAACGGCTACCACCGTAGCCATTTCTCCTCAAACCACTAGTCCGCAACAAACAACTACCACCCACCCAGCCGGCGGATTACCTGCCTCCTATTTAATTAAAAATGTTCCCTTCACAATCCAAGCTCCTCATCAAAATTGGGATCAAACCCACGAGGAGGCCTGTGAAGAAGCAGCGGTTTTACAGGCCGCTTGGTATGCTAAAGGAAAACGGATGGGGAAAATCGATCCCGATATTGCCGAGGCAGAACTACAACAAATTATCGCTTGGGAAAAGCAAAATTTCGGCTTTTTTGAAGACACCAATGCTGCTCAAACTGCCCAAATCGCTAAAGGATATTATGGTCTAAATGCCAAAGTTTATTATGATATCACCGCCTCTGACATCAAGAAACAAATCGCGGCTGGCCGACCAGTGGTTGTTTTGGCGGCTGGTCGGCTTTTGGGCAATCCTAATTTCCGGGGCGCCGGGCCAGTTTATCACGCCCTGACCGTGATTGGTTACGGCAGTGGCTATTTTATTACCAATGATCCCGGCACCCGCAAGGGACAGGGTTATAAATACAAAGAAGAAGTTTTAATGAAGGCAGTTCACGAGTGGGCCGGTTCGCCCGACAACATTTTACAGGGCAGAAAGAATATGATAGTAATTACTAGCTGAATTGACAAAACATTTTTTTTCCATTATAATAAAATTGGTAATTCAGCCCGCCCACGCTCTCGGTACTTCACTCGGATTATTCATCCGTGTTTCGTCCGGGATGCTTCGGCGGATAATAGAATTATATTTGTACATATGTTGTAGAGTTTTATTATGTTAAATAGATTAATATTCTTAGGAGACAATCATGAATCAATTAATTATCTACGCCATTGGCGCGGGTGTGGGTGGCGTGATTTTGGGTTATATCATCCGTTTTTTATGGCAGCAAAAAACCCAATCGCGGGCCCAGGCCAAAGCCCAAGCCATTATTCTTGAGGCCAAGGATGAAGCCCTAAAAATCAAGGAAAAAGCCAAAAAGGAAGAAGAAGAACTCAAAAAAGAACTAACCGATCTTGAGCGCAATATTCGCCGACGCGAGGATATGATTGATAAACGGCTGGAAATGTTGGATAAAGAGCGGCAAGATTTTACCAATAAAGAAAAAGAAGTTATTCTTGCTCGTAAGGAAATTGATGAAATTCGCTCCCGGGCCAGAGAGCGGCTTTATAAAATTTCACATTTGACGCCTGATAAGGCCAAAGAACTTTTATTCCAGCAGGTGGAAAAGGATTATAAAGAAGATTTGATGGCCAAGATTAAAGAGGCCAAAGATGCTGTCAAAGAAGAGGCAGCCATTTATTCGCGCAAAATCCTCTCAACGGTAATTGAGCGTTTGGCAACCGAGGTTACAGCCGAATCCACTGTTTCTTCTGTTACTTTGCCCAATGAGGAAATGAAAGGCCGCATTATCGGCAAAGAGGGTAGAAACATTCAGGTTTTTGAAAAGGTGACCGGTGTTGATGTCATTATTGATGACACGCCCGATGTTGTCACTCTTTCTTCTTTTGATCCCATTCGGCGCTATATAGCTACAGTTGCAATGCAGAAATTGGTTGCTGACGGCCGTATTCAACCCGTCAGAATTGAAGAGATGGTAAGAAAAGTAGAAAAAGAAGTTGCTCAAGAAGTCAAAGAAGCCGGAGAAAACGCTGCCTATGAGGCGCGAGTAGCTGGTATTCATCCTGATTTAATCAGAGTATTAGGCCGGCTTAATTTCCGCACATCTTATGGCCAAAATGTTTTGCGTCATTCTATAGAAGTTGCCCATATTGCTGGCATGCTGGCAGCCGAACTTGGGGCTGATGAGGGGATTTGCCGAAAAGCCGGCATCTTACACGATATTGGTAAAGCAGTTGATCATGAAGTACCTGGCGCCCACCATCATATTTCCATGGATATTGTCAGAAAATACGGGTTGTCAGAAACTATTATTAATGCTGTTGGCGCCCATCATGATGATATAGAGCCAAAAACAGTAGAGGCAATTTTGGTTAGAGCGGCTGATGCCATTTCTGGCGGACGGCCAGGGGCTCGTCGGGAATCACTCGAATCCTACATTAAACGGCTAACAGAGTTGGAAAATATTGCTAATGCCTTTGCTGGAGTGGAAAAATCCTTTGCTATTCAGGCCGGTCGGGAAATTAGAATTATTGTTAAACCACTAGATATTGATGATTTGCAGGCAGTAAAGTTAGCTAAAGATATTGCTGTAAAAATTGAAAAAGACCTCCAGTATCCAGGGACCATTAAGGTTAATGTGATAAGAGAGACGCGTGCCGTTGAGTATGCTAAGTAAATGTTAAAAGTTAAAAGGCAAAAGGCAAAACAACAGGAAAAAAGAGAAAAGAAAAATCCTTTCTGTTTTAAGTTGTTGTTTTAACTTTTACGTTTTTAGTTTTAAGTTAATAATGAATATTTTGTTCATTGGCGATATTGTTGGTCGAACCGGCCGCAATGCTGTTAAAACACTATTGCCTGATTTAAGGAAAAAATATCAGGTTGATTTTGTGATAGCCAATGGAGAAAATTTGGCTGGCGGACGGGGAATAACCGAAGATAAATATAATGAAATGATGGAAGCAGGGGTGGATTATTTTACCTCGGGTGATCATATTTTTGATCAAAAGAATATTATTCCCCAATTGGATAAATTAAAAATCTTGCGGCCTCTCAATCTACCAGAGGCCGCGCCAGGCAAAGGTTGGATAGAAGTAAAAGCCGGTAAAGAGGATTTGGTTTTAATAAATCTTCAGGGTCAAGTTTTTATAAGTGAGTCAGTTGATAATCCTTTCCAGGCGATAGCAAAAATATTGCCTAAAATAAAAACAAATAATATCATTATTGATTTCCATGGTGAGGCAACAAGCGAAAAACGGGCGTTTGGTTACTATTTGGATGGTAGAATCGCAGCGGTTTTGGGAACCCATACTCACATTCAGACCAATGATGCTCAAATTTTACCCAAGGGAACCGGTTATATTACAGATGTTGGTATGGTCGGAGCCAAAGAGAGTATTTTGGGAGCAGAGCCTGGGCCAATTGTTGAACATTTTTTGACCGGCCTGCCCTGGCGCTACGAGGTAGCAAAGGGCAAAGAGGTTTTTGAGGGAGTGATGTTGGAGATAAAGAAAGGCAAATGTAGTAAAATAGATATAGTAAAGGAGGAAATGTGAGACAACAAGAATTAATTAATTTACTTTCCCAGCGGGCCAATATTTCCAGAAAAGAGGCCTGGGATATTATCCGGGCCTTTACTGATGCCGTGACTGAAACTTTAGTCCAGGGACAGAAAGTAACAATTCCCAATTTTGGAGCATTTACCTTGTCACGGCTGAAAGCTAAAACTGCCATTAATCCATCAACAGGCCAGCACATTCAAATTCCTGAGATGACTATTCCTCGATTTCGGGCCTCAACTAAATTAAAGCGAATGATGAAGGGCGGCGATCAACAGCCCGGGGTGTAGCGCAGTGGTAGCGCGCAGCGTTCGGGACGCTGAGGCCGGCAGTTCAAATCTGCCCACCCCGACCATGATTATAATTTTGTGCTAAAATATATATAGTGTCCGCCTACGCTCTTGGTATTGCACTCGGATTATTCATCCGTGTTTCATCCAGGATGTTTCGGCGGACGCCACTCAATTATATTAATATTAATTAAGGTGTGGCGGAGGGTTAAATGGAGAGGAAAAATCATCTTTGGATCATAATTGTAGTAATATTGGGTATTCTTCTTTTAGGTG
>Ga0210057_1010265_pt1 | contig 10651 bp, 10 predicted proteins | sample CryGeyCG2114_010_2_FD_183968 | JGI IMG/M metagenome (GOLD analysis project Ga0210057, IMG submission 183968) | Groundwater microbial communities from aquifer - Crystal Geyser CG10_big_fil_rev_8/21/14_0.10 (SPAdes) (version 2) | ecosystem: Environmental > Aquatic > Deep subsurface > Groundwater ...
TGTTTGGTAGTAGTAGTCTTTTCCTTCTGTCTCTCCTTCTCCGAATATGTATTTGTTACTTACTTCTGTACCAGCACTTTTTTCTCCGTATTCTTCGCTGAAGCTTTTCTTTGTTGCTATGCTAATTCTTTGTCTTCCGTAATTTCCGTCAGTGTAGCAGTCGTCGTACAGCTTTATTTCTTGGCCTAGGGTTATTATTCCGCTGCGACTACTTCCGGTGCTTGTTTCTAAAGGGTCGAATATTGTTGTTAGTTTCTTTGCTGTTTCACTGCTTTGTTGGTATTCTCCTGTTCTCAAGATTTTTGTGCTTGCGTATACTGATAGCATGATTATTACTATTCCTACTATTATTGCGAACATCCATGCGAATGAGAATTCGAATCCTTTCTTATTACACCTCTTATTCATATTATTCCTTGTTTCCGGGACTTTTTATATTTTAGTAATCCGTTAATCTATTATTTATCCATGGTTGATCATCCTGGTTGGCGGTTGAGAAATCCTTGGCAGGTCTTATTATTCGTGATATGCTAAGATTAGCTATTCTTGTAGGCTTGCAATTAGGGGTGATACATATTCTGACTTTTTTAGTGGTGGTAGTTTTTGGGTTATTGTGTGGTTGTTATTATCTGTTAGTTCTAAGGTAATAAACCAGGTATTTCTCCAGTCATCATATTTTGCGCTGACGTTTTTTAGGTTTATTAGGAACTTCTTTGTTAATTCCTTATTTTGTTTTCCCAAGAATCCTAGTACGTCAAAGATTTCTATGCCCACAATCCCTTTCTCTTTATTTATATCAATATTCATAAAGTCTGTGAACTCTATCGTTTCGCTTGGGACTATGTCTGTATAAACGCTTAATACGTCGTCTTCATAATCATAGTGGAATTTTATGCTCATAGTATCATTAGGGGGTTTTACTTTTTAAATCTTGCTTTACGATACCTCTTCGTTGTGCTTTGGCCCAATGGGTAAATAGTTATTATCCTTATCTTTTCTGTGAATGTTATTACATAAACTCTTCCTTTATTACTGCTATAAACGTGGTATGTCTTATATCTTCTATTGCCTTCTCTTATTTGTACTTCAGTGAATTTTATATCTCTTAATTCTAATAATTCTTTTTCTAATTCTTCTATAGAACAGCCGTTTCTGAATTCTAAATACTCTATTGGCTTACCATACTCAAATCCTTTATCTTTGTGTTTCTCAATTAATTTTCTTAATTCTTCTGAGTAGTCCTTCATATTATTCCTTGTTTCCGGGACTTTTTATACTTTGTTTTTAGTTGATAATTCAATTATCTTATGTAGTCAAGATTCTTACTTAATTTTTCCTTAGTTGTTTTGTTTGGCGTTGAACAATTCAATTATTCTTATGAGATAATGTGATTATTAATCTTCATCCCACGCTTACTAAACTTTCGTAGTAGTCTTTGCTTATCTTTATTGTTTTTCCTTCTTCATTCTTTATGCATTGAGGGTTACTTCTTTCTGTTATTCTTGTTATGTTTATGTGTTTCATCACTTGGTATGGCATGTCGCAAGCTTTTTCTGGTGGATTAAGGAATAGTGTTGGGTTATAGAATCCGTATCTTTGTTTAATACTTGCGTAGTCTCCGTTATTCATTGGTTGTGTGAAGTTCACGAAGCATACTTCTTCTATTCCTCCTGGTAATATTATGTTTAGTTGTTCTGTTTTACTGCTACTCTTCCATACTCTGTCTATTGCTTCTTGTAAATCATTATAGAATAGTCCTACTTCTGCGCATTTCTTCAAGTTAAGGAAGTGTGTTATTACTATGAATCCTACTACTAATATTACTGCTATTAGTATTATCGAGAATATCATACCAAAACTCATGCTCATATCACCCTTTTTCTTCATTATTCCCATAATACTATTACTTCTCAACACTTATTTATATATCTTATCTTAATTACATTAATAGTTACAATACAAGTTTTCCTATTAGTTGAACAACTTATTACCCCTCTTTATCTTATCAGAATTCTTTATTTTTCGTTATATGCTTTTATTATTATTGAGCATTCTGTTGGTAGTGGTTCATTACCACTTTTATCGCTACATTTTATGTAGTATTTATTATTAGTGTCCCATGGTGCGTAGTGTTCTTTGCTGTTGTCGTAAGGCATTACTATTCCTTTATTAGTTTCGTAGTTGCATGTTGTTGTTGAGTAAGTACATGTTGATTCTTCGTTAGTGCTTATTCTTAGGCATCCTGCTCCTCCGCATGTTTCATCACCTGCGCTATCATGTTTTACTCTTACTATCTTTGGTGATTCTTTATCTATGAATACTTTGAATGTTGTTTGGTTGTATTCTGTGTTTCCTCCTAAGTCTAAGCATTTGTAGTAGTAGGTGTATGTTCCTTCTACTAAGTTTTGTGTTTGTTCGTGCTTGTAGCTTTCTGTGGTGTAGAACTTTACGTAGTCTTTTTCATTCTGTGTTGTTGAGTAATAACATACTGAGTCTCCGTCGTTATACCCGTTTCCTGTTTCTATTGATAGTTTTACTGCTACCGGGCTTGCTCCTCCTTCTATGGTTCCGTTAGGTCCTATTTCTATTATATTTAGTGGTTGTGTTCCTTTAATCGTGAACTTGTAACTTTCAGTATTCTTATTTCTTTCATTTTCTTGTGCTCTTGGTTGATCTTTACATCTGAAGTAGTAATCATTATCTTTTCTATTTTCTATTCCTGTTAGCGTTCCTTTGCATGTGTATAACATTTTGCTGTTGAAGTTTGTTATGCTTTCTACACAGCTCATAGTGTTTTCCATTACGTTGTAGTCTTTGTCTTCCTTACTCCATTTGCATGTTGCTGGTTCGTTTAGGTATAATGTCATATTTACTTTTTCTGTGTTGTAGCTTACTGGTGCGTTATTAATTATGCTTGTTGCTTCAATTCTTGTTGGTGTTGTGTCTGGTCCTTTGTCTACGCAGAATTTTACTGCGTATTCGTCAACGTTTGAATTTCCGTTAGGGTCTTCGCATCTTATGAACATTGAGTATTGTCCGTCATTCTTTATTTCTGGGAATTCATTATTAATATTTGTTGGTCCTGGCAGGCTTAGTATTTGTGTGTGGTTGTATTCGTAGTCGTTGCTTCCTCCCATAGCCCATGTCATATTGTCAATGCTTGTTGTGTGGTTGTAGTCAATACTGCATTTTGTTGGTTCGTTTGTTGAGATTCCGAATTTTATTGTTGTGAATGCTTCAATGCATTCTCCGTTTTCTTTTGTTAATTCCATTCCTATTCCTGGAGGTCTTATTCTTACGTTCTTGTAAGTGTATCCTTCTGTTAGTGCTTCGTAGTTTGGGCTTATTATTGGTGAGGTTACGTCGTTCTTATTTACCCATGAACATTTTTCGTTACCTGTTCCAGCATTTAATAATTCGCATGCTGCTCCTAAACTTTTACATTTGTATTCTGTGCATGGGAAATTATTAGAGTCCTTATTGCATAATTCGCAGTTTGTTCCTCCTTTTGGTTGGTCCCATGGGTTACATTCAAAAATTACTGTTTTTTCTGATGTATCCTTATAAGTTAGTGCGAATACTACTACTGCTACTACTATTCCTATTCCTGGAGCTCCGATAATACTTGTTTGTGATATTCCTTGTCCTCCCACTAAGTCTAGTCCGGCTCCTCCTTTTCCAAAGATTACTCCTACGAATTTTCCTACTCCTACTCCTGCTGCTAATGATAATGATAGTGCTTGTGTTTGTTCTTTTTCTAGTCCTAATAAGCTCCCTATTAGTTGTCCTGCCCCGTATGCTACTCCTGCCCACATTAGTCCCCCTAATGCTGCGTCTAGTCCGCTACCTGCTACTGCATCAAAGAATCCTGCAGTGCCTTTAGTGGTTTCGGAAAAACTGAATATTTCCTTAGCTAAATAAGTCGGTTGAGTTGCTGATATGTCTGCTAGGGGGAGTTTAACTGTTGGAACCGTTATTAATCTTCCCATGGGGGTTGTTGTTCCCTGCCCACTCACTATTTCTGTCGTGCTTGCTATCATCATTGAGAAGGCTATTATTGATAATAATAGATTAGTTATTATGATTATTGAACTAGTTTTCTTACCAGCACTCTTTTTTCTCATAAGTATTTTAGTGTCGGGTAATTTATAAAGTTTTGTTTGTGTCTTTCTAAACACTTTAAGACTTTAAGCTTGAGAAATTTTCTTTGGGTTTTTAGTTATTAGCAAATTATTATACACTCCACTGCGTTTAAGAGTTGCATTATAACCCTTTTTAGGATTTATTAATATCCTCTTCTTATTCTTTCAGGGTCAACGCCATTCTTCCTAAGCCAATCCTCGTACCATTCTGGCATCCATCCTGGTGGTGATACTTCTTCTCTTCTTAATACTCTCCCGGTCTTAGATTCAGTTTTTGTCAGCATCCAAGTCTTTGTACCGTTATATTCCACCCATCCATAAGTTGTAGACTCATCTACCCTGTTCGTACCAAGTAATGTTCCAAGGGCTCTTGCTGGATATTTCACTGCTTCTGAAGGATCGGTCATATCTGCTAACCCTACACATCCTACACTTCCTCCTAGTCCTACTGCTCCTCCTATTCCGAGAATTAGTTTTCCTGCGAGCCCTAAAACCTTAGTTTTTGAGGTTTTTACGCTTTCTCTCATGCTATTATTTAAACTTTTCTACTATATAAGTTTTATCGTGTTGTCATAATCACTTAATCGCTACACCAAACTTCGTTTTTTTCTTTTGTTAATAAGTTATTCTACTAATTTTTAAGAATAAATGTTTTGTTTAATGCTTGTGTTGTTATAATTTTCTTCTTTGTGTTATCAGAAAATAGTTCTGTCATTTCTCGTTTTGTCTTCAGAAAGACTTTTAAATCTCTTAACTCTTAATACTTCATGCTATTTAGTAACAAAAGAGGCCAGGTGACTATTTTCATAATCATTGCTTTAGTAATTGTTTCCTTGGCTGTTCTTGCGTTAGTTTTTTGGCCTAAGCTTAGTAATGTTAGTGTTCAGGAGTCTCCGGAACAATTCTTTACTTCTTGTCTTACTCCGATAATTGATAATGCTATTACTACTCTTAGTTCTAGCGGTGGTACTCTTAATTCTAAGAATTATTTATTATTCAATAATATTAAGATTGATTATGTTTGTTATACTAATGAGTATTACAAGACTTGTGTTGTTCAGAGACCTTTATTAAAACAGCACTTTTCTGATGAGTTATTGGCGATTATTAATCCTCAAGTTTCTTCATGTGTTAATAATCTTAAGAGTGAAATGCAGAGTCGTGGTTTTTCTGTTAGCGGTGGTAATAATCCTCAGCTTACTATTGATTTAAGTCCTGATAATTCTGTTTTTGTTGTCACTACTGGTCTTACTTTCACTAAGGATTCTTCTACGGAAAGTTATGATTCTTTCAAGGTTTCTAAGAAGTCTGACATCTATAATTTGTTAATGCAGGCCACTTATATTATGAGTTGGGAAGCAAGGTATGGTGATTTTGATATTCTAACGTTTATGCTTTCTTATCCTGATATTCGTGCTGATAAGTATAAGTTGTCTGATGGTAGTAAGGTTTATATTCTTACTAGTAGGAATACTGATGATAGCTTTACTTTTGCTACTCGTAGTTTGAGTTGGCCTCCTGGTTATCAGCCTAATAAAATTGTTGGAGTTAATGATTAGTATGGTTAATAATTCGTTGTTTAGGAATTTGACTTTCTTCTTGTTATTTCTTGTTCTGGCTCTTTTAGTGTTTACTTTTGCTGATATTTCTTTGGTTTCTTCTCAGAGTGCTAATGTTTGTTGTGAGCGTACTACTAATGGTGCTTGGTGTCAGAATTCTCTTCCTTCTCAGTGTGATAATTCTTATTCTCAAACTCCTAGTAGTTGTGAGTCTACAAGTTTTTGTTCTTTAGGTACTTGTTATGATTCTTCCGAGGGTATCTGTATGGATAATACTCCTCAGAAAGCTTGTCAGGAAAGTGGTGGTACTTGGAGTTCTGGTGATCCTGAAGATATTCCTCAGTGTCAGCCTGCTTGTTGTGTTCTTGGTAATCAGGCTGCTTTTACTACTCTTACTCGTTGTAAGAAGCTTTCTTCTCAGTATAATTTAGTTACTGATTTCCGTAAGAATATTGGTTCTGAGGCTGAATGTGTTGCTGTTACTCAGTCTCAGGATAAGGGTGCTTGTGTTTTTGATTCTGATTTTACTAGGACTTGTAAGTTTACTACTCGTTCTGATTGTACTGCTAATAATGCTTCTTTTCATAAAGATTTCTTGTGTTCTTCTGAGGAGTTAGCAACGAATTGTGGCCCTAGTACTTCTACTACTTGTGTTGTTGGTAAGGAAGAAGTTTATTTCGTTGATACTTGTGGTAATCCTGCTAATATTTATGATGCTTCTAAGGTTAATGATAAGTCTTATTGGAGGATGATTGTTCCTAAGGCTGATTCTTGTGGTTTTAATGATGCTGATGGTAATTCTAATTCTCGTACTTGTGGTTCTTGTGATTATCTTAGTGGTAGTCTTTGTTCTGATTATTCTAAGGCTTCTTCCAGTGTTAAGCCTACTTATGGAAATTTTATTTGTCAGGATCTTGATTGCTCTAACACTTTTAATGATAATGATTACAAGCATGGTGAGTCTTGGTGTGTTAATGATGAGCAGACTAAGAGTAATAAGGCAGTTGTTGATGTTGGTACTAGGTTTTATAGGCATTTGTGTGTTGCTGGTGAAGAAATAGTTGAGCCTTGTGCTGATTTCCGTCAGGAACTTTGTGTTGAAGCGAGTATTAAGACTTCTACTGGTACTTTTTCTCAGGCTGGTTGTCGTGTTAATAAGTGGCAGGATTGTATCTTGCAGAATGATTCTGATGATTGTTCTGATGTTGATGTTCGTGATTGTAAATGGATTAATGGTCCTGTAGGTCTCAGTAATGGTGGTTCTTGTGTTCCTTTAGTTTCTCCTGGTCTTGAGTTTTGGAATGATGCTGGTAATTCTCAGGAAGTTTGTGCTGTTGCTAGCACTACTTGCGTCGTTACTTATGAGAAGGATTTGCTTAGTGGTAAGAAGTGTGTTGATAACTGTGAGTGTCTTGAGCCTGGATGGCTTGATAATCGTAAGGATATTTGTACTTCTCTTGGTGATTGTGGTAATAAAGTTAATATCATTAAGGTAATTGGTGGTAAGAAGGGCTGGACTTACAAGGTTGATTAAGTTTATTAATTATCCATTCTTTAACATTTTATGAAGCATATCTCAGAGCTTTCTGTTGATGATCTCAAGGATATCAAATTATTAGTTTTTGATGTTGATGGGGTTATTGTTCCTCGCGGTACTAAGATTAGTACTTCTAATAACATTCTTACTCTTGAGACTAAGAAAGTTTCTCAGGAGATGATTTTACTCATTAAGAAACTTTCAGAATTAGGTTTTCTTATCAATATTAGTTCTGGTAGGAGTTTGTTCATGCTTCTTGAGATGTTTCGTGAGGTTCTTCCTTTTGTTAGTATTACTTATGAGAATGGTAGTGCTTCGTGGTATAAAGGGGTGATTCATCAGCATGTTAATAGTTTTGATAAGCTTCGTGCTGTTCTTTCCAGACTTTCATCAATTAACCATCCCATGATTAAAGGTTTTGAGCCTAAGGAATTAATAGTTACTATTCATTGTCATGATCGTGTTAGTCTTATTGAAGAATTGTTTTCTGACGAGCCTGATCTTTATTGTTTGTGGAATGGTGAAGCTTATGATATTGGTATTCATGATTCTCAGACTAAGGCTCAGGGTCTTATTCATTTGATGAAGATTCTTAATCTTAATAGGGATAATGTTCTTGCTATTGGTGATAATTATAATGACAAAGAGCTCTTAGAAGCTTCTGGTTTAAGTATCACTTGCGATAAGTCTCGTGTTTCTGGAGATTTCTTTATAGAACTTCTTGGTGATAAGCTTCCTGGGGTGGTTCTTTCTGAAAAGATTCTTAGTGTTTCATCTAGTAGTTAGAATTATTTTATCCACCCTCTTATTTCCGGTATGTGTTTTTCAATGAATTCAATAATCTCTTTTTTGTATTCTGGATTTAATGATATTCCTGTATAGTTTGGTTTATTCTTCATTAGCAACCACTTGTTTTTTTCTAATTCTTTAATTATTATTTTAAGATTATCAAATCTTTTATAATGCTCAAGCCTATCGTATTTTTCTCCCCAATTTCTTTTTGAGAATGCTAGTTTAAACATTAGTTGTGCTTTGGCCTTTTCCATAGTTTTCTTTAATAAATACAGATATTTAAATGTTTCTAACTTTGATAGTTTAAAACTCCTTTAGGGAAACATTTAAAAGGTTTCGTTATTCTATTATTTCATGGCTAATAATAATGATAATTCGGCATTCTTAGAGTATTTTGGTGATACTCCTAAGTTGAGATTCTTAGACTTCCTTATAGGTAATCACTTCTTTGATTTTAACATGACTGACATGGCACGAGAAGCCGGTATTAGTTATAACTCTTTAATTAGTTTTTTTAATGATTTCTTGAAGAAAGGGATTATTGTTAAAACTCGGAGGGTTGGTAAGTCTAATATGTATAAGTTAAATTTAGATAATTCTATTGTAATTAACTTCCTTAAATTCGCTTGGTCCTTAACTAAACAGGATTTGGGTGTTGTTGAGTCATCCTCAGAAGTAACTCTTAAGGTTTAAAATAACTAACTCCTCACTTCAGTAATCTCTTAGTATTATTGTGCATCCTGTTCTTGGATTATTGAATTTGTCTTGGCATCTTATATAGTACGTTCCTGTGTCTCCTTCTCCTGGAATTAAAGTATGAGCTTTTTCTGTGCCTCCGATTCTTGTTCCATCAACGAAATCATAAGTGCAAGTGTTCTTTGTGTACGCGCATTCTGAGTTCTCATCAGTTATTATTGTTATTCCGTTATTATTCTTGTAAGCTCTTGTTATTGCTGGTGGTGTTGTGTCTAATTCTATTCTGAAATTAGTCTTTTTTTCTGCGATATTTCCTGCGTTGTCTTCACACTTAATGCTTATTTCTTTATCCCCTCTAGTCATTAAATCAAATATCTGTTCATGACTATTGCTGTTGGTTGTTTTCATGAATATGTAACTTCCACTATTAAGGGAGTATTTGCATGTTGATATTCCTCCCGCTATTCCTCCGTCAGTTCTTGTTTTTAGTGTGATGCTTATTGGTTCAACACCTCCGTAAATTGTTGAACTGTCAGTGGGTGTTATTTCTGTAATTGTTAGTGGTGTAGTGGTTGTTGAGAGGGTGTATTTTATGTCATTACTTATTATTCTCTTGTTCTCTGCGTTTTCGTGTCCTTCAAGCCATGGTTGGTCCTTGCACTTAATATAATAATTATTAGTTTCATTATTGATAGTTAGGTTTGCAGTGCATGGCCATCCGTATATTTCTCTTTCTTCAATACTTGTTGAGCATCTCATACTATTGGTCATGTCTTCATAATCTGTTTTTTCAGTATTACTCCACTTACATTCTGCAGGTTCGTCAATCCAGTATTTCACTATTTTTTCTTTGCTTCCGTAAGCTACTGCGCTACCATCACTTGGTAGGCTCTTACTAATCGTTGGTGCTTTACTGTCAGGTCTTGGTTCAATGCATGTATTAATTATGTAATCATCAAAATTTGCGTTTCCTGATTCGTCTTGACATCTTATGAATATGTTGTAGTCGTTGTATTGTTCATTAATTCTTTGTTTTATTATTTCTATGCTCATTTCTTCAGGGTTTTCTAAGTTGTCGGCTATTTCGTAAGCTATGCTTTCTGCTGATGGCATGAATAGTTCTTGTGAATGATTCATTCTCTTCATAGAGTTTCCGTAGTATTCATTAATATTTTCATAATCTTTTCCTGGTTCCATTGCCATCTTGCATCTTGTGTATTCGTTAGTTTTTATTCCAATAATTACTGGGGTGTTTTCTGGGATGCAACTGTTATCTTCCATTCTTATCATCATTCCTTTGCTTGTTGTTTCTATCTTGTATCCTTTTGTTAGTGCTTCTTCGTATGGGGTTATTGTTGGTACAGTATTATCGTTTGGTGAGATGTCAACGCATGATTGTTCTTTTGTTCCTTCATTTATTAGTCTGCAACTGTCTCCTAAACTTTCGCAACGGTAATTAGTGCATGGTATTAGCGAGTTCTTATCGCATAAGTGGCAGTCTGTTCCTCCTGGTGGTGCTTGCCATGGTTCACAAGTGAATACTGCGGTTGTTTTCTTAACTTTTCCTATGCCTAACAATTTTAGTACTACTGCTACTATGATTATTACTGCTATTGCTATTAGTACTACACCATATAATGGTAACATTGTGATTCCTCCAGTTGATGATAATATTCCACCACCACTTGCCGCTCCTCCTGACGCTGCTCCTGCTCCTCCAACTGCTTCACTAACTACTGCTGCTTGCGCAACCAGGACGTCTACTGCTACGAATGTTCCTGCTAATGTTCCAGTAATCTGTACTATTTTGGCAGCTTCTCCTCCTAACCCAAAGACCTTCGCTGCTAAACTTCCCATGAGGTTTCCTAAAGTTATTCCTATCGCTAATGTTGATAATGCTCCTAATATTGGTGCTGCTCCTATTC
>Ga0210057_1010266_pt1 | contig 10650 bp, 11 predicted proteins | sample CryGeyCG2114_010_2_FD_183968 | JGI IMG/M metagenome (GOLD analysis project Ga0210057, IMG submission 183968) | Groundwater microbial communities from aquifer - Crystal Geyser CG10_big_fil_rev_8/21/14_0.10 (SPAdes) (version 2) | ecosystem: Environmental > Aquatic > Deep subsurface > Groundwater ...
TGGTGTGTAAGTTGATGTATTTTATTGATTTTGATTTTTATGAAAAATTTGAAGAGCAGTTAATTGGCGCAAAATACATAAAAAATCATTTTGGACCGACTCCTGTCGCTTTTCCCGAAATCGTTGCGCAAATGGATCAAGACGGTGATTTGACGCGTGTTACCAAAAAATACTTTCAGCATGATCAAAAAAAATATTTACCGCTTCGTTCTGCTGATCTTTCAAGTTTTTCAGCTCGAGAAAAAGAGTTGATTGATTGGGAAATTGAGCGATTCAAGGATTTTAATGCCACAAAAATGCGGGATTATTCCCACAAAGATGTTCCGTGGATTGGCGCTAATGATTTACAGCCAATTAACTATGAAGCGGTTTTTTCTCGCACAGATGAATTTTCTGTAAGACAATACGATGATGAACTATGATGAAACAAAAGAATTTAAGCGCGATTTTAAGAAATTGCTAAAAAAATTCTCATCTCTAGCGGAAGATTTGGAAGTAAACAAACAATATAGAATTGAACTTTTTCATTGTAAAGAAATAAACAGCGATAGCATTTTTGAAATTCAAGGTGCTGGCAATACGAATGGGTTGAAATTTTTTAAAGTTAAAAAATTTCAATGCAAGAGCCTCAAAGGTCGCGGAGCGAAAAGTGGTATTCGTGTTATATATGCCTATTTGCCAGACGAACAAAAAATTGTATTTTTGGAAATTTATTTTAAAACAGATCAGGAAAATGAGAAAAAAGAAAGAATAATTAATTTTATAGATACTAATAATAATATTAAATAGTCCCGCCGTCCCGCTGAAAAGTTTTGGGGGATAGCCACTAGCAGGTAGGCAAAAAGGCAAAAAACTTTTCGACAGTATCGCGATTGAAAAAAGCGACGATTGGAAGATAAATCAAAAATCGGTGTATGGTTGGGATAAGTGCAAAAAGAATGATTGGAGTGATTGGGAGAAGTTAAAGTTTTAGGTGGCGCGCCAGTTTTCAACTGGCACGAAATTTGGGAGTTGCGGAAAAATCGGAAGTGGAAAGCGAGGGGCGGAAAAACAATCACCGAGAATTGTCAAATGTTGTGCAAGACACACAATCGAGCAAAAGGAAATCGGTAATAAATTAATTAAGAAATAAAAAATAATAAGGAATAAAGATTAAACAAATTATATTTATGCAAAAATCAAAAATATTAGGAATTTTAATGATTTCCTCAGCTATAATTCTCACAGTCTTAGTAATCGGGTATGCTGTTTTATTTTCTATTTTTGGAATAAATTCCGGTGGATCATTTTTAATGATTACACCCTTACTTGCAATCGCTATTGCCTTGATTATAGCCCTATCTTTTCTTTTAGGTGCAGGAATTAAACGAATAAAAAATAATAAGGAATAAATATAAACTTTTGCGGCAAGAAGCCGAAACCGTTATCGTTTAGGCGCAAAAAAAACAGATGGCAGGGATGATTTCAACATAAAACCATGAAAAATAAATTCGGAATTTCAAAAAATGTTTTTGTTTTGGGGCTGGTGAGTTTTTTTAACGATGTGGCTTCGGAGATGATTTATCCCATCGTGCCGATTTTTCTCACCGGTGTTTTAGGCGCGCCAGTAGCGGTTGTCGGGTTGATAGAAGGCATTGCCGAATCCACCGCCAGTATTTTGAAAGTTGTCTCCGGCTGGCTCTCCGATAAACTGCAAAAGAGGAAACCCTTTGTTGTTGCCGGTTATTCATTTTCAGCCATTTCTAAAATACTTTTAAGCTTGGCTTTCAATTGGCCTTTTGTTTTATTTGCCCGATTTGTTGACCGCTTTGGCAAAGGCACGCGCACTTCAGCCCGAGACGCTTTAATTGCCGGAAGTTCGGAAACTTCAACTCGGGGAAAATCGTTTGGTTTTCATCGCGCCCTTGATACTCTGGGAGCGGTAGTCGGGCCCTTGATTGCTCTTTTAGCAATTCATTTTTTGGATAATAATTTTCGTTTGATCTTCTTTCTCGCTTTTATACCGGCTTGTATTGGAATTATTTTGTTGCTCTTATTTGTAAAAGAAAGGCAGAAAGAAAAAAATCCTGATCAAACAATTCGTTTTAGTTGGCGCAATCTCGACCCCTCTTTTAAGATTTTTTTATTGATTAGTTTTATTTTTGCTCTGGGTAACAGTTCAGACGCTTTTTTGATTTTGCGAGCCCAAAATTTGGGTTTGTCGGTAACTTTGGTTGTGTTGGCTTATGTTCTTTTCAATTTTACCTATGCTATTTTTTCAACACCGGCTGGAATTATTTCCGATAAAATAGGATCTAAAAAAGTGCTTTTTTCCGGCTTCTTGCTTTTTTCCATTATTTATCTTCTTTTCGGTCTGACAAATAACAGTCTTGTTCTTTGGCTTCTTTTTCCCTTTTACGGTATTTATATGGCTCTTACCGAAGGAGTGGGCAAGGCCTATATTTCTAACTTAGTGCCGGAGGAAAAGTCGGGGACGGCTTTTGGCGTATATCAAACTACAATCGGCCTATGCGCTTTTTTTGCTTCTCTTATCGCCGGCTTGTTTTGGACATATATTGGCGTTAGCGCGCCATTTATCTTTGGAAGTGCTATGGCGATAATTTCCGCTTTTTTGTTTGTCGTTTTGGAAAAAAAGATAAAATTTGCTAAAATATAAAAAGAAGTATGAACAAAATAATTTTAGGAACGATATGCGGTTTAGTTTTCGGTATTATTGATGTTTTAGTGATGATTCCGCTTAAATACGAAAATAATCGCAAAAGAAATGAGGCAATGAGCGCCGCTTTCATAGAACGGTTTATGATCGGTTTTTTAATTCCAAATATGGAGTTGGGAATACATCCGGCATTAACAGGATTGTTTCTTGGCGCCAGTTTAAGTTTGCCTTCAGCCATTATTACCAGAGCTTATGCGCCGATAATCGGAACAGGAATTGTTGGCAGTGTTATAATTGGATTTATTGTTAAGGCGATATTATAAAAGGCGGCGCGCCAGTTTTCAACTGGCGCGAAATTCGGAAGCGAAAAAGGAAAGGTTCAAAAACCCGCCCGCATTCCTCCCCGAGACCTCGCTCCTCGCGGGCGGGACGGAAGCCGAGGCGGGGCAATTCTCCCGTAGCTTTAGCGGAGGCGGAGTCAGAATTAGTTTTCAGGATTTTGCTCAAAAAAAGTTCGAACATCAATCAAAAAACACCACAAAATTACACGGCATATGGCTGTGTTTTTTGTTTTTTTACCCATAAAATGCTAAACTTCAAGTAGTTATGTACGGATTAACTTCAAATTGCGAACGCTTAATACGAATGCTTCCTACGCACTTATCACTACCTGCGACTATGCGAATGCCGCGAATAATATTTGCATTATATTTATGCCCAAATCCAAGCAAAAACTCTTAATTATTGACGGCAACGCGCTGATTCACCGCAGTTTCCACGCCCTGCCGACGACAATGAAAACCAAAACCGGCGAAATCACCAACGCGGTCTATGGTTTTACCATGGTCTTATTAAAAGCGCTGAAAGAATTTAAGCCCGAGTATGTTGTTTTAACGCTGGATAAAAAAGGGCCGACTTTTCGGCACGAGGAATACAAAGAGTACAAAGCGAAGCGCGTGAAAGCGCCGGATGAATTGTACGCGCAAATCGGACGCGTCAAAGAAATCGCCACCGCCTTCAACATTCCTATTTTTGAACGGCAGGGCTATGAAGCCGACGATTTAATCGGCGCGATTGCCAATAAAACCGAAAAAAACGTTGAAAGTATAATCGTCACCGGCGACTTGGACACTTTACAACTGGTTGACAGCCACACCAAAGTTTATACCATGAGCCACGGCTTGTCGGACAGTCTGCTTTACGACGCCAAGCAAGTTGAACAGCGTTTTGACGGCTTAAAACCGGAGCAGATGATTGATTACAAAGCCCTGCGCGGCGACCCGTCCGATAATATTCCGGGCGTACCGGGCATCGGCGAAAAAGGCGCGATTGATTTGCTTTTAGATTTTCAAACTTTGGAAAATTTATATCAACAGCTTAATAAACCGGCGGCCGTAAAAAAAATCAAACCGAGAGTTTTGGAATTATTAAAAGAACATAAGGACAAAGCGCTGTTAAGCAAAAAACTGGCGACCATTGTCTGCGACGTGCCGCTTGATTTTGATTTAGCCAAAGCCAAAACGCGCGATTTTGACATGAACGAAGTCGTGCGCGTTTTTAACGAACTAGAATTCCGCTCGCTTCTGCCCCGCTTGCAGGAACTGACCAAAAAACTCCAGCCGGTGAATAAAACTGCGGACGACGAGCAAAACAAATTCGCTTATGTGCGGAATAATTTTAAGTATCAACTGGTTGACGACGAAACAAAATTTAAAAAATTTTTAGCGGAACTAAAAAAACAAACCAAATTCGCTTTTGACACGGAAACGGCTAATTTTAATCAGCTGGAAGCGGAACTGCTGGGCATTAGTTTCTCGTGGAAAGAAGGCGAGGCGTACTACATCCAAACGCATAACGCACAACGCACAACGCATAACGCCGCTACACAATCCAGTTTATTTGGTGGGGAAAAAAATAAGCAGGGCAGGCAAGAAAAAAACAACAAATCTAGAGGTTTGGATATAAGTTACATAACTGAAAAATTAAGGCCGATTTTTGAGGATAAAAAAATAAAAAAAATCTGCCATAATGCCAAATTTGACGTCGAAGTTATGGAAAGCAACGGTTTAACAGTTGAAGGAATTTATTTTGACACTATGGTCGCGTCTTACCTGCTGAACCCGGGAACGCGCCAGCACAGTTTGGATGCCGCAAGTTTTAACTATTTAAACTATCAAAAAATTTCCAAAGAAGATTTGCTCGGCGCCGGCCGAAATAAAATAACTTTCAGCGAGGTACCGGTTGAACGGCTGGCGCCATATTCCTGCGAGGACGCGGACTTTACTTTTCGGCTTTACCAAAAATTAGCGCCGGAACTGAAAAATAAAAAACTGGACGAATTATTCCGTGAAATTGAAATGCCGCTGGTGCGCGTTTTGGCGGAAATGGAAAAAACGGGCATAAAACTGGACATTCCCTATTTGGCTAATTTAGAAAAAAATTTCTCTAAAGAATTGAAAGAGCTGGAGCGTAAAATTCAAAAACTAGCCGGCAAAACTTTTAACGTGAATTCCCCGCAACAACTACAGGAGATATTATTTGCCAAGTTAAATATTCCAACGCATTTGGTAAAACGCACTAAAACCGGCTACTCTACCGGCGCGGATGAATTGTATAAACTGCGCGGCCAACATGAAATTATTGATTTAATGGTGCGCTACCGCGAACTCGCTAAACTGCAGAATACCTACATTAAAGCATTGCCGAAACTGGCGGATAAAACCGGGCGCGTGCATACCAGCTTTAATCAAACCATTACCGCGACCGGCCGGCTGTCTTCGTCCGAACCGAATTTACAAAACATTCCCACGCGCACCGACGAGGGCAAAAAAATCCGCCGCGCTTTTATCGCCCGCCGCGGCTATAAACTTATTTCCGCCGACTACTCGCAGATTGAACTGCGCCTCGCGGCCGCCATGTCCGGAGATGCCAAAATGATTGCCGCGTTCAAAGCGGGCGAAGACATTCATGCCGCCACCGCGGCCGCGATTAACGAAGTTCCGTTAGATAAAGTTACGCCCGCCATGCGCCGCGAAGCCAAAGCGATAAATTTTGGCATTATTTACGGCCAAGGCGCTTTTGGCTTGTCGCAAACCGCGGACATTCCGCAATGGCGCGCCAAAGAATTTATTGATAAATATTTCACGACTTATGCCGGCGTTAAAAATTATATTGATAGTTGCGTCAAAACCGCGCAAGTCTCGGGCTACGCGGAAACATTATTCGGCCGAACGCGCCAAATCCCGGAAATTAACTCCTCCACTATTCAAATCCGCAAGGCGGCCGAACGCACGGCGATTAATACGCCCCTGCAGGGCACGGCCGCGGACATTATGAAAATCGCGATGATTAAAGTATACGAACGAATAGCCGCAAATTTTAAAACGAATAACCACGAATTTGACAAACAAGCCGGGGAAGTTAAAATATTGTTGCAAGTTCACGATGAATTAGTCATTGAAGTAAAAGATAATTTGGTTAAAAAAGTGGCGGCAATTGTAAAGGAAGAAATGGAAAAAGTAATTAAACTGAAAGTGCCAATCATCGCGGATGTGAGCGCGGGCGATAATTGGGAGGAGATGGAGAAAGTAAAAAGTTAAAAGTAAAATTAATTTGACAGTTGGCTCCGGCTATAAAGTATATTTTGGAAAAATAAATAACATCGTTATTCTGCTCCTTTGCGGAGGCGACAAAAATTCGCAGACAAAAAACATAAAACAAGCTATAAAATTTTGGCAAGATTTTAAAAAATTATAATCAATAATTGCAACCGCATGAAAAAAACAATCAATTTTAACGACTATTTAATCCAATCGCTAAAAAATAAAAAAGAGGCGAGCGCTTATCTTAATGTCGCTTTGGAAGAATACAAAAAAGATAACGACACGGAAGCTTTCTTATTGGCCTTGCGAGCCGTCGCGGAAGCGCAGGGCGGGCTTTCTTATTTGGCTCAAAAAACAAAACTCAACCGGCAAAATCTCTATAAAGCGTTATCCGGCAACGGCAATCCGCAGCTTACCACTCTAGGAAATATACTTAATGGCCTTGATGCCGAAATTTATGTGGAAGCCGTGCAAAAATATTTTGGCAAACGGTTGAGTTGTATGGTTGATGTTTTGTATTTAACAAAACCTCCCCGCTCGGTCATTCTTGCGAAAGCAGGAATCCAGAAGATTAAACGAGAAGCGCGGCCAAAAATTTTTCCGCGAAAATATTGCGGCAACAAAAAATTTCCTGCCGCTTAATGATCTATTAAAAAATAAAAACCCCCGCTCGTAAAAGAGGCGGGGGGTAATACTGAAAAGGAATAATTAAGATTGAGGTAAAACGACAAATTTTACTCCGCGGGGCAACCAATCAAGCCGGTTAGTATTTTCAGAAAGATCATTATGAGCGGAAACCATATCTATTCCGCGATTTTTGTATAGAAACAGCCATTTTTCCCACAACTGTGGAGTTTTTTTTTCAGAAATTCCGAAAGGAACGAAAATCACTCTCGTACCATCATTTAATATTGCAAATGGTTGATTAAAATCTTTTGCGTGAAAAAATAAATCCGCATTTAATTCAGGGTCTAGCGCAAAATTTGCTTTCTTCACAATTTCAATATTATCTTTCGTTAAAAATCCAGCCAATAATTCGCTTTGCGTATTAGAAATAACGATTCGGTGACCAGTATAGTTAAATACTCCTGGCCGTAAATACTTACTGTTAGGTATCGGAACAAATTGATCGCTATTAATCTCAGTTATTTTGTAAATAGGATTCTTATGAAAAGAACAAAGCCATTGCCAAAAAACAAATATATTTTTCATGATTTTAACTCCCTTTCAAAAGTGACAAAATATATGTACAATGCCTTTAGGCACAATAAACATATAATATAACTAAATTTTTGTCAAGGTATGAATTTAGATCGCTTAAAAAACAAGCGAATTTGCTTTCTTGGTTTTGGCATAGAAAACCAGGCCCTGCTTAAATTTTTGCTTAAAAACAAAGTAAAGGCGGATATAACCGTTTGCGACGCGCGCACCATCACCCCCTCGCTTCGCTCGTTCCCCTCTTCCCGCAATACTGCGGGAGTAGGGGTGAGGGAGTGGCGCTTGGGAAAAAATTACGATAAAGATTTAGAAAAATACGACATTATCTTCCGCATTGCCGGCTACCCGTTATTTGCCAAAAATATTATCAAAGCCATGATAAAGGGCGTGGAAATTAGGAGTGCCACTAAATTATTTTTTGACCTCTGTCCGACCAAAAACATCATCGGCGTTACCGGCACCAAAGGCAAAGGTACGACCGCTAGCTTGATTTATGCCATTTTAAAATCAGCTTTTGCCAAGGCTGCGGCGGACAAGGACGCCAAGCGTAAAATATACTTTGGCGGCAATATCGGCACGCCGATGTTTAGTTTTTTTGATAAAATCAAAACAAACGACTGGGTCGTACTGGAACTTTCCAGTTTTCAATTGGAAGATTTACGGCGTTCGCCGCGCGTCGCTGTTTTTACCAACTTTTTTCCGGACCACTTGGCGGCCGCTGACCCGCTGAACCCTAATTACCATAAAAATTTAATTACTTATTGGGACGCCAAAGCCAATATTTTTTCCCATCAAAGCCCGCGGAATATTTTAATCGCTAATAAAATTTTGTGTCCGGAAATTGAACGCAAGCGCCCGCGGGGCAAAGTTATTTATTTTGATAAATCAAATCTTAAAACTCCCCTGATCGGCGAACATAATAAACGCAACATTGCCGCGGCGGCGTTAGCGGCGCAAGCGGCCGGCGTAAGCCAAAAAATCATTGCGGCGGCGGTAAAAAAATTCAAAGGCCTGGAGCACCGGCTGGAATTTGTGGCGGCTAAAAACGACGCGCGCTATTATAACGACAGCTTTTCCACCGCGCCGGATACGGCTATTATCGCCATCGCCGCTTTCCGCTCCCATGCAATAATTTTAATCGCCGGCGGTTCGGATAAGGGCTCTGATTTTTCCGCCTTAGCCGGAGAAATCAAAAAATCCGTTAAATATTTAATTTTACTGCCCGGCAAAGGAACGGAAAAAATCAAACGGGCGTTAAAAAAAATAAAATATCAAAATATTGGCCTGGCCGGCAATATGGCGCAAGCCGTTGAACGGGCAAAAAAAATGTCTATGGCCGGCGACATAATTTTACTTTCCCCGGCCTGCGCCAGTTTTGGCATTTTTAAAAACTACAAAGACCGTGGCGCCCAGTTTAAAAAGTTCACAAAATTATTATGATAATCTTTCTTTGCGGTTCCGATTCTTACCGCAGCCGGCAAAAATTAAACGCGCTGATTGAACAGTTCAAAAAACAGCGCGACCCGCGGGGGAATAATGTCGTTAAAATTGACGGCGATAAAACCAGCATTGACGAAATCAACGGTAAAATCGCTTCCGGCTCGCTTTTAGCCGAAAAACGCCTGCTAATCGTTGAGGAATTATTCAGCCACCGCGAAGAAAATATTTTTAAAGCGCTGTTGGATTATCTGCAGAAATTGGAAAAAAGAGGAAATGAAAATTCGCTGATTTTTTACGAGCCAAAAGAGCTGGAATCAAAAAAATACGGCGCCAAAAAACTAACCGCCGCGCGCAAAAAATTATTTGATTACTTAAAAACCCAAAAATTTTCCGAACAGTTCAACCCGCTCAATAATAGCCAACTGTCAACCTGGATTAAGCAATATACGGATAAAAAAAATATCATCCTTGCGCCGACCACCGTTGCTTCTTTGATTAATACTGCCGGCAATGACCTATGGGTATTGCATAATGAGTTGGACAAGCTGGTTAATTTTACGGTCGGAAATAAACGGCTGGAAATTACAACTGACGACATTCGGCAACTGGCTAGCTCCGGCGCGGCGGAAGAAAATATTTTTGCGCTCACCGACGCGCTCGGCAATAAAAACAAGGCTTTATTCTTTTTGCTTCTGGAAAATCAGCTGGAAGCCGGCGTCAGCCTGCAGCAAATTTTAGCGCTGGTATCCCGGCAGTTTAAAATAATTTTACAGGTCAAAGAGCAGGTGATGGCCGGGCAAGCGCAGGGGCAAATAGCTTCCGCGTTAAAACTGCACCCTTTTGTCGTGCAAAAAACCGTTCCGCAAACGCGCAACTTCAGTCTGGATTATTTAAAAAATATTTTGCAAAATTTAACGAAACTTGATTACAAAATAAAAACCGGACAAAACGACGGCCTTACCGGTTTAACCTTGCTTTTTGCTATCAATTCTTAATTTAGATATTAGGAAATTAGGATACTGAATGCTCGCAACGGATAATACCTAATTTCATAAAACAAAAAACCCCGCTTTATCGGCAGGATTTTTTTTATTTTGATAAACTTAGTTACTTTGCAATTATTTGATTAAATTTTTTCATCAGCCTTGATTTTTTGCGGTTGCCGGCGTTGGGTTTGAGAATTTTTTTCTGCACCGCTTTGTCAATTGCTTTAACCGCGTCGTGAATCAAATTTTTGGCGTCGGCTGATTTCGTTTCCACGGCTTTTCGCGATTTTTTCAGCAAACGGTCAATGTTGCTTTTGACGGCAGTGTTTTTTATCTGCAATTTCTTGCTGTTGCGCAAGGATTTCATGGCGGCTTTGATGTTGGGCATAGTTCAAAAAGTTAGTATGGATTTAATTTATTAGATGAACCTTTAACACGAATGCCTCCTGCGGATTTATTACTGCCTGCAACTATACGAATGCCACGAATGCGGAAAAAAAGTTTAACGGCAAAATTCGGAGTATTCGTATTAATGGTTCGCAAGCAATCTAAGTCCTCACAACCTTTCTTGAACATTACCAAAGTTTAGAAAAAAAAGCAAGGATTCGCATTTAGTCATCTAAAAATGTAAGTTTAACTGATACGGTTGGGTCATATAAAATGTAACTGAAATTTTTAATTAAATTAAGGTTACATTTATGACCAATATGACCAAAAAAGAGCTGATTTCAGTTACGAAGAAACGCTA
>Ga0210057_1010267_pt1 | contig 10650 bp, 9 predicted proteins | sample CryGeyCG2114_010_2_FD_183968 | JGI IMG/M metagenome (GOLD analysis project Ga0210057, IMG submission 183968) | Groundwater microbial communities from aquifer - Crystal Geyser CG10_big_fil_rev_8/21/14_0.10 (SPAdes) (version 2) | ecosystem: Environmental > Aquatic > Deep subsurface > Groundwater ...
ACCGCCACTGGCCAGGGCGATGGCAAGAGAGCCAAAAAAATTTCTGATAGGGTAGTCCAAATCCTAAATCGAAGATTTAAAAAAGAGGAAATTCCTCAGGTTGAGCAAATTCAAGACATTGTTGAAGAGGTTCTAATTTTGGAAGGCCTGGTCGAAACCGCCAAGGCTTATATCTTGTACCGAGAGCAAAGAAGAAGAATTAGAGAGGCCACAAAATTTGCTGAAGAGGCAGTGGAAAGAATTGACCAATATTTAGAGAAGTTGGATTGGGAAGTTCAGGAAAATGCTAATATGGCTTTTTCTTTGCAGGGTCTTAATCATTATGGCGTTTCTTATATTGTCAAAAAATATTGGCTAAACAAAATTTATCCAAAAGAAATTAGGGAAGCGAATGAATCCGGAGATTTTCATGTCCATAACTTAGATACCCTTGGTCCATACTGTGCCGGGTGGGATTTATACGATTTATTATTAAAAGGTTTTGGCGGAGTGTCTGGAAAAGTTGAAGCAAAACCAGCCAAACACTTCCGAGCCATTTTGGGCCAGGTAGTTAATTTTCTTTATACACTTCAAGGCGAAACAGCTGGGGCGATTGCCGTCTCAAATTTTGATACGCTTTTGGCTCCTTTCATTCGCTATGACAATTTAAACTATCAACAGGCGAAACAGGCCATGCAAGAATTTTTATTTAATATGTCTATTCCGACTCGAGTCGGTTTTCAAAATCCTTTTTCTAATATTACTTTAGATTTAAAACCTTCCCCAGTTTTTGCCAAGCAGCCAGTAATTATTGGTGGTTTACCCCAAAAAGAAACTTACAGTGAATTTGAAGAAGAAATGAAAATATTTGATAGAGCTCTTTATGAAACGATGTTAGAGGGAGATAAATCAGGTAGACCATTTCATTTTCCAATTCCAACCATAAATATTACAAAAGATTTCCCCTGGGATGATTCTGCCTTTGATGGAATCTTTGAAGCCTCGGCAAAATACGGCACAAATTACTTCGCCAATTATATTAATTCTGAAATGAAACCGGATGATGTCAGGTCAATGTGCTTCCCGGGTTACACTAAAATAATCTATAAGGAAGGGAAACATAGTAGATACCAAAGAACAACTATCAGAAATTTAGTCAACAATTGGAATCCTCAAAAAGAATTTTCGCTTTTAATAAATGGGAAATGGGTGAAAATTACTGATGCGTTTAAATTAAAAAATAATTCAGGAAAGATTATTAAGGTTATCTTGAAGAATGGAGAAGTTATTAAAATGACTCCCGATCATCCGGCAATGATTGTTGAAAATGGAAAGTTAAAACAAGTTTCAGCAAAAGATTTAAAGGTTAGAAATATTATTCCTATAGCTAAACAGAGCTATGAAGGCAAATTGGGAGATTTTGAGCTGGGCAGATTTCTAGGTCTTTATATTTCTGAAGGAGGAATATCAAAAGAAAATACAGTTTATTTCTCTTTTAATGTGAGGGAAAAAGAATTTCAAAAATTTATAAAAGAAATTGTTGAGAAAAGATTTGCGTTCTCAGTACATATTACCAAAGATCCGAGATGGGATACGATCCAAGTTTGGGTCAAAAGCAAATCGGCGGTGGAATGGATTAGAAAATTCTGTTCAGGAGATAAAGCTCCAGAAAAAAGAATTCTTGCCCCTTGTTATGGAATGTCAAGACACTTCAGATTAGGAGTTTTGGTGGGTATTTTTCAAGGCGATGGTTACGAAAGAGATGTAGAATTTCATACCACTAATAGAAAATTAAGAGATGATGTGGCAGATTTAGCTAGAAGCGTAGAAGTTAATTATACAAAAAGAATTAATCCTAATAATACAAAAGGAGAGAAAGTTTATACTTCTTATGTGTTAAGACTTTGTCGAGATAGTTTAAAAGATATAGCGCCACATTTCAAAAATCTTAAAATGTCAACCTCTTCGATTTTTCAGGATTTTGGAGGTTTTTATGGAATAAAAATTAAGTCTATTAAAATCCAAAATTACCACGCTCCGGTTTACGATTTTGAGGTGGATTCAAAAGAACATCTCTTTCAGTTAGCTAACGGAGTAATCACTCACAATTGTTGCCGGCTGAGGTTAAACCTCACCGAGCTTTACAATCGAGGTGGAGGAGGATTGTTTGGTTCGGGAAGTAATACTGGCAGTATCGGGGTGGTCACCTTGAATTTATCAAGAATTGGCTATTTATCAAAAACCAAAAAGGAATTCTTTGAAAGATTAGGGAAGATGATGGATTTGGCAAAAGAAAGTTTAGAAATTAAAAGAAAGACAATTGAGAATTTTATTGAAAAGGGTTTATATCCTTATTCAAGATTTTATTTATCGGGAGTAAAGAAAATAAGAGGGCAATATTATGCCAATCACTTTTCAACCATTGGTTTGGTTGGAATGAATGAAGCCCTTTTGAATTTTATTGAAGATAATATTGCCTCAAAAAGAGGGAGAAGATTCGCTCTTGAAATTTTAGATTTTATGAGAGAAAAATTAGTCAAATACCAGAAAGAGACTGGAAACATTTACAATTTAGAAGCTACGCCTGCAGAATCAACTGCTTATCGCTTAGCTTTGAAAGACAAAGAAAAATATCCTGATATTATTACTGCTGGTACAAGAAAGGTACCGTATTATACGAATTCGACAATGCTTCCGGTGAATTATACTGATGATATCTTTGAAGCCTTAAAACTTCAGGATGAAATTCAATGCAAGTACACCGGAGGCGTGGTCCTCCACCTCTTTTTAGGAGAAAGAGTTTCTAATATTCAAACAGTCAAAAGTTTAATTAAAAAAATCTTTGAAAATTTTCGACTGCCTTACATTACACTTACGCCAACCTTTAGTATTTGCCCCAGTCACGGCTATTTAGAAGGGGAGCACTTTGAGTGTCCAAAATGCACAATCAAACAACCCTGCGAAGTTTATTCAAGGGTGTGTGGATATTTAAGGCCCGTGAGGCAATGGAATGAAGGGAAACAGGCCGAGTTCAAAGATCGAAAAGAATTCAAATTGAGAAAGTTAGAATTAGCTAAAATTTAATGCAAATTGGTGGTCTACAAAAATTAACTTTGATTGATTTTCCTGGCCGCTTGGCGGCCACTGTTTTTCTTTGTGGCTGTTCTTTTCGTTGCCCCTGGTGTTATTCTCGAGAATTAGTTTTGCCAGAAGAAATAAAAAAGCAACCTAAAATTTTAGAAAGAGAATTATTCAGTTTTTTGAAAGAAAGAAAAGAATTATTAGAGGGGGTTACGATTTGCGGAGGAGAGCCTTGTCTAAATAAGGACTTACCTCAATTTTGTAAAAAAATTAAAAAAGCAGGTTTCTTAGTTAAGCTTGATACCAATGGTTCCAATCCAAAAATGTTAAAAAAATTGATCACTAATAAACTAATTGACTATGTTGCCTTAGATATTAAAGCTCCAAAAGAAAAATATAATTTAGTTTGCGGTAAAAGGGTCGGTGTAAAAAATATTGAAAAAAGTATTGAGATTCTAAAAGATTCAAATATTGACTTTGAGTTTCGGACAACAGTAACCCCGATCATTTTAGAAAAAGATGATATTTTAAGAATCGCCCGCTGGATTGGACCTGCTAAAAAATATTATCTCCAAAATTTTCGGCCGGAAAAAACCATTGACCCAAAATTTGAAAAAATAAAACCCTATCTCCAGGAATATTTATTAGAAATTCAAAAAGTCATCTCCCCATTTTTTGAAGTTTGTCAAGTAAGATAGAATATAGGAATGACTGCCTCCAAAATCTTTTTATATTTTTGCCTCTCTTTTATCGGAGGAATTTTTTTAAGTTCATTTTTTGTCCCCCACCTGCTTGTTTTAGGTGGGGGGTTAATTTTGGGAATTTTATTAATTTCAGTTTTCTGGCGCCGCAAAACCCTGATAGTAATTGGCTTTTGTATTTTATTTTTAATTGCTGGGATCTGGCGGCATCAAATTGCTGAATTAAGAATTATGAATAATGAATTAAGAAAATTTAATGATTTAGATGAAAAAATCAGCTTAATTGGAATAGTTGCCAATGAACCCGATATTAGAGAGACCAATGTAAAAATAATGATCAATAATATTAAGATTGTTGATATTGATGTTAGACATCAACAAGAGCAACAAGTCGTTGATGGGAAAATTTTAGTAACTACCGGAAAATATCCTAAATATCAATATGGTGATAAGTTAAAAATTACCGGGAAGTTAGAGACGCCGACGGAAGATATCAATGGTTTTAATTACAAAGATTATCTTAAAAAAGATGGAATTTATTCGGTGATGAACTGGTCAAAGATTGAAGTAATAGAAAGAGAAAAATACACGGGTCCGACCCCTGTAATTTATGCCAAAATTTTGCAGTTTAAAGAAAAACTAAGAGAATCAATTTATCAAAATTTATCTCCGCCCCAGAGTTCAATTTTGGGAGCAATGATTTTGGGAGATAAAAGAAAACTTTCAGAGGACTTGAAAACAAAATTAAATATTGCCGGCCTAAGACATATCACCGCTATTTCCGGCCTTCATGTCACTATTTTGACAAGCATTTTAATGACAATCTTGATTGGGCTCGGTCTCTGGCGACAGCAGGCTTTTTGGTTTTCAATAATTTTAATTACTTTGTTTATTATTATGACCGGTCTTCAGCCCTCAGCTATTCGGGCCGGTATTATGGGCGGCCTTTTTCTTTTAGGCCAGTATTTGGGAAGAATGGGCGTTTCCTCCCGCTCAATAGTTTTGGCGGCAGCTTTAATGTTAGTTCAAAATCCCTTACTTTTAAGACTGGATGTTGGCTTTCAACTTTCCTTTTTGGCAATGATGGGGATAATTTATCTGATGCCGATTTTTCAAGATTGGTTTAAAAAAATTCCCGACTCATCTCAATTAAGAAGCATTTTGGCAATGACTTTATCGGCTCAGGTTTTCACCTTACCAATTTTAATTTATAATTTTGGTTATATTTCTTTTGTCGCTCCAATAACCAATGTTTTAATCGTTCCTTTACTCTATTGGATAATGCTTTTTGGTTTTGTTTTTGCCTTTTTGGGAATAATTTGGCAACCCCTGGGTTGGATTTTATCTTTGCCAGTCTGGTTTTTGTTAACCTATATCACAAAAATAGTTAATATTTCCTTAAAGCTTCCTTTTGCCTTTAAAACTTTAGAGATTTCTTGGATTTGGTTAGTTATTTTCTACTTGATTTTGGGTTTAATTACTTGGCGATTACAGGAGAGCCAAAAGTTAAGATTCCTAAATTATTAAACCCAGTAATACAACTTCGACAACCCCGCCCTCTGTACTGTATATGGTAGGGGCTGATAACATTTATTTGTTATTGAGCTTTGTTATTGGTAGTAAAAGATATATAAAGCACAGAGGGCGGGGTAATTTCGCGAAGCGAGTCGAAGTTGATATACTGGGTAAAACTAAGATAGAATGAAACATATGAAGCAAGAAGCCTGGGTAATATCAGTCAATATGGGTTATGGTCATCAGAGAACGGCTTATCCTTTGAGGAATTTAGCTCCTGACGGGAAAGTTATTAATGCTAACAGCTATCAGGGAATTCCGGAAAGAGATAAAAGAGTTTGGGAGGCAACCAGAAACTCCTATGAATTTATTTCAAGATTCCAAAGGTTTCCTTTAGTTGGCAAGACTGCTTTTTTAATCTATGACCAATTCCAAAAAATTTTAACTTTTTATCCAATAAGAGATCTGTCAAAACCAAATTTTGTCTTAAAACAGATCTATTCCAGCCTCAAAAAGGGTTGGGGAAGAGGTTTCATAGAAAAATTAAAAAGCCAGAACGAAAAGTTACCGATAATTTCTACTTTTTTTACTCCGGCTTTTATGGCTGAATTTTTTAATTATCCTGGCGAAATTTTTTGTGTTGTTTGTGATGCTGATATTTCGAGAACCTGGGCACCTTTAAATCCCAAATTAAGCAAAATTAAATATTTTGCTTCAACTGAAAGAGTGGTTGAAAGATTAAAACTCTACGGAGTAAAACCAGAAAATATTTTTTTAACCGGTTATCCTTTACCAAAAGAAAATATTGGCACTAAGAAAATGGAGGTTTTGAAAGAAGATTTAAAATATAGAATTTTAAATTTAGACTCTCAAAAAAGATATTTCGCGAAATATAAAATATTGATTGAAGAAAATTTAGGAAAATTGCCGGATAAATCCGATCATCCTTTAACAATTTTGTTTTCGGTAGGCGGCGCCGGCGCCCAAAAAGAAATAGGAATTAAAATCTTGAAGTGTTTAATCTGGCAGATTAAACAGAGGGAAATTAAAATAATTCTGTCAGCTGGCATTAAAGAAAGAGTTAAAGAATACTTTGAGAGAGAGCTAAAAAAGTTAAAATGTAACGAGAACAATTCTCGTTACATTGAAATTATCTTTGAAAAAGATATTGGAGGTTATTTCCAAAAATTTAATTTAGCTTTAAGGAAAACCGATATTTTGTGGACAAAGCCATCAGAATTATCTTTTTATTCGGCTCTTGGGATTCCAATCATTATTGCTCCGCCGATCGGCTCTCAGGAAGAATTTAACAAAAGGTGGCTCCTAAAATCGGGCTTCGGGCTTTTACAGGAGGACCCGGCCCATGCTGAACAATGGCTTTTTGACTGGCTAGAGAGAGGTTATCTGGCTGAAGCTGCCATGGAAGGCTTTATTGAAGGAGAAAAATTAGGAACATTAAATATTCAAAAAATTATAACAAAATGACCTGGCTTCTCGTCGCTATTTCTGCTTATTTAATTCTGGCCATTGTTTTTTTGGTGGATAAATATCTTTTAACCACTTCCATTCCCAATCCGAAAGTTTACGCTTTTTATGTCGGAACTTTGGGAATTTTAACTTTGGCATTGGCTCCCTTTGTCGGATTTTATATTCCGGAAAAGTCGCAAATTATTTTAAGTTTGCTGGCCGGCGCAGTTTTTATCTACGGCCTTTTCTGGCTTTACAAAACTCTTAAAACCTTCGAGCTCTCCCGGGTGGTGCCAGCTATCGGTGGCTTGACCCCCTTGTTTACTTTTGGCTTGATATATCTTTTTAGCCTGGGGCAGGAGGTTTTGTCTCCCAGGGAATTTATAGCCTTTATCTTATTGATTTTGGGCGCGGTTTTGATAAATATTAAAAAAGAGAAATTAATAAGCTTGAAAAGTTTTAAGTTTTCCGCAATAACCGCTTTTTTTCTTTCTTTATCGTTTGTTTTAATTAAATACGTTTATTTGGTTCAGCCCTTTTGGAACGGTTTTATCTGGAGGAGTATTGGCGGTTTTCTAATGGCTGCCTGTCTTTTTGTTTTATTTTCCGAAATTAAAAAAGAGATTTTTAAAAAGAGAGAAAGGTTTCCCAAAAAAACGGCAACTATTTTTCTTTCAAATCAGGCGGCCGGAGCAGGAGCTGCCATTTTGCAAAATTGGGCAATTTTTTTGGCTCCTCTGGCTCTTGTTCCCGTAATCCACGCTTTAATTGGAACTCAGTATGCGTTTTTGTTTGTTTTTTCTCTGATATTGTCTTTAAAATTTCCGCAGATATTAAAAGAGGAAATTTCCAGAAAAATTCTTGTTCAAAAAATTATTGCTATTACATTAATCGGTATGGGTTTAGCCTTTTTAGTATTATAAATTTAATGTAACGAAGCAAGACCTCGTTACATGTTAGAAATTAAAAGATGAGAAGAATTATAAAAAAGATTATTTTAGGGATTTTAATTTTTCTTTTGGTTTTTGCTGGATATCTTTTTCTTGGCAGTCCTCCACAGGCAGAAGAAATTACCTGGGGAGTAAATTTTTCCCAAAAACATAGCCAAAATTTGGGATTAAATTGGAGAGAAAATTATCTGGCTTTGCTTGAGGATTTAAATGCAAAAAACCTAAAGGTTTCTGCTCATTGGGATTTATTGGAACCTGAGAAGGATAGATATTTTTTTGAAGATTTGGATTGGCAAATATTAGAAGCAGAAAATCACAATGCTAAAATTTTGTTAGTAATTGGTATGAAAAGCGGTCGTTGGCCGGAATGCCATATCCCGGAATGGGCAAAAAATTTAAACAAGGAAGAGCAGCAAAAAGAAATTTTAGAAATGTTAGACAAAATTGTTTTGAGATACAGAGACCGGGTTTCCGTAAATATGTGGCAAGTGGAAAATGAGCCATTTTTTCCTTTTGGAGAGTGCCCTTGGGTCGATAAAAATTTTTTAAAAAAAGAGATCAATCTGGTAAAATCACTTGATCCGAATCACCCAATTATAATTTCAGATTCAGGCGAAGGTTCTTTCTGGATTCAAGCCGCTCAACTGGGAGATATTGTCGGGACGACAATGTATAAAAGGGTTTGGTTCAGGCAGCTCAGGGTTTATATCCATTATCCCTTTCCACCAACTTTTTATTGGCGAAAAGCTCAAATTATTAAAAATTTTTTTGGTAAAAAAGTAATCTGTATTGAGTTTCAGGCTGAGCCTTGGGGGCCCGCTTTGCTTTATGACTCACCTTTAGAAGAGCAAGAAAAAACAATGAACCTGGAACAATTTAGAAAAAACATTGATTTTGCCAAAAGAACTGGTTTGGATACATTTTACCTCTGGGGAGGGGAGTGGTGGTATTGGATGAAAGAAAAGCAAAATCAGCCTGAAATCTGGCAAGAAGCCAAAAAATTATTTTAAATATTATTGCCAACACCGGGTGTTGGTAGGAGGCGAGCGACTAACTTTATGTTAAGTATAATTATTCCAGCCTTGAATGAGGAAAAATATCTTCCTTTGTTGCTTAAAGAGATTAAAAAGCAAAATTTTGCTGGTGATTTGGAAATAATTGTTGCTGATGCTAGCTCAGAAGATAAAACAGTAGAAATTGCCAAAAATTATGGTTGTAAAATTGTTCAAGGCGGTCTGCCGGCCAGAGGCAGAAATGAAGGAGCAAAAATTGCCCAAGGTGATATTTTCTTATTTATGGATGCCGATAATATTTATTTGCCGGAAAATTTCTTAAAGAATCTTTTAAAAGAATTTGAAAAAAGAAAATTAGATATTGCTTCTTTTCCAATTTACCCCAATGGAAATGGTTTTGATAAGTTTGCTTATAAAATTTATAACAGCTTTGTTTGGTCAATTCAGCGATTTTCGGCCTACGCCACCAATTCGGTTCTGGTTAGAAAATACATTCATCAAAAAATCGGCGGATTTGATGAAGAAATAAAAATAGCCGAAGACCATTTTTATGCCAAAACAGCCAAGAATTTCGGAAAATTCGGCTTTATTAAAACTCGGCCGGTCTTGACCTCTACCCGGCGTTTTGAAAAAGATGGCAGATTAAAAACCTATCTCAAATATCTAATAGCCGGAATTTATATGTTCTTTTTTGGCCCAATAAAAAAAGATATCTTTCGCTACCGGTTTGATAATAAAGAAAGAAAGGCATAGAAGCTTGACCCTTGCACTTGTAATTAAAAATATAGTAAAGTAAACTTAGTGGCTAGTATTGTAAACAGATTTCCTTAAGATGGTTAAGAAACTAAAGAAGAAACCAAAAATTCTTTTGGTAGAAGACGATTATCCAACTATTCAGCTTTATCGAGATGTATTTCAAATAGCCAATTTTGATTTAGAGGTTTTAGACTGGGGCCAGAAGGCTATAGACCTGTTAAAGGAAATTAGAGAAGAAAAAAAAGAAAAGCCAGATTTAATTTTATTAGACCTATTTTTGCCTGATATGAACGGCATTTTAATTTTGGAAGAAGCCAGAAAATATCCGGAAACAAAAGACCTTCTCATTTTCGCCTTAACTAATTATACCGACCCCGAATTAGACCAAGAATTGCTCAAAGAAGGAATTGACAAAATCTTAGTCAAAACTGACTACATTCCCTCAAAACTAATCGCCACCATCAAAGAAGCTTTAAATCTGAAATAAAAGAATGCTCAATTCAAAATTTTGGGCAAAATATTTTAAAGTGTATGGCGCTTTGAGATTTGACAGAGCTTTTGTAAATTGTTAATCTAAAATCAGTATGCAAAAAGTTATTTCTCAACCAAAAACTACCTTACTTCGGATCAAGAATCCAAAAGAAGTTTGGGAAATCTGGGAAAGGGCCTGGGGGATTTGGAAAAAAAAGAAGATTGACCCAATAAAATATTTAAAGAAGACTCGCAAAGAATGGGAGAGGATTTTGTAATTAACCCATGTATACTTTAGATACCAATATTATTATTTATTTCCTTAAAGGCGAGTCGAAAGTAAAAGAGTTTTTGCGTGAGAATACCCTAAAAAACTCACGCTTTTTTATTTCCACGATTAGTGAAGCTGAGCTTTTTGGTTACCCTGAAATTACCTCCGAAGAAATTTTAAAGATTGATGAAATTCTTAAAACCATTTCTATTATCCCTATTGATTCTCAAATTGCAAGATTAGCCGGATTTTTCAAGAAAAAATATAAGACCGCCTTACCAGATAGCATTATTGCCGCTACCAGTTATCTAACTAACACAATTTTACTAACAAGAAACATTAAGGATTTCAAAAAAATTAAAGAAATCTCAGTAAAGTTTGTTTAAATCTATTTAGAAATAATTGGAGCGAGTGAAAAAATGGGGCAAAAGATAGCCAGTGTAATT
>Ga0210057_1010268_pt1 | contig 10649 bp, 16 predicted proteins | sample CryGeyCG2114_010_2_FD_183968 | JGI IMG/M metagenome (GOLD analysis project Ga0210057, IMG submission 183968) | Groundwater microbial communities from aquifer - Crystal Geyser CG10_big_fil_rev_8/21/14_0.10 (SPAdes) (version 2) | ecosystem: Environmental > Aquatic > Deep subsurface > Groundwater ...
TACTATACCTTAAATTTTACATCACCGGAGGAAGAAACAATCAAAAAATGGCTGGTTTTTGCCAAAAAGAGACTTACCTTTATTCCTGATGATATAAGCAGAGCTTGATTTCTCGATGACTCGAAATTAAAATTGGCATAACTTTGACTATGAAAAAAACGCAAAAGAGTGTCTTTGGCAATGAAGTCCTTGGAATAAAAGAACCCTACAAAGAACCAGTCTTTTTATTCACTTCATCATCACTTCGCTTTGCTGCTTATGCAGGATGGTATTCAGCTTTTGGGGAGATAAAGAAATGTGAGGAATGGATTCATCAAGCTCACCGTGAATGGGTAAAAGAATTAGGGGCAGGTAGAAAATACAGTTTTTTTGATCGCCATAATGATGATATGTATAAATATATTCCAGATGAAGTTATGGACAAATTAGTTAATAAACTTTTTAAGGATATTAAAGCTGAAATTAGAAGAGGAAAGATTAAAGCAAAACAAGAGGAAGAACAAAAATGAAATCGACGAATTATGGGTACAGCCAGAAGGTGAAAGAGTTATTAATTGCCTTAGCGCTGCAAATGGGCAATGAGGTTTCCTATTAAGGTTCTTGAGAGATCCATTTTTATATTTGCTTCCAGTAAATTCCTGGTAATTTCCAGATCGTAGCCAAGGCTTTCAGCCCACGCACGAGGGTTTTTCATTTACCTTCTAATACTTTTGCAATTTTTTCAAAGTAATTTTCAGTAGTAATAACCTGATAGGTATTTGGCAGAGGAAAAATATTTCTATTGCCTCCCGAACCTTGGACTTTTATCTCAACGCATTGGTATTTTTTGTAATAATCCTCAATCACTAAATCGACTTCTTTTCCGCCATACTCCCGGTAGAAATAGAGGTTGCGCAGTGCTCCAGTGTTCTTTCGCCTCTTCTCAATTTCTAAAATGATAAAATTCTCAAACAAACCGCCCTGATCAGGTCGCAGTTTAGTCTCGCGGAAATCTTTTACCAAGGCATTTCTAATCCCTAAATCATAAAAGTAAAGCTTTCTATTCTCAGAAACAGCTTTCCGGGTATTGGTTTTGAAGGAAGGCAAAGGAATAAGGATATAATTTTTGATAAAAATCTCAATATAATTGGCAACAGTAACACCATTTGATCCTAAACTGGCTGCAATTTCCCGAATTGATACCTCACTCCCCAGCTGAAGAGCAATTTTAGTTAAGATATCCTCGGCCAGCTTTTTGTTTTTAAGTTCGTAGATATCAACTATATCTTTTAAAACATATGTCTGGACTATATTTTCGAGTAGCTTTGCTTTATCTTCGTCTGAAAGAGTATCTGCTGTGTATACCTCGGGATATGAGCCAAAAACTTGCAGCTGCTCTACTAATCTTTTTTCAAGGGCAGATTCTTGGTAAGATGGCAAATTACTGTTTGCTTTAATTTCGTCAATAGAAAGGGGTAAACAATAGTGCTCAGTAAATCTACCTGCTTGTGAATCAAACTCCTCATCTTTTTGTCGAAGCTCGGAGGATCCGGTGGCGATTACCTTAACTTTGTACTCATCATAAAGTATTTTGAGCGCAACAGTTGCTTGAGGATAGTTCTGCACTTCATCTATTAGAATAATTTTATTATCCTTAGTAAGCTTATCTAGTGTGTCTCGTCTTGGCGCAAATAAACTATGATCCGAGGAAAAATCAAAGTTAAAAACTTTAACTCCTAATTTTTGAGAAAGTTCTCTTAAGATTGTTGTTTTTCCGGAACGCCTGGGTCCCCAGATATAAAAAGTTTTATAGTCCTTTCCTGCTAAGTATGCCTCTATTTTATCCTCAATCGTGCGTTTAAACATAATCTATACTTTGCATTATACTACTAATTTGCAAAGTGTCAATATGCAATTTACTACTAAATTGTCCAATCAAGCTTTATATCAATCGCTTTGCAACCGACATTGATGTAACTATTCAGTATTTCCCAGTGGAGTTATTGTTCGAGCCCTTCGACTTTGCTCAGGACCTTTGGCTTGTCGAGAACATATCTTTAGGGAACTTCTCGACTCGCTACGCTCGCTCGAAGAATATGGCTGGAGAAAACTGAATACTTACACATTGACACAGAATCTGACTGGAGCCGCGCTGAGTGGTGGTAAGTATGTGTTGTTTTTGCCTGTTGAATTAATTCGTGCAGGTAAATAACGCCTTCCAAATATTATATTAGAAACTCGCCAAAATTGAGGAGATCTATGGTAACTATTCAGTTCTTATCAGTACAGCCTTGCTTACTGTCATTCTCGAGCTTGTCGAGAGAATATGCGTTCATATTCCCACGCCATGCCTGCCGGCAGGCAGGAAAGTGGGAATCCATCTAATTGAAGCTGGATCCCGCATCAAGCCGCTCTTGTAAAGAGCGAGCCTCGACTTCGTCGGGTGCGGGATGACATTGGAGAATACTGAATAGTTACGATTTATGGATTGATTTTATTTAAAACCCGGAGAAACTCTCTTGGAGTGACTATTCTTGTTCCTTCGTACTCTTCTAACACCAATAAATCCTCATCGCCAGTAATAAGATAATTTGCTTTTGCTTCAACTGCACAAGCTATGAATTTATCATCTTTTCTATCGCGACCAACTTGCCCAGCGAGTTGTTTCCCCGCTGTAACATCACTTCTTTCAACTAGCTTGTCTATAAAGTCCACCCGCTCATCTAGGCTCATTTTTGTCAATTCAACAATTCTCTCACGATTTACAACATCTCCTACTTCTTCAAGAATCATAGGAGAGGTGACAAGAATAATTTTTTGGGTACGAATCGCTTTGAGAATTTGAGATGATGGGGAGTCTTTGATACCAAACAAGCCGCTTATCAGTACATTAGTATCTACAACCGCTCGAAGATCATTTTTCACACTGCTCTCTGCTGTTTTTGAGCGCGTACTGCCTTAATCTCTTCACTGACGACTTTTCCCAATTCTTTTTGCTCCTTTACAGACATTCTACCTCTCACTTTGTCAGTAAGGACAAATAACTTGTCCCAATCTTCTTGTGAGGTAAAACGTTTTCTTGGATCTCTTAAACTTTCGTATTCTTTCTCACTTATGACAACCACACCAGTTCTATTATGTTTTTGCACAATAACAGTTTGATTACCATACATAACCTTTCCTACAATATCGGAAAGGTTTTTTCTAAATTCGTCTAAAGATACAGTCGCTCTCATACTAATCCAGTTTAACACACTAATATATAGTTTGTCTATATTATATAAATTGTTAATATTTTCCTCTAGCGATTATAACGCCTTCCAATATTATATTAGAAACTCGCCAAAATTGAGGTGATCAGGGGGAGTTGACAATCGCCCAATAATCGGCTATTATTAGCCTAATACAGCTATGTTTCAACCAAAATACACCATTACGAATAGACTATTAGAAAATATTACAAGGATTACCACTTTAGTGGCAGAACTTAATATGAGAAGATTTCCTCATGTAGTGCTTCTCGAGTTTGAAAAAAGCGCACGAACCCTTTCAACATTTGCCTCAACAAGTATTGAAGGCAACCCATTGCCATTAACCGAGGTGAAAAGAATTCTTAAATCTAAGCCCGAATACATTCGTGATACTGAAAAAGAAGTACTCAATTACAATGAGGCGCTGCAAGAGTTAAATGAGAAGCTCACAAAAGGTGATGTAACTTTATCTATTGATCTTCTTTTGTCAATTCAAAAGAAAGTTACACAAGGAGGGTTTTTACAACCATTTCAATCTGGAAAGCTAAGGGAAGTCCCTGTTTTTGTAAATGATCCAAGAACAGGTCGGCAAGTTTATTTACCCCCTGATGCCAAAGATGTAAAGCCTCTTTTAGAGGAGCTTTTCGACTTTGTGAGTAGTAACAAAAGAGCTATTAACCCCCTCATTCTTGCCGGAATATTACATAAACAAATAGTTTTCATTCATCCCTTTATAGACGGAAACGGAAGAACAACGAGACTCATAACTAAGGTGCTCCTTGCACATATGGGGCTAAATACCTTTAATTTATTTAGCTTTGAGAATTACTATAACCAAAATGTGACAAAATATTTTCAAACGGTAGGGGAGTTGGGAAACTATTATGAATTGGTAGACCTGCCTGCCGGCAGGCAAGGTACAATTGATTTTACTTCTTGGCTTGAGTATTTTACCGAAGGTATTATCAACGAACTATTGCGTGTCCAAAAGCTACTTGCGCAAGTTAGCGGTACACCAGAAACAGAACTAAAACCTTACCACAACATAATTCTCGATACCATTCGTACAAAAGGCTTTATTAATGATGCCGACTATGCAAAACTTACTGAGAGAGCAAGAGCAACGAGAACCTTAGACTTCCAAAAACTTATTGACCTTGAACTTATTATGCGTAAAGGAAAAGGGAAAGCAACACACTACGTATTAAAAGAACAAGGTTAGTTTAAATAATCCCAAGTAGAAGTATTGAAAGATTTTGGAGCCGCGCTGAGTGGTTGATTACCCATCTGGAGTTACCTATTGTGAGATGGACGTGCTCAGTAAGAGTTCACCATTCTGATACGATTGTGTCATCCTGAGGCCAAAGGCCGAAGGATCTAGATCCTTCGCGGAGTTTACCCTGAACAATAATTAGATTCTTCACTCCGTTCAGAATGACAAAGTGAAGGGCTCAGAATGACAAAGTGAAGGGGTCAGAATGACAGGAGTGAAGAGCTCAGAATATGAACGCATATTTTCTCGCTATGCTCAAAAATGACAGTTTGTATCAGTGATGGTGAGTAGTTACCGTGCTCATACGATATTGACATATATACCTATACCTGTTATTATATGTTTATGCAAATGCAAAAGACCATGATGTACCTGCCAAGTAGTATAAAAGATAAGATTAAAAAGGCTGCCGAAAGTGAAGGTACTAGTCAGGCTGAAATTATGCGGGCAGCACTTGAGGTAGGCCTTGAGTCTGCCAGGTTTCAAAGTAATGCTTCTGCTCAAGGATTGATTAAAATTGGCCAATTAGCAGAAAAACTACAAATAAAGGGACCGAGAGACTTATCCGAAAATTTAGATAAGTATACTTGGGATGAATAAGCAGGGCTTTTCGATGAATAAGCAGGGCTTTTCGATGAATAAGCAGGGCTTTTCGATGAATAGTAACTACTCACCATTACGATACACTTTTGTCATCCTGAGGCCGAAGGCCGAAGGATCTCAACTAAGAAAGATTCTTCGCTACGCTCAGAATGACAGATGCACATCAGAATGGTGAGTAGTTACGATGAATGACCCGCTGATTGTTATTGTTGATAGTGACGGTATAGTTGCTCAAAGTAATCTTACAGATGCAAACCATGATCTAGCGGTTAAAATCTCTGAGAAGTTGGTTGAAATAGGGGCCAAAGTAATATACCCATCATGTATTGTTTTTGAATCTACAACCACCATGGCTAGAAAATTTAATGATCCTCAAATGGCGGTTGGGACTTTGTCTGTATTTGCTAACCCATCAATGATAATTGAGCCCGTGGATCAAGCTATTGTTGTAGGTGCGGCTAAATATTATGATTCCAATGCTACTAAGAAAAATACCACTTTTGACGCTGCTGTGGCTGCTGTAGCAGATAAATACAAAGCTGATTATATTTTTGGGTTCGATGGTTTTTATGAAAAGAAAGGTTTTAAATTAGCCAAAAATTTATTGTCAACTAATCCCTCCGGGCGGAGTGGCTGATTACCCATCCGGAGTTACCTATTGTTCGAACGAAGTGAGGACAACAAGTTCTCTTATTGTTTGGGGTTTTTCTGTTTTTGTCTATTGCGAAGTGAGCAAGAGAGGACCACCCCGCTAAGCGGGGTGGGAATCTATTAAGTCTTTAAGGTAAATAGTGGCGGTGATTTTATCGTCAATTGTTTTAATAACCGGAGTTTCCGGTTTTCGGGTTTCCCCGTTAGCCGGTTTTTGACCTACAGATTTGTTTTCTTTTAACTTCAGTTTTGCCAGGTCTTCTTCTGTCCAGTTGGGAATGGGCCAGAATTTTTCTAACAACCAGCTTAAAGGCTGTACTTGTTTAGGCCATTTGCTGTTCCACAAAACTTCTTTGACATTGTTTTTTGTTTTTTGGGTTTCCCGCCCGGAATTGGGCCACGGGAAACCGAAATCACCGCCTTGCGTCCTGAACATGTGGGCATACCAAGTATTGTGGTTTACCAGAACCCTACCTCCGGAAAGCCAGGTTTTAACAGCTACTTCGATACCTTGGTTGCCCCAATTGCCTAATTTTTCATCGCACAGCTGCCATTCCCAGTATTTTTGACGGGTGGACATAAAACACGACCCTTGAAGCGACATTGTTTCGGTCAAGCTTTTTTCTTCTTTGTCTTTTATATAAGGTTGTCTGTGCTTCCAATCCTCGAAATATTGAAAGTGGGGTTGGGTATCGAAAGAATAGGAAGTACTTTGGGGATTTGTCTTGCCGATCCAGATCATTTTCCGCTTGATCTTGTCGCTTTTACCACATTGTTCGCACTTTTTGGGTGTGGGGCCCTGGTACTTTTTCCAACCGCAGTGGAAGCATTTCCAGTCGAAAGCCCAGAGGTTACGCATTATGGGAACCATTGTTACGTTGTCGCCTGTTTGCTTGAATGCCTCTAACATTTTACGGTCGAATCCTTTGTCAAAGGCACAGTGGGCGTCGAGCTTCATTACATATTTAGCTTGACTTAGTTTTGCGCCGAGGTTGGTTGCGGCGCGCTGACCGATTGCTTTGGGAACATAGATGATGTTTACCCGTTCGTGATGGGGAATAGGGGGTTCGGCCCAGTCTCCGTCCAAAACGGCAATTACTTCCGTGTCTGCTTCGATGTTTGCCAGGATGTCTTCTATGGTGCGGGACAGAAACATCTCATTGCGGCTTGGAATTAGTATGCTGAGGTCTTTAGCCATAAGATCAAATTTACAATTTACAATGCTTCACGTTTCTTTCAGAAAGTACAATTTTCATTAAATTTACAATTTAGCAATTTACAATAAATTTTCAATTTTCAATTTTCATTTAGTCCTTAAGGTAGTTGTTATCTTTTGGAATATGAAAGTTAGCTCTTGTGCTTCTTTCCAAAGTAAATCTAGTTCGGGTACTTTATCTTTAAAACAGGATTTTAGCATGCGCAGCCAATGTTTTGTTTCCTGGGCTTCTTTTTTACATATAAATATTTTGTTTTGGAAGTCTTTTCTGCTGCTTGCGCTATTTGCTTCCATGTAATTTGCGCCAATACTGGTGGCAGACCTTACGAGTTGGTTGATGAGTGGTGCGGAAATGTTATCCTGCCTGAGTGTTTTGCAAAACATGATTATCTCTTCCCCGAATTTCGCGGTTCGTTCTTCTAGGTTGTACTTTTGTTTTTGTACCATTTAAGAAATTTACAATTTACAGTTTACAATGCTTTGCGTTTCTTTCAGAAAGTACATTAAATTTTCAATTTTTCAATTTTCAAAATGTCTCAACGTTAATTTATTGAAGATTGTAAATTTTTAATTGTAAATTCCTTCACGGGATTCATATTTTAATAATTTTTCTTTGCTTAAATTCTTTATTAAGAGCATTAATAAGTTCTGAACGGTAGCTGTTTAAATCTTGTATTTTTTTAGCTTCCGTTCGGGTATGCTTGTTCCTTTGCACCTTATCAATCAGAAAGAAAATTTTTAAATTGGTTATGATAAGTTCGTCAATGATACTGGCTGCAGTTTTTTTCATCCCGTACGAAGTATGTTTTTTGTAACAATACCTGAATCGAATGTTGATTCTGTTATATCAGTGCCACCAAACGTGAATACTATACTTCGTACGGGATTCATCCCTTTAAGAAACGTTTCAAGCGATACTTAATGAAGCGTTTTCCTCTCCCTGATTTAAGATATTTTTCTCTTGCTTTAGCATCATCTTCATTAAGACAGGCTTCATAATAGATTAAGTCAAAAGGACCTCGTCCTTTAGTATAAGTACTTAGGTTATTGTTATGTTCTTTAAAGCGCTTCCGTAAGTCAGATGTAAAACCTGTATACCATTTTTTATTCTTCTCACTCTGTAAAACGTATGTATAGAACATAATCGGTCAAAATTCTACTACGGGATTCATCCCGTACGAAGTTTAGTTGTAGTGTTTGTGGGCAATGATAAATCAAAAGGGACAATAAACGCCATATATGTTACAAAAACCATACTTCGTACGGGATTCATATTATTTTATCTATCGTTGACTCTTTCCAGCCAGTTGGCTTGTGTCTAAAACTTTCCAGGGTCATTTTAATTGGTGTTAGAGTCTTTCTATGCCGTATATCTATGTTTGGATGTTCTGATTTCCATTCGCCAACTTGTTCTCCCGTCTTTTCGCCCGGCTCATAACCCATTTTTCTTGCCCAGCTGGGATTATTGCCCGGCAATTTATCAAACCCATTTTCCAGTATTGCAGCCAGGCGTTTTTTATAATGTGCCAGCGCCTTATCTTTTGATACGCATAATCCTGATAAAGAACGGAGATGGTCATAGGTTATAACTTTTGTACCCGCGTAATCCCATCTCCAAACATTTGTGTTGTAATAAAAGATATTTTTATCAGGTGGAGTAAATTTAAAGTGTGATAGGTGGTACAAGACATCGTGTTCACAGAAGAATACATATTCACTCTCACTAGCCTCAAGAGCGGCCAGTATTTGCCTAACCATTGTCACCGGGCCCGGTTTTAAATTTAAAACAATGTTTTTGCCAAAGTTTATCGGCTTTAAGGAGCAACTAATAATCGGTAAGCCACTTTTCAAAATACTCTCTTGAACCCTTAAGAGTATCTTTTCGTCCGGTCTATTATCGGTATAATAAATGATGCTTTTCATCCCGTAGTGAAATTTTGACTGTTAAATTTTTCTGTCATGGTATAAATAATCTTTAATTCTCCGCTTTAGCAATCTACCACCTTGAGTGGTTTTAAGGTATTTTTCCCTTCTTCGTGCATCGCTCTCTTCAATGCAAGCTTCATAATAGATTCCCACGGCCTGAAGGCCGTGGTTCTCTGATCTTCGCTCAAAATTCGCTTCATCCACGGCATAAGTGCCGTGGTTTTTTCGCTCAGAACAAACTAGTTTCCAAGGCATGTATCTTTTCGTAGAAAAATTTAACCCTTGATTATGTTCTAGCAGGCGGTGTTTTAAATCTGATGTGAAACCTATATAAATTTGCTTATTCTTCTCGCTTTGTAAAACGTAGGCATAGAACATAATCAGTCAAAATTCTACTACAGGATTCATACAGATTATTTTATCCAAAACCATGATCTGCTTTTATCCCTTTTTTCTCCTTCAATACCCTGCTTTCTACCTAAGATAAACAAGTGCTTAATCTTATATTTTCTTACAAAGTCGTTGACTGCATAGGCAACATGTAATTTGGTATTCTTGTATGTAGATAGACGGTAATCACTCCCGGAAATAATGCCTCCTTTTTTAATCTTCTTATACCACTGGACAATATCTTCAAATACATACGAATATTCATGGTTAGCATCTATATACACAAAACCCAGCGATTCATCTTCAAAATTTTTCACTGTCTCCATACTGGTCTTTTTTACAATGGTATATTTTTTGTATGGAGTTAATCTTTTTACTGCCGTTTTATAAAAGGCATCCAATTGCTCTTTCTTTCTAAAATTTCTTGCTGTTTCATAAAATGTCCAAGGGTCAATTCCATATAATTTGAGTTTAGGGTTTGCTTGCAGCAAAACTTCAGAATAAATACCTTCTCCTACCCCAACTTCAACCCCTCTTTTAAACCCCAATTCTTTAAATAAATGTGCCAATTCTATTCTGTCTGTATTGGGAATTTCAATAGGGGATCCGTCTTTGAGGTCAATATGGTATTTTTTAACAATATAATTCAGGGCACTAATATTTTTCTTTGTATTTTTATTGGATTTAGTAGTTTTTTTCATATTATATAGTTCTATGACTGACCATATAGTAGATAATTGATTTCATGTTTTTATAAACCACCAGGATTGTCTACCGCGTTGATCCAGTCCCGTTAAATTTAATTCGTAGTCTGTTTTTTTTAATATAATCATCCACAGCTTGTTTTACTGACAAACTATCATAATCGTGTCCAGAAACAAACCCATGGTGTTTAACTTTATCAGTCCATACAGTTACATCCTCCAATACGTTTCTTGTAGAATGGTTGGCATCAATATAGACAAAATCCAAGGAGTTATTTTTAAAATCATTTACTGCATCAATACTTAGTTTTTTGATGAGAGTAGCATTGTATGGTGCTAATTTTATCTTAGCTCTCGCATACATCTTAAGATGATAATTACGCATTCTATTGCTTCTTTCGCCGTTACCCCAAGAGTCAACACAGTAGAGTTTTAAATTTGGATTAGTCTGACACATAAATACGGAAAATCCACCATCTAATACACCTATTTCTGCACCTTTACTAAAGCCTAATTCCTTAAAATACAAGGTACTAGACTAGGAAACTAACTTTCTGTCGACTCCTTTCAACAAAACTATGAGTTCCTTGTATAGTTGTTTCTTTGTTTTCTTGTAGCGCCATTCGCATTCCTTTAAATGATATTCAAAGTTTACC
>Ga0210057_1010270_pt1 | contig 10646 bp, 13 predicted proteins | sample CryGeyCG2114_010_2_FD_183968 | JGI IMG/M metagenome (GOLD analysis project Ga0210057, IMG submission 183968) | Groundwater microbial communities from aquifer - Crystal Geyser CG10_big_fil_rev_8/21/14_0.10 (SPAdes) (version 2) | ecosystem: Environmental > Aquatic > Deep subsurface > Groundwater ...
CTTACAAAATAAAAAAAGAATTAACCAGAGAAAAAATATTTTCAATTGTTAATGATATCTTGTTGATTATTCTTTTTACAGTTATTGTGAATGGCATTTTTATATTTATATCGCATAAAATTCTAGCGGACAATTTTGAAAAAATACAAAAACAACGAGATTTAATAAGCATAGCTAATCAACCTTTTAACCTGGAAGTTACTGAAATTAACAAACGGATGCAAAAGATTAAAAATATACAGGATGAGTATACGAAATGGTCAGATATTTTAGCTGAAATAAACAATTTAATTCCGTCTGGCACTAAGATTGATCAGATGCAATTTAATTCTCTGACAAACACATTTAATATCTCTGGCAAGGCTCTATTGCGCGCTGACTTTTTAATTCTTAAAGAAAACCTGGAAAAATCAAAACTTTTCACTGAAATTACATCACCGCTTTCTAATCTCTTGCGCGATCAAGATGTCCAGTTTTCTTTAGACGGAAAATTAAACAAAAATGATTAAAGAAAAACTAATACACTTAAGCAAAAAATACTGTACAGCTGTTTTATCTCTGGTTATTTTGCTTTTAGTGTTAAGCAATATAATTTTACCATCAATCAATAGCATTAAACAGCTAGATTCTGACATATTTAAAGAAAGAGAAAAATTAGAAGAGCTTTATCTTAAAGGACAAAGCTTAAAAAGGTCAACGGAAGAATATTACAAAATTAAAAAAGACATATCAGAATTAGAAAACATTTTTATTTCTCAAGATCAGGAACTGCGCTTAATTACTGACATAGAAACATTAGCTAAAAATAATAATGTTATTCAAGAAATAAATATTAAAGAAAACAATAAAGACAATGACAAAGAAAAAATGTTTATTGAATTGAGTGTAACAGGATTATATCGCAATCTAATTAATTATCTGCAAGCTATTGAAGAACTTGATATTTATATAAATTTTAATAATATTCGTTTTTCTCTGCATGATAATTTAAGTCATGGTCGTAATTCGCAACCGCAAGAAACTTTAGATACCTTAAATCCAAATGTAACTCTTTATCTTAACGGAATTGCGTATTACTGGTTAAAATAATTATAAAAATTATATGAAACTTGCTACTCTTACCCGATATGTCTATTATATTTTTATAACCATTATCATTATGGGGCTTGGTTTTAATGCGTTTTTTTTATACAATGAATTTTATAAAACAATGACGGAAGCAGAAGTGGTTTATATGTTGAGTAGTCAAGTTTCTTTTGAGATAGTAAATATAAATTTATGGGAAAAAATTGAAGAGAATATAAAATACAAAAAAACTCCAGCTTTTACTGGAGAAGAAGTATTTAATAATCCTTTTGTTGATTTAGAAAAAAACTAACTTGGCGCCATATTTCTAAATCTTCCAACTAGTTTAAATAATTTTTCTACAAAATATTCTATTTCCGCGCGTGTATTATTTTTACCCAAAGTAATTCTTAATGCTCCGTGCGATTCTTCTTGGGAAACACCTATTGCGCTTAAAACATGCGAGGCTTTAAGTGAATTTGATGAACAAGCTGATCCTGTTGAAACTGCAATTCCTTCCATATCTAAGCCCAATAATAATGCCTCTCCTTCTACGCCAATAATATTTATATTTAAATTATTAGGCAATCTATTTTCTAAACTTCCGTTTAGTTTTATATTTTTTATTTTTTCTTGAATTAATTCCAAAGTGTAATTGCGCAAATTTTCTATATTTATATTATTTCTAACATCAATCAATTCAACAGCTTTTGCTAAACCAACAATCCCAGGCACATTTAAAGTTCCTGGTCTTAAATTATTTTCATGATGCCCGCCATGTTGTATTTTTTTAATTTTAATTCCTTTTTTAACAAATAACACTCCTATTCCTTTTGGTCCATAAATTTTATGTCCTGAAAAAGATAATAAATCAACGCCTAATTTTTTAACATCCATATTTAGATAATTTGTTGCTTGCACCGCGTCAGTATGAAAAATTATTTTTTTAGCCTGTCCCGACCCCGTCTTGGTAAAGGAAGAATCCCCTGCTCTTTTTGCATTTACTTTTTTAATTAATTTTCCAACCTCTTCTATTGGTTGAATTGTCCCAATCTCATTATTTGCGTACATTATGGAAATTAATTTTGTATTATTTTTTATTTTATTTTTTATATCCTCTAAATTAATAATTCCTGAATTATCTGGCTTAATATAATCAACTTCTACTCCATTTTTTTCTAAATATTGACAAGTTTCCAAAACTGCTGGGTGTTCAATCGCAGAAGTGATTATATGTGGTCTTGTTGTCATCACGAACTTTCTTTTTTTGTCATCCTGATCCTGAAATAAATTCAGGATGACATTGCTTGTTTCTTTGTCATCCTGAACTTGTTTCAGAATTTTATTAGATGCCGAAACAAGTTCGGCATGACAAGAAAAATCAACTGTTCCTAAAATAGCCAGATTATTTGCTTCAGTAGCTCCAGAAGTAAATATAATTTCTTGCGCTGAACAATTTAAAAATTGCGCGATTTTTCCACGCGCAGATTCTACTGCTCTGGAAGCCTCTTGTCCAAATGAATGTAAAGACGATGCATTGCCAAATACATCAATAAAATAAGGTTCCATTGCTTTTAAAACCTCTTTGTCCACTTGCGTGGTCGCGGCATTGTCTAGATAGATTCTGTTCATATTATATTGCCTGAACTTCTTTAACTTCAAAAATTTTTTCTTTAATGACTCGTCCAATTCCGTCTTGCAAAGTAATCTGACTCATTGGGCAACCCATACAAGCTCCTTGCAAACGAAGTTTAAGAATTCCTGTTTTTTCATCAAAATCTATAAACTCAACATCGCCACCATCCATTTGCAAATGCGGCCTGATTTTGTTTAATTCTTCTTGAATTTTTTGAATAGTATTCATACTCTAAATTCTAAATTTTAAAACTTAAAATTTAAAATTATCTTGCGGTTTTCTTTTTATAATCGGAAATGGCCTCTTTTAATCCATCCACAGCCAACACTGAACAATGCACTTTTGGTTTGGGCAATCCGCCTAAAGAATCAGCCACATCTTGTTTTGATATTTTTAAAGCTTCACTAATTTTTTTACCTTTAACCAAATCTGTAAGCATAGATGTTGAGGCTATGGCGGCGCCACAGCCAAGTGTTTCAAATTTAATATCTTCTATAATATCATCTTTAATTTTTAAATATATTTTCATTACATCCCCGCAAACAGGATTACCTACCTGTCCAATTCCAGAAGCATCAGGAATTTGCCCCTGATTATGCGGATTTTTAAAATGTTCCAAAACAATATCTGAATACATAGATTTTATTGTGGTCACCTCGCTACGCGAGTCTTGCTCAAGATGACATTTTTTATTTTAATCACATAAATTAATATCTTCAAAACATTTTATATTTTGATTAATATTATTAATTTTTTCGCCATTCAAATCATAAAAATCCATGCCCCCAGATAAAATAACCTTGTAATAATTTTCTTCACAATTATAAACCGCTCTTGTCTCTGGCAAACCACACTGGAATGGCTTGTCAGAAGTAATCACTATAATATCTTCTAAACCAACAAAAATATTTTTTAAATTTTCTAAAGCTGTTTGTAAATTCACAAACATTTCCTGTTTTAACTTTTCATGATTATATAATTTAAAGTTAGCATCTTTATAAGTCTGTTGCCATTCAAGTTTATTTAAAATTTCAATACTAACTTCAACAAAAGAATAATATCCTGTAAGTTGTTTTTCAAGTTTATTTAAATCAACTCCTCGTTGTTTATAATCTTTAAAAATTTTATTCAATTTTTTCCCAGTCAAAACAAATCTATCTAAAATTCCAGCTAAAATCTGAAATTCTATGTTATCTGAAACTTTAAATTCTTCTATTTGTCGCGTTAGGTTATTTATATCACTATTATTGTTTATAGTAAAGACCTTAATTTCTTGTTCTGGAATATTATTTATTTTTATATTATTTTCATTAATCTGCCAAACAACTGACCTGTTAATAAAAAACACGAAAACCGCAATAACAATAGCAATTATAGCTATTATTAATATTATTTTTTTATAAAAATAATATGGACTTGACATAGACATAATATATTTATTATAATATAATTATATTATAATTATCTAAAAAATACAAAATATGGCGCATAGAAAAGCGCAAAGTTCAACAAGGCTTGGACGCGATTCAATTTCAAAAAGATTAGGCGTTAAATTATACGAAGGTCAGACTGCAAAAGCTGGCTCTATTTTAGTTCGCCAGCATGGCACCAAATTCCATCCTGGCAAAAATGTTATGTTAGCTAAAGATTATTCTCTTTTTGCCATTTCGGCAGGTAAAGTACATTTTTATCGTCGTAAAAAAGAAAAATATGATAGCAACTTAAAATGGACAAAATATATTTCTATTATTTAAAACCTTGGCTAAAGCCAGTTAGAAAACTTCAAACCCACTTTGAAGATTTTCAAACCCACTTTAGTGGAGGTTTAGACCTTGGCTACCTGCCCGTCCGTCAGGCGGGAAGCCAGTTAGAAAATAAAAACTTATGCCAAATTCTGCAAAACGCGCCCGGGATAAACAAATAAAAAAGAAAACTAAAAAGAAATCTTGCGGGTGTAAAAAATAACTAAAAACCGATCCTTATGCTCGGTTTTTAGTTTAATATGTTTTTTATTATTTATTAAAAACTTCAATATTAATTGGTATTACAATATTATCAACTTTTAAATCAATTTTATATTCCCCAATCTCTTTTATATGATCATTTAATTTAATTTTATACTTGCTCAAATCAACTTTAAAATTATTTTTTAAGACATCTAAAATTTCCTCTTTACTGATTGCTGCAAATAATTTGCCTTTACCTGAAGATTGTTTATATATATTTATTTTTTTATTTTTTAATTTCTCTGCCAGAAAATTTAATTCTTTAACCCCTTGATTTCTTAATCTCTCTTTTCTCTTTTCTTGCATTTCTATTTCTTTTACTTTCTCTTTTGTCGCGATAACTGCCAATTTCTGTGGGATTAAAAAATTCATTGCATAACCATCCGCAACATTTTTTATTTCATTGCTTTTTAATAAAATTACTTGCATAATCTTTGTCATCCTGAACTTGTTTCAGGATCTATCTTAATTCTTTGCTAAATGCATTTATTTTACTTCTATTTTATTTCAGAAAGAATTTCTAATGCCCTTTCCATTTGTGGATCTTTGCCAGCATTCCAGTCATCTTCTGTTAACTCAACTTTTTCATCTGGTGTAATACCAAGCTTATCAATTTGATGATTGTTTGGAGTTAACCAGCGAGCAACAGTTAATTTAATTGAAGATCCATCTTGAAATTCTTGCAAACCCTGTACAGATCCCTTGCCAAAACTTTGCTCCCCAATAATTTTTGCCAAAGCATAATCCTGCAAAGCTCCAGACACAATTTCAGAAGCAGAAGCAGAACCTTTATTTATTAAAATAATTGTTTTATAATCTTTTAATTCCGCTGAACCATTAGCTAAATGCTTGTTTTTTTCTTCTCCTCCATAATCTTCAGCCACCACTATTTTACCAGCATCTATCCAATGAGAAGCTATGTCTACTGCTTGTTCAATATAACCGCCTGGGTTGCTACGTAAATCTAAAATTAAACCATCAGGATTAGCCAATAAAATTTCATTAATAGCTTTAACCAGTCTTTCATTTGTATCTGAATTAAAATGAGTTAATTTAATAACCGCTATGTTTTTGCCATTGCGCTCCTGCATATTCCAAGACGCTGAAATAATTTTTATTGTATCGCGAATTATTATAATTTTTCTATATTCTGTTTCGTTATCTCGCAAAATTGTTAAAGTAACTTGCGTTCCTTTTTCACCGCGAATGCGACCAACTGCTTCCTCAATTGAAGTGCCTGTTGTGTCATAATCATCAATAAAAAATATTTTATCGCCTGCTTTTACTCCTGCTTTTTCTGCTGGTGAATCTAGCAATGGCGAAATAGCTACCAAACGGCTATCACGAATACCAATTTCGCAACCAATACCTTCAAACTTGCCTTGCAATTCTTCTTGGAATTTTTGAGATATTTTAGGCTCTAAAAAAACAGAATAAGGGTCCCCTAGCGAAGCAACTAGTCCCATCAATGACCCATAAAATAATTGCGGTTCAGGCACAGGTCTGTCAATAAATTCATTTTGGATTTTATTCCATACTTTCCAATAAATTGAAAAACTTACATCTTTTTTAAAAAATTCCGGCAATTCCTGACTTTTATCAATAACTTTGCCATATTCTTTACTATTTGTTTCTGTAACCACAGTTGGTTGACCTTGTCTGCGGCCAACCAAACGTCCAAAACTAAAAACAATTATTAAAGCTAAAATAATTAAAAAAATAATCAAGCCTTTGACAAAAACGGCTTTTTTAGGTTTATTTATATAGTTTAACTCTGGATAATTCATTAATTAAATTATAGCATAAAAAAATTAAAAACAAAAAGCATTGAATTTTAAAGCGAAATTTGGTAAAGTAAAAATATATAAAAATAGATCCTTCCACCACCGCTCGCGAGCGGTGGTGTCAGGACAGGCTGAAAAAATGACAATAACCCACCGCAGAATATTATATATTATATTTTTTATTATATTTTTTATTGCCGCGCCAATCACAATAATGTGGGCGCAGGGTTATAAATTTGACTGGCGCAATAAATCCTGGCAAAAAACAGGTGTTTTATTTTTAGAAGTTAAGCCTGAAAAAGCAAACATTTATTTAAACGATAAATTTTATGATGAAAAAACTTCTGCGCGCATTAAAAATTTACTTCCCAAAAAATATAATATTAAAATAGAAAAAGATGGCTATATCACTTGGGAAAAAGATTTAGAGATTTACCCCAGCATGACAACTTTTGCGCAATATGTAAGATTGTTTAAGCAAGATTTGCCAACTATTAATTTATTAAATAATAAAATTATTTTAGTTTCAGAACAAAAAAATAATTCCATAGCCATAATAACACAAGAGAATGAAATATATGGACTTTATATTTTAAATATTGAAAAACAAGTATTAGATAAAATCACAGAGTTTAACATTCAGCCTGAAAAAATATTTTTAAGCCAGCAAGCTGAAAAAATACTAATTCAAGAACTAAATTCCTGGACTATAATTGACGCCGCAACTAAAAAAATAATAAAGCTTAATGATTATTTATCTCTAAAAGAATTAAATATCTCAAAGCCTGTTTTTGACAGTACTGATTCAAATATTCTCTATGCTATATCGCCTAATGGTCTGGAAAAAATTAATCTGGTTGTTCCAGAAACAATAATAGTAATTGCTGATAATATTATCAGCTTTAGTATAACAAACAATAATCTATACTATTTGCGCGAAAAAGATAAAAATTTTGAACTTATTTCAACTAATTTAAATTCTTTGCAACCAAAAGAAATCATTAGCAATTTACCAATTTCACAAAATTATGATTTTTATCCAGCTCCGGATGGATTAATAAATTTAATTGATTCGCAAAATCAAATTTTATATATTTTTGATTCAAGAACAAAAATATCTCCTGACAAAAAAACTACTATTCCCGGAGTTAAATATATAAATTGGCACAAAAACAATTCTTTATTATTTATAAATGATTATGAAATTTGGACATACCAAAAACATGATGACCAATACACAAAAAATCTAATAACAAGATTAAGCAGTAAAATAAACTTTGCTCTTTGGTTCACATATGATACTCATCTTTTATATTTAACAAACAATGGGCTTTATATCACAGAAGTAGTTACAAATAACAACGAAGTTATTAAATATGAAAAAATAAAAATAGGTCAAAAGGCCTATTTAACAAAAAAAGGTGAAAAATTAATTTGGTTAACAGATAACTCAATTTACGAAAGCGAGTTGCAATAAAATATATTCCAACCTCTCTTTTGGTGGGCAATCAACAATAGAATGCACAGAACCCCCTCCATCGCCTTTAAAACGAGGCAAAATGTGTATATGCAAATGTTCAACTGCTTGTCCTGCATATTTGCGCATATTTATGCCAATATTAAAACCAGCAGGTTGTAGTTTATCTTGTAAATGCTGGGTTATTTTTTTTACTCCCAAAAAAAGCTGGCTTAAATCGTCATCATCCAAATCCAAAATATTTTCAGCGTGTTTTTTCGGAACTACAACTGTATGACCTTTTGCCAATGGATTAATATCTAAAAAAGCAAAGATATTTTCATCTTCATAAACTTTATATGCTGGAATTTGTTTATTTATAATTTTACAAAATATGCAGTCCATAAACCAGATATTAATATTATTATTAAAATAATATTTAAATCAAAATAATTAGATACAAAACCCTCCTTAATAAGTTCAAAGGCAAAAAATAGAAAGAAAGAGAATAAACTAAATAAAAAAATTTGTCTAAAAATATTATACATAAAATTATTCTAATTATTCTAATTGACCTAATTGTTCTAAAAAATTTCCTTGTCATCCTGACCCCGCTCTTCGCGAAGAGCGGGGTCAGGATAAAATTACCTTGTCTTAAATGATTTTGTATAATCCCGAACTAAATTCGGGATGACAAAGGTGACTTTGTTATTGGACATTTAGAATAATTTATCTCACTATTTTTCTCAAATAACTCTTAATCTGCTCTAAAAAATTACTAAAATTAACTGGTTGTTTATAAAAAATAATTTTAATTTTACTAATTGTGATTATAGTTTTATTTTCTTCAATAGTCGGAGCTGAAATTAACCAGCGCATAACATTGCTATTTTGATAAATATTATTTAAATTAAATTCTGCTTTTCCTGTTTGCCACTCGCCTATTTTATCAATTTCAATCACATCTTGCAACTGCCACATCCATTCGTCTTTAATAATTTGCGGACCTAATTTAAATTCTTGATTATTTAAATTTTTATATTTAATTTCAACTTTTGCAGAATCAAAATATTGTGGCGCGCGCGTATCAAAATAAATCGGGCTGGCGGCAATATCTTGTGAGCAATTATTATTTATTTTTTTAATTGGCCATAATCTATCGCCCGGAGATAATTCTGTAATCATTGGCTTACGCTCACAGAAATTATAATTAATTTCTAATTTTTCACCAGGAACAAAATCCAAAATAAACAGCCACAATAATATTGTGATTATTACAATAAATAAAATTATTTTTATATTTCTAACAGACATCATTAAAAATTATTCTAATTACTTTAAATTACAAAATATTCTTTTTTTCTGTCATGCTGAACTTGTTTCAGCATTAAAATATCTTCTGTAATAAGTTTATTTAATCCCGAAACAAGTTCGGGATGACAAAAGGGTCATTTCATAATTTAAAGTAATTAGAATAATTCATTACATAATATTCTGTAGCAGTTATAACTTTAAACAACACTGCTCCGCCTTGAATTTCTTGCGGATCTATAATTTTTAAATTATATAAATTAAATTTATTTTTGTTCAAGTATTCTATGTTAACATTTTTATCCCGATAAAAAAACCAAACATCAGTTAATTCTAACAACAACTTAACGGGTTTTAATTCATCTCCATTTTGCGGCACTATCAAATGTGACCTTTCCGGGAAAATAACTTTGTCATTAGAAATATCAGTTAAAATAATATCGTCTGGACCTGTTTTATTTAAAATATCTTGCGCTTGTGTTCTGTATTTTAATAAATTTTTATTTATCTGCACCAGTGATTCTGAGTTTTTAAAATAAACCACAAAACAAGAAACAAAAAACAAAAAACAAAAAACAAAAATTACAAATATTTTATTTAATTTAAATTTATAATTTAATTCCCAAATTTTAATTAATAACAAACCAATAAACGGCATAGCAAAAATATATATTGGCAAAAAATATCTCACATAAGACGACCCCATACTAACTAAATTCAGATCAAGACTGTCGCGGAAAAACCAGGAACCATAATAGATAATCAAGAAACAGGAAACAAGAAACAAGAAACAAAAATACATATTCTGTAATTTATTTCTTTTTATCTTAAAAAATATAGCCAACCCTATTAAAAATAATATAATATATAACCAAAATAACTTTACAAAATATCTATAAAACGAATAAGTGATTATTACACGCGGGTGAAAACCAAATGGCAATAAAATGGACTGAACTAAACCAATTTGTTCTGTATGCGAAATTTCTTCAAAATTCTCGCTAACAACCAGTGAATAACCAGTTGCAAAATATGACCCATATAAATTTTTATTATTTATTAAAACTGGCGCAAAACATAAAATAAATATTATAAAAATAATAATTAAATATTTGTAATAACTTTTTAAATTTTTAAAATTAAATAATAAAAATATTAAAACTAACAAAAACACCCATACAATTTCTGATGTTCTTGTAATTAAAGACAAACCAAAGAATAATCCGGCTAATACAGAATAAATATATTTATTTTTTTTAACATAAAACAATTTTAACAAAAAATACAGCCCACCTAACAATAAACTAAAAAATAATATATTATGAAACATCACTCGTGAAGAATAATAAATATAAGCTGGAAAAGTTAGCATTAAAATAAAAGATATT
>Ga0210057_1010273_pt1 | contig 10644 bp, 10 predicted proteins | sample CryGeyCG2114_010_2_FD_183968 | JGI IMG/M metagenome (GOLD analysis project Ga0210057, IMG submission 183968) | Groundwater microbial communities from aquifer - Crystal Geyser CG10_big_fil_rev_8/21/14_0.10 (SPAdes) (version 2) | ecosystem: Environmental > Aquatic > Deep subsurface > Groundwater ...
TTCACATTTCCAGCAACCATTAAATTCAACTGTGTTAAGCCAACCAATCTTTCCTTTTCAGCAACCATTAAATTCAACTGTGTTAAGCCAACCTTTCTCACATTTCCAGCAACCATTAAATTCAACTGTGTTAAGCCAACCAATTTTCTTCTTTCAATAATCATTTCATTTCCTTTCATTTTATTTTTTTAACCAAAATTTCATTTTTCTTAATTGATTTAAATCATTCTTATACATTTCTCTTAGATCTTTTATTTTATAGTAATCCATAATTATTCTATCAAATCCTTGACCCCAGGCTAGCACAGGGATTTTTTCTCCTAGCAGTGGAATTGTTATTTCTGGTCTGAATATTCCTGCACCCCCAAGTTCTATCCAACATTTTCTTTCTGGATGATAGACTTCTATTTCAACACTTGGTTCTGTATATGGAAAATAACTTGGTCTGAATCTTATTTTTTCAAAACCCATTTTCAAATAAAACTCTTTTAAGTAACCAAGAAGATTTCTGAAGTTAACATTTTTATCTACAACAATCCCCTCTGTTTGGTAGAATTCAAAACCATGGCTCCAATCAACTGTTTCGTTTCTGAAATTTTTTCCAAGTGAGAAAAATTTTCCTTGCCTTTTTTCTGGAGCCAATTGACTTAGTTCATAGAGTTTTTGTGCAGAAAGGCAGGTTGTATGTGTTCTAAGGACAGCTTTTTTTGACTCTTCTTCATCCCAAGAATATTCCCATCCTTTGCTACCATCAATTCCTTTTTCATGGGTTTCTTTAATAATCTTTAACAATTTTTTATCTGGAAGTGGCATCTTTTTATTTATAAAAAAAGTATCTTGCATTTCTCTTACTGGATGATCCTGAGCAGTGAATAGTGAATCAAAATTCCAAAAACTACTCATTATTATGTTGCCGGTCATTTCTTCAAAACCTAATTCTATCCATAGTCTTCTTGTTGCGTCAAGTGCCTGATTGACAAAATGTCTTTTTCCTCCATAGATGTCAGATACAGGATATAGAACATTATATCTTCGAAATCTTTTTCCTTTCCATAATGATTCTTTCTGAAGAAGTTCTGGAGTTATTTGTTCAATGAGTTTTCCATCTCTAAGTTCCATGTTTGTTAGTTTTTTCCCAAGTGGAGTTACAGTAATTTCAATTATTTTTTCTTCTTTAATTTGAATAAGATTTTTTCTTCCCTGTAGAAGTTTTAATGCATATAATTGTTCAGGAGCAAGGGAATCATGTTCAATAGGTAGGTTTTCTAGAAAAGATTCTTCTGGACTTTTTTTAGTTATTTCTTGTTTAGATGCATTTAATATTATTTTACCATTTTTTAATTCAATCATAGCTCTTTTCTTAAGTGCTCCAAGTGCTGCTTTGAATTCTTCATCTGTTAACTCTGCTTCTTTTTCAGCCTTAGATAATACAAGAATTCTTTTTTCTTCTAGTTTGTTTAATAGTCTTCTTTCTGGAAGACCCTTTTTTCGGTATAATGCTCCATTAACGCCAATTTCAATTATTTTTACTTTTTTATTAGTTAGGCTAATAATATTCTTATCTTGTAAATATTCCAAAACTCTTAGGACAGAAACTTTGTCAAGGTTAGATTTTTTACAAATATCATTAATATATTTTTCTTCAATATGTGGTAGAACCTTTCTTTCATTTGGGCTCAATGATTCAAGAACTTTTTCTATTTCTGTTTCCATCTTATCTTTAGGTAATCTATATTTAAAAATTCTTAGTCATCCAGGTTGGCATGCCAAGAGTTAATCCAAGAGATTTTATTTTTATTGAGTTTAGTTTGTTTTTAGAAATAAATTCCATGTTAATTTTATATTTATTGCATAATTGAATATTTTGAACTATTCTTGATATTATTTTTGCTTTTTTTTGTTCATCTGACTCAATAATCTCATCCAGATTAATTCCAATTTTAATATTATTTTTCTTAGCTATTTTTGCCATTACCTGGTTTAATCCAGAATTCCGTTGTTTTTGCCAATCTTTTCTATTTTTTTGATTTAAGAGTAAAACATCAATTTTCTCTTTTTCTAGAATTTTCCTATTTAATTCATCATCTTCACTTGTAAAAATTATTTTATCTCCTTTGGTCTCCCTAATTTTTTTTCTTGCTTTTTCAAATGTTGTTTCTGAGATTATTTCCATTTTATCTAGAGATAATTGTCCCGATGAATTTCTTATTATTTAGAATATTCTCTAATTCTATTAAATCCTGTCCAATTATATATGTTTGAATTTTATATTTTCTTATTATATTTGATGCATCTTGATCAAGCACAAAATGTTGTCCTGGAGTAAACTTAGATTTATTTGCCATTTTTTGAAATTCTTTCCAGTTTATTTTTGGAATTAGTTTGGCATTTTTATTCTTTGTTGGGTCTTTGCTATAAAGTCCAGCCACATCTGTTAGATTAATAAAAGGGCTATTGAAATAATTTGCGAGTTTTGCAGCTGTTGCATCTGATGTTTCTTTTTTAGCATATCTGAGTGCACCACAAAAAACTACATTATGTTTATCCAAAAGATTTTTTACTCTTCCCATATCATGTGGAATTTCTTTATTTGTATCTTCTCCAAAAAAATATGTCATGAATCTTGCATTTAGTCTTGTGGAAGATATTCCAAGAAGACTTTGGAAGAGCTCTTTTCTCTTTATATTTTCATTTTTTAATCCATTGATATAATTCCTTGCAGTTTTTCCTCCCCCACAAACTATAACAAATTTATAATTTTTTGAATTTTTTTTAATTGTTTCTTTGAAATTTTTTAGAAATTTATAGTTTATTTCATTTGGAATAATTAAACTTCCACCAAGACTGATTACCACGACCTTTTTATTCATCTTTAAAAAAGTTATGAATTGTTTTTATATTTTTAGATTATTTTACTGTGAACAGTTTATTGTCCTGAACATTAAAAATATCTAATCTTACTCCAGAATCTATCCATCCATGGGCATAATTTAGAGCTGCAAATGAGTTTACAAAATTCTCCTTGTCTTTGAAATGATGTGCATCTGAAACATAATTTTCTGCCATATTTATTATTTCTTCAGCCTGTTTTTCTTTCCCAGATATTATATTCTTTTTTATTTCACTTAGTGCAAGTTCAGTTATTTGAAAATATTTATCTAGTTTTTCTTTTGATATTTTATCTTCCATTGTTTTTATTATAATTAATAACTTTTAAATATGCTGTATTCTTTATATTTTAATAAAAAAGAGAATGAAAAACAATCTTTAGAAAAGATTGGAAAAAATAATATGAAAAAAATGTTTGTTAGTCTTGTTATTGTAATGTTTTTGTTTTCTCTATCTGGAGTTATAGCTCAAACTTCTGGAAGTTCTGGAGATTTTAATAAATTCATTGAAGATCTTTCAAAAAGTAGGGGTGTTAATTCAACTGATATTACTAGTATAACTAAGTTAAATTATAGTAATCTTCCAGAAGCAATAAATTTGGAAAATGTTGATTCAACTAGTCTTGGATTATATGAAGTGAATATAAATGGAAGTTCTCCAATATATGTTTTTACTATGTCAGATGTAACTTATAATGGTTTTGTTCAACCTCAACAAACTCAATCAATTCAATATAAAAGATCATATTTGAATTTTGGTCATTCTGGAAAGATGGACACCTCTGGATTCTTACAAACAGCTACAGGAATTGAGGGAAGTATAGAAAAAGGATATGTTATGCCTAGGGACGGAAGTATAACAGCTATATCTACAAATCTTGAAATAACAAAGAAAGATTCAAATGAACAAATTGAAATAGTAATTTATAAAAATGGAGTGCCAATTGGATTTAGTAATACTATTATTCCAAATGAAAAAGGTGTTTTAACTGACTATGATATACAATCAGAAAATACTGTTACATTCAATGCTGGCGACGTTATTTCAGCGTATGTTGACGGATCAGAAAGTGTTTCATGGAAAGATGTTATCACTTTGATTGAAATTTCTACAGAAGAATAATAATTAAATCTTATTCCACAAAGTTTTTAAATAGAGAAATTTTTAATATCAAATGGCAAATAAAACTAAAGCTGTGATGACTAGTTTAATTGTTGTAATTGTTATTCTTGCTGCTATTTTGATTTATGCACTTGTGATAAAGCCAGCTGTTGGAAGTTATGTATATAATCAACAACTTAGTGCATATAATCAGGCACAGGGAGATTTTTTGAACGCAATGTTGGTTCAGCTACAACAACAAGGTTATATCTCAATTCCTGTTGGGAATCAAACTTTGTATTTAGCTCAAGCACAACCTCAACAACAAGGAACTACACCTGCTGAACCAGCTCAATAAATTTGAGGAAAATTTTCCTTAAGATTTATAAAGGATAATTTATTACAATGGACATGAATAAAAAGGGGTTGTCAGCAATTGTTGGAACACTATTGGTTGTTCTTTTAACTATTGCTGCTGTTGGTATTGTGTGGGCTGTTCTTCGTGGTACAATACAAAGTAATACTGATCAAATTGATTTTTCTAAATTTACTTTAAGTATGGATATTGTTGCAGCTCAATATGATTCAGACACTGGAGCTTCAAGTGTTACTGTTCAAAGAAATGCTGGTGACGGAAATTTATATGGTCTTAGTTTTATATTTTCAAATGCAACTGAAAATAATGTTGTTGAACGAATAGTTACATTAGATCAATTGGATAAACAGACTTTTACATTTTCTTCTGATGAAATTGGATTGACAGGTCCAACAGAAATTTCAATTGCTCCATTATCTTTATCAAGTTCAAATGAACAGATTACTGGCAGTATTTCAGATACTGTTAAATTTATTTCTGGGAGTGTAACTTCGCCAGCTGGAAGTGGTGGAATAACTGGAGATGCTGTTTGTGGAAATAATATTATTGAATCTGGAGAATCTTGTGAATTAGGTATAGATGGTATTGCTGGAAATGAAGATGATAGTCTTAATGGTCAAACCTGTATTACTCAGAGTTTTGAATCTGGATCATTATATTGTTCGCCAGATTGTACTACTTATAATACAGATTCCTGTTCTTCATTATGTACTCCTGATAATTCTAAAGATTGTTCATTACAACAAGGTGTTTGTTTAGGGGCTACTCAAACTTGTACTGCAGAAGGAGCTTGGCCTGGATGTGATTATGCTGTATATAATGCTTCCTATGAATTAACTGAGGCAAGTTGTTCAGATGGTTTTGATAATGATTGTGATGGTTTGATTGATCTTGCTGATACAACATGTAATCTATTACTTTCTGGAGGGATTGTGGATTCTGTGTGGCCTGGAAGTGCTCCATTATATTTTGATAGTCTTAATTTACCAAACACCACAACTGAACTTAATACTCTTGTTAGTAAATATATTAATCTTTCTTCAGATAATGTTAATTGTTATCCAATATATTCTGCAGCACATGTTACAAATACAGACACTGGTTATAATATGAGTAATCTTCAGATGGGAAGTGTTGCTTTAAATATTGCACCTGGTGATATTTTTAGTATTTGGAAGACAGAGGATTCTTGTTTGGCTGGAGTTTAATTATTCTAAAAACATTTAAATACCTTTTTTAATTAAATAATCTGTAGTTGTCCTACATTGAATTTGTTAAAAAAATGGTGTACAAAAAATACATAAAAAAAGGTGGTAGAATTTATGGTCCATATTATTATCATAGCCGTAGGGTAAATGGGAAAGTTATTTCAGAATATAAGGGTGGTGTCGAAGAGAAAAGTAAAAAAATTGATTTAACCAAATATAAAAAATATTCTTATCCTGTTCTTGGTATTTTTCTTCTTGGCCTTTTTGTTTATGTTTTGGCAACACATAGTCTTGGGGGAAATATTTCTGGAAATGCTGTTTTAGAATTAGGTGCAAATTATCAATCGGGACAACCACTTGATGGAATGTTAAAAATTGCTTTAAAAAATGGTGAATTGATTCCAGAATCTTCTAATCTGGTTATTGATTCTAATTCACAGACATATACCTATCCTCTTAGCGAGGTAATTAATTCTAGTTTAATAAATGGAAATTATTATTTGTCTTCTTCTGATATTAATGGTTCTGGAGATGGATATGGTTTTATTGGTGAATTGGAAAAATATCCTACTGTTTATTTTAAACTAAAAATATCTCCTGTTAGTTTAGAAAGTTTAGATACTATACCAGCAGAAGAAACAAGTGAAAAAATTAAAGAAAGTGACACAGTTGAAGAAACAGTGAATTCTCCAGAATCATCTGATGATTCTTCTTTAGGTGAAAATAATGAACTTATTAATTCTTCTGGAAATTCAATTCAAAATATTTCAATTTCTGATACAAATGGATCTAATAATTCTTCTTCAGAAACTTCAGTAACAGAATCAAGTGAAACAGTTGAAAATACTGAAACCTCTGACACTTCAATAATACCTGAAGATTCTTCAACAGTAACTGGATCTGATGTTTCTAATATAGAGGATTCTTCAGACCCTACTTCAGATGAAACTTCAACAACAGAGCCTGTTCCTACAGAATCTGCACCAGCAGAAACTGCACAAGAAGAAACCCCCACATCTGAGGGTTCAGAAGATTCATCTCCTTCAATTGGAGATTTAATAGCTAATTTTTTCTTATTATTAAGTCCAACTGGAAATGTTATTTCAGATTCTGATACTAGTCAGATTGTTGATGGAAGTGTTTCCTATGGAGATGATTTTTCATTAAAAATTAAAAAACAGTATGACGTGTCTATTGTTCCTGGAAGTGTTAGAACAGATAATACTAATTTGTCTATTTCTGATTTAGGTATGTCTCTTTTATCTAATGAAGTTATTGTAACTACAGATTATAAAGAAGTTCAATCTGGCTTTGGAAAGCAATATTCTCAAACAGGTGAAAATTATTTGTTTGTTAACATTTCAAAATTAAATCTTGATCTTAATCCTGGTGAGGTAAGATTAAGTATAGTTTATAATGATCTTGAATTAACTTCTACAACTGCTATTTTACAATCTGGGCAGGTTGCAAATTTAGAATCAAATAATAAATCTAAGAATAAAACTGTTCAACAGGTTAGGCCACCAGAATCTGAGTTAAAGGGATTGCCTTCTAATTTAACAACACAGGAACAGGCAATATTGTCTCTACAATTTAAGAATCAACAAATTTTGGTTAACAAGGCTATTGAGTCTGGAAATAAAATTAAAATAAAATATGAACTTGGAGACTATTGGTTTGAGGGTACCTATGATGCTTCGCTTTCAAAGGAGGCTTTATCTTCCCAGCTTGATGAAGATAAAACTAAATGGTTAAAGGACATTGCTTCTGAATTATTAAGAAAAGAACCATTAAATACTCCTCTTGTAGATTTAATTGGAAATTATAGTCGTTAAATTTTAAACTGAAGATTATAATTTATTTTTTGAATAATAAATCTTGAACTAGCTATTTTTGAGATTACTCCAGAAAAGATAATGTTTTTTACAATAACTCTATAGAGTCCTGGTTCTGCTGGTATTTTTGAAGCCATTGAAATATCCTGAATAATTTCATTAATTTCCTCTCTAGTTAAAAAAATATTTGTCGGTTTTTTACCCATGGTTCCTGTTACAATAATATTTTCACCAGATCCAGCGCATTCAATATCAAGAATATTTGGGTCTTGAATTAGTGGATTTAATTTTCCAAAATCAACTTCTGGAAAATCATTTCTTCTTGATGGTTTTAGATAATCTAAATGTGCTGGCAATCTTGTTTGTGGGAGGGTTAATCTTTTTTTAGTAAATTTTCTTGGAGGTAATTTTCTTGTAGAAGTTTTTTTATTTATTTTAAGAATTTTTTTTAATTCATCTATTTCTGAAGGAATACCACTTTTTATTAGCTCTCTTGTAAATGCTAACATAAAAAATTTTCTAAATTTTGTAGAAGACTTTGGAATCATAACTACCTCACCTGGTTTGAGTTTTCTTGTTGATTATTTTCTTCCTGGGATAGAGATTTTTCATATCCCCTTAGATCATTTCCAAAATTTTCTTTTTCTGAGTCTTCTTTATTCTGTTGAGGCATTTGAGGTAATTTTCTTGGCATTTGTGGGGGCATTGGTAATGGTCGATGTTCCATTGGTTTTGGTATCTGTGGTGGAGGCATTTGTCTTACCATGGGTTTTGGCTGTGGTTGAGAAGGCATCATTTTTTCCTGCCCAATTTTATCATTCATGAGTGTTATTCCCCTTGCAATTAATTTATTTTGTTCAAATAAATTATCTATTTTCTCTCTTATTTCTTTTGTTTCTTTATTGTCTCCAAATATTTCAAATTCTTTTTGAGCCAAAGATTTGGCAGAAATTTCAAAAAGATCAAGTAACTTGGATAATTGATTTGTTAATCCATCCATCTTAAGAGACATATTCACAATTACCTTTTGGAGTGTAACAAAATTGTCAATTAGCCTTTTATCTATTTCATGGGTGGTTTTTATTTGGAGTTTCTTAGATAAAGTTTTAGTTGCTTTCTTTTTGTTTGTTGTTTTTGCAACTTTTTTTGCCATGTATTTGAAAAGGTTAAGTTATTTATAAATTTAATTAAGATTTAGTCGAAGATGTTTAATTCATCTTTTTTATTTTCCTTGGCCTCTTCTTCTAAATATTCTTTTTTTTCTTCTTCAATTTTTTTAATATCTTCCTCAATATTTTTGTTTATGGGTTCTTCTCCTTTTTCTTCTTCAACGTTTCTATTTACCTGTTCTTCCACTTTTTCTGGTTGATATTTTCTTGGTTCATCATCTGTATCTTTTATAAATGCATTTTCTAATTCTGAAATATATTGGGCCATTTCTGCAGCAATGTCTGCGTTTAAACTTATGCTGTCTATGCCATGTTCTACAAGATATTTTACCATTTCCTTTTTACTTCCTGCCTGACCACATATGCCTGTTTCCACATTATGTCTTTTTGCAACTCTTATAACATATTGTAGCTGATATAATACTGCTGGATGCATTTCATCATACATTTCTTGGAGTTCTTCGTTTCCTCTATCAATAGCGAGCATATATTGAGTAAGATCATTTGTTCCAAATGAAATAAAATCAATTCCATCTTCACAGAAATCTTTTATTAATTGAACTGCAGCAGGAGTTTCAATCATAACCCCTCTTTTTGCATCATTGAACTCGATTTCTTTTAGATATTGTTTAACTTTTTGGAATTCACTTAAATTAATAACCTGTGGTAGAAGTATTCCTATTTTTTTATTATTTTTTGAAACTCTTTTTAGAGCATTTAATTCTGCCTTTAATATTTCAGGATGTTTTAACCCATATCTTATTCCATGAAGACCCAACATTGGATTTGCTTCTATTTCTTTTGGGGCTCCTTCAAGGTTTCTGAACTCATCTGAACGAATATCTGATGTTCTTACCCATAATTCTTCAAAATATTCTGCTATTTTTTCTACACCTTTGAAAATTACTTCTTCATATTCATTTATTTTATTTTGTTTTAGGAAATATTCTGGATGTTTTCCTGATTCTGCAATTATTCCTTCTAATCTCAGAAGTCCAACACTCTTTAGATTTGTTTTTGAAGCTCTTTCTGCAAAACTTGGTAAATCCACCATAACCTTAAGTTTTGTTTTTGTTTTTGCTTTAACTGGATTTATTTCTTTTTGTTTGGTCTCAGCTAATTTACCTGCATAAATATTCCCTTTGTAACCGTCAACTGTAATTATATCTCCATCTTTAAGTGAAGTGGTTGCTCTGTCTGTTCCAACAATTGCAGGTATACCCATTTCCCTTGAAACTATTGCTGCATGGGCAGTCATTCCACCTTCATCAGTTACTATGGCAGAAGCTCTTTGCATTGTTACTACCATGTCTGGATTGGTCATTTTTGTTACTAGAATGTCTCCATTCTGAACTTTTGGTAAATCATCCATTGTATTTACTATTCTTACTTTTCCAGAAGCTATTCCAGGTGAAGCAGCTATTCCAGTTAAGATTGTTTCTCCGGTTAGATTATTTGTGTGTGATGAATCTTTTTTTATGGTAGTAATTGCCCTTGTCTGAACAATGTAAATTTCATCATTTTCTATTGCAAATTCAGTATCCTGCGCTTTTTTATAATGTTCTTCAAGTTTTATTCCAATCTGTGCTAATTGTTGTATTTCTGATTTTTTTAATACCTGGGAGTTTGAAATTTCTTCCTTTAGTTTAACTTCTATTGTTTTTCCAGCAGAATCTCTTGTTAAAGCTATTTTTTTGTTAGATACTTTTTCTTCTAAAATTCTAAGTTCCCTAGAAACAACATAGTTGTCTGGAGTTATTTTTCCAGACACAATTCCTTCACCAAGTCCATAAACTGATTCAATTATAATATTTTTATCTTCTTCAGAAGAAGGATTTCTAGAAAACATTACTCCGGATTTTTTTGAATCTACCATTCTCTGAACCACTACTGCCAAACTTGATTTGTCTGGAGCAAATCCTTTTTTATTTCGATAGTAGGTGGCTCTTGCCGTGAATAAGGAAGCAAAACATTTTTTTATATTTTTAATAAGGTTTTGATTACCCTTGACATTAAGGAAACTGTCCTGCTGTCCTGCAAAACTTGCATCTTCCAGGTCCTCTGTT
>Ga0210057_1010275_pt1 | contig 10643 bp, 6 predicted proteins | sample CryGeyCG2114_010_2_FD_183968 | JGI IMG/M metagenome (GOLD analysis project Ga0210057, IMG submission 183968) | Groundwater microbial communities from aquifer - Crystal Geyser CG10_big_fil_rev_8/21/14_0.10 (SPAdes) (version 2) | ecosystem: Environmental > Aquatic > Deep subsurface > Groundwater ...
ATTATAAATCGCATTTAAGACACAACATTGAGGACAGTCTTCATACCTGACAAATTCTCCCTCATGATAACCCAGAATATCTCTGTGTAAAACACATCCTTCTAATCCACCGGAAACCACTATCCCCCAACCATAGATGGGATCACCATCTATTCTACAACTCATCTTCCAGGCAGCCTCTGGTTTAGGAAAGACAATATAAAGCGTCTTATCGGGAATTGGTGCGTCAGGAAAATAACATTGCTTCCAGCCTTCCTGACCTACAATTATTATTAATCCAAGTGGTGCCGTCTTGAGTTTGCAACAAATAGCATTAGGCGGCGGCGGCCAGGGCAGTTTACTATTTCCATTATCCGGTCTCTGAGCCAGAGTTGCTATGGGAAACAACAAAGCACCAATAAGGCTTAGTAAAATTAATACTCTTAAACTTTTTTTCATAAAAAATGATTTAACCTCCGATTATTCTCTGAATTAAAAAGATTAAACCTCTGGCAAAAAGTATTACTATTAAACCAATAGCAGTATATAAAATTATTCTTCTGGCTAAACCAACTCTTTCAGGATTGCCGCTGGCGGTCATAAACATTACTCCCCCAAGAATAAAGAATAATAAAGCCAAGGGTAAGCCAATTAACAGCAAAAAGTTAATGAAATTCTGAATCAGTTCTTCTAAGGTTTCAGCTTTGACAAAAGGATTTAAATTGACCCAGATATTTCCCCAAATTCCTCCTCCACTTGTCCAACCGGGTCCCCATCCTGCCCAACCCTGATTGACTAAAAGAGCGCAAATATTGTAGGAGAAGTCAACATTCTCACCTCCTATCCAGGGAAGCCAACCGGGCATAGTAATATTTGGGTGAAAAGTTACATTTTCTCCAAAACATGTTTCACACTCAGGAGGTGCTATAATTGAATTTGTGTAAATCTTTTCTGCCAGTTTTGGCCTTATAATAGTTTCCCAGAGGGCGCACCAGTAGGTACACTTTTTACATATAGCTTCTAAACCCAAAGGCTCATAGTAGTCTGTACAACAAGCCGCCCCTCTTCCCTGGGAAAGGATTGATCCTAAGTCTATTAACGCACAAATCCCAGCAGGAGCATCCATTGCTTTAAGTTTATCTGCCGCTCCATATCCTTCTTTACAATAGCACTTTTTACCCCGGGCTTTACATACATTTACGCATTCTGTTTTATTGTCCCCAAAATTATCATTCTCACACATCCAATTATGCTCGCACCGCGTATTATTTACCGCATTTGCAGCAGCTTCTTCAAGAGAATCCACTATCTTCTCTGCTGTCTCTACATTTATTCGGCAACAGGTAAGTGGCATAACGCAGTCGCCTTCTTCCTCTTCTTCCTCTTCTCCTACCTCTACACAAGAGGTTTCTCCTGGAATTACGTCAATTTCTTCTCGGTCACATTCTGAATCATCTCTTTCGCAACCAGCTTCTTCCTGACAAACACCTGAATCACATACATAATGAGGATTATATTTTGGCGGGTTGCACTCTTCCCCTACCGCACAATCTTCAGCTTCGGTCTCTGGGCTACAGACATTCTCTCCACAAGTATATTCTAAAACACACTTTGCTTCTTCTGTTCTACATTTATAGTGGGGGCAATTCTCTCCTTCTGGACACCTCTCAGGACACGACTCTTCCGGACTGCCACTATATACTTCAACTGAATATACTGGGTGTGAAATCCGAACCCCTTTAGCGAGTCCCACAATAGTAGTATTTAGTTTACTCTCATCTCCATATAAACCTTCATAAACTATTGCGTATTTTCCTTCGGGAACATTTACTGAAGCTGTGGCATTGCCCCAGTTATCAATCTCTAATCTGCCGTTATTGGTATAAACCGGGAAGCAACCAGCTGTTGCATGGCAAAGTTCTACCGGCTCCTCATCTATTTTATAAATAGCCATAGATTTGCCAAAACCGCCAGTCCAGCTACACTTTACATAATCTCCTTCTTTAGAACATCCTTCAGAACATCCTGCCTCATCGCATTTTAAAACCTTGTTACTGCCAGAGAAAAATTGGTTTTGAAATAAAATTACTTCATAGCCATTTTTAATAACAGCACTCTGAGCTGTGTTGCAAAAGTGTAAATAGGCAGCTGCCGGCCCATAGTTACCAGTATCAAGTGGATTGCATAAATGACCACTGCTTTGAGTGAAAGATTGATTCCATCCCCAATAATTAGAGTCTCCATACAACGTCACAATAGCTCTTCCGTCCCGCCCTATTCGGTCGTCTCCTCTTATATAAACAGAGGAGAGCTCTTTCCATAAACCCTGATGTTTCCAATTCCCTCCTGGACTTGTTCTTGGTAAATTTTGTCCATTGTGGCCAAGATGATAATCTAACATCCATGTATCTCCATAGCGTCTCTCATCAAGCATCCGGGCACAGAAATAAACAAGATAACCCGGCTGGGTTACATAAACCTTCTGAGCAACATCATTAAAATAATATCCATCCCTTCCGAGTTTTCCAACACTTTCAAATAGCTGTATCCAGTCTCCGCCATCGCCTGCGGTAAGCACTACTTTTGGTTTGTCATTAGATTTCTCAATTTTGGTTCCTAAGATTGAATCCAAACCATCCGGAGTTATCCGATCTAAATCATATAAAACCTCTGTATCGCCCTCGCAACTAAATCCTAACCCACTACAATTTTCTTTTATATCATAAACTGAATTCTCAAAACCTATTTTTGTCCATTTTGTTCCTCCGGAAGAATATCCTTTAAGCGTAACAACATAACCTTCTCGAACTCGGATATATCTAGCTATAAGTCCAAAACCCTCCGCCACAAGTCCACTAGGACATATACCATCTAAAACTAGGTAATCACTACCTACCGAGGCTTCAGTAACACCAAATTGGAGATATTTTCCATCTTTATTATAGAAAACAACAGCTGGCCTGCCGCTATCGTCATCGGCTAATTCTATTTTCAGTGCTCGAACCTGGTTGTCAAAGCTAGAGTCATCTAAGTCCTCCATACTTTCAATCACCTGGATACGCTTCACTGTGGACTCTAGTTTCGGCTTGGGGCACGACGTACTCTCCCAAAGGGTAACTTTATAGCCCAGTCCAACCTTAACAGAACTTATTTGACCCCTTAACTCAGGTTTAATAATATGACAGTCATTAAGAGTAGAAAATTCTTGAGAATCTCCTTGATAATCTGTATCTTTAAAAACTTTGACCAACCAAGAATCTTGAGCTAAGGCAAAATCGCTTTTTAGAAAGAAAAGTGTGATAAGAATTATTAAAAAGAAGAAGATTTTTTTATTCATATTTTAATCTTAACAATTTATTTTTAAAATATCAATTTTCACAATTTCCCTAAAATTAGTCCCCAGTGAAAAGAACCGGCTGAAAATTCTTTCTCAACTAACGAGCCAAGCTCTTTGGCTGTTTTTTTTACTTCTTCTGGAGAAACTCTCTTTTCTTCAGGTCCAAAAGGAGCGTCTTCTTTCCAGTCCACTGCTAAAATTTTACCACCTTTTCTTAAAACCCTCAAAGCTTCTTTGAAAACCACCCCAATATCATCCACCTGAAATAAAAGATTGGTCATTAAGACCAAATCGCAAGAACCATCAAGAAGTTTAGTTCCTTTTTCAACATCAGCTAAAATTGTTTGAATATTGGAAAGCTTTCCTAAAGCAGCTTTTCCTTTTAGGGCCGATAAAGGTTCCTCTAAAATATCAATGGCAAAGACCCTTCCTTTTTCTAATCTTTTTGCCAAAGGAATAGCCCAGCCCCCGGAACCCGAACCAAAATCAGCTGCTGTCATATTTGCCGACAGTTCTAATTGGTTTAAAACTTCATTGGGGTTTAAAAAACCTTCCATAAACAACATTTATCGAGGTCCGACCTCGATTGATGGAGGTCGGACCTCCGTCAAATTAAATTGAATTAGATATATGTTACTGAAGCTACCCGGTCACCTTCTTCCAACCTCATTATTCTTACTCCCTGGGTAGCTCTACCCAATTTTGGAATTTGACTGAGCTTTATTCTGATTACCTGTCCTTTTTGAGAAATAACAATTAAATCTTCTTCCGGTCCTTCCAAAATCTTTGAGCTGATAATATCACCGGTCTTCTCAATAACTTTAGCTGTTTTAATTCCCGAACCTCCCCTCCCCTGCAACCTGTATTCTTTTAAATCTGTCCTTTTCCCGTAACCGTTCTTCGTTACAATCAATAAATATTTTTTCTCTAACTTTTGGCTGGCCAAAGCAAGATTCTTAATGATTTCCATTCCTACCAACTCGTCTCCTTTTTTTAATCTAATTCCTCTATTACCGGCTGCCTGTCTCCCCATTTCTCTAATTTCTTTTTCTTTAAAACGAATAGATTGACCTCTTTTAGTCACCAAAACTATTTCATCCTGACCGGTGGTCTTTTTAACCTGTCTTAAAAGGTCTCCTTTTTTCAGGGAAATAGCAATCAGTCCCGTCCTTCTAACATTTTGGAACTCTAAAAGATTAGTTTTCTTTACTATACCATTCTTGGTTGCCATTGCCAAATATTTGATTCCTTTTGCCTCATCCTCTTTTCCTGCCCGAGCGACAGCGAAAGGCGGAGATGAAACTTTAGTTTCATCGACTAAAGACATTAAAGTTAAAACTTTTTCCTGGGGAGAAATTTCCAAAAAGTTCAAAAGTCCTCTTCCTTTTGCCAATCTGCTTCCTTCGGGAATTTCATAAACTTTTGTTTTAAAAACTTTTCCTGAATCGCTGAAAAATAAAAGGTCGTCATGATTATTGGCTAAGAGAAAATGCTCAACAACATCTTCTCCCATTGTCTTCATTCCCAAAATTCCTTTTCCTCCTCTTTTCTGGATTTTATATATTTTGGGGTCAATCCTTTTTATGTAGCCGCCCTGAGTCAAGGTGATAATCATTTCCTTTTGGGGAATTAGGTCTTCTTCGGCAATTTCCCCCACTTTCTGGGGAAAAACTTTTGTTCTTCTTTCATCTCCAAAATTCTCTTTGACCTCTTTTAATTCTTTTTTGATTAATTCTTTGACTTTTTTGGGGCTTTTGAGGATAGCTGAAAATTCTAAAATTTGCCTCTTTTTTTCTTTTAATTCATCTTCAATCTTTTTCCTTTCCAAGCGAGCCAGAGCCGATAATTTTGTTTCCAAAATGGCTTCGGCCTGGATTTGAGTTAATCTAAATTTTTTGATTAAGTTCTTCTTGGCTGCCTCTCTGTTTTCTGATTTTTTAATTGTTCTTATAACCTCGTCTATTTTAGATAAACACTTTTTAAGTCCTTCTAAAATGTGGGCTCTTTCTTTTGCTCTTTCTAAATCATATTTTGTTCTTCTTAAAATAACTTCTTGGCGGTGGAGTAAAAAGTAATTTAAAATTTCAGCCAGAGATAAAACTCTTGGCTGAATTCTGTCCACTAAAGCCAACATATTTAAATAGAAAGTTTTTTGGAGGTCTGAAAATTTATATAATCTATTTAAAATCTTTTGGGGGAAGGCATCTCTTTTGAGGTCAAAAACAATTCTTAATCCTTCTCTGTCTGACTCGTCTCTGATGTCTTTTACTGCTTCAATTTTCTTTTCTTCGACTAACCTGGCAAACTGCTGAACCAGGGTTGATTTTTGGACCTGATAAGGAATTTCAGTAATGATGATTTGAAAACCACCTTTTTTCTCAATAATATCGGTTTTCCCCCTTGTTAAAATTGGGCCTTTGCCCTGAGAATAAGCAGTAATGATTTCCTTCTGATTGAAAATTTGGCCTCCGGTTGGAAAATCAGGTCCTTTAATAAATTTGAACAAATCTTCAACCGTGGCTTTGGGCCGGTCCAGCAAATAAACAGCGGCATCGCAAACTTCTTTTAAATTGTGGGGAGGGATATTGGTAGCCATTCCTACCGCTATTCCCAAACATCCGTTTAATAATAATTGAGGAAGAGGAGAGGGTAAAACAGTTGGCTCTTTTCTGGTGGCATCGTAATTGTCAACAAAATCAACAGTGTCTTTGTTAATGTCTTTAAGTGTTTCCTCGCCAATTTTTGAAAGCCTCGCTTCTGTGTATCTATAAGCGGCAGCGCTGTCCCCGTCGATTGAATTGTGAACAAAAATTCCAGCAGCCAAAGCAAAGTTATGCCAAGGTTCAATGGTTAAATCATAAACATCTTCTCTTTTTTGAAGAACTCTAGTTTTAATTACTTTATGATTTTGATATAATGGATTTGCCGTGGGGGTGGAGTAGTTCGAGATTTCCTTGGTCAGGGAGACTCTCTCGGGTGCAACTCCCGACACCTCCACGGCTTTTAAAGTTTTTCCTCTTGACAGGGTTTCTGGGTTTGCTATAATGGGAGTACCTGACCAAGGAGTAGAACTACTCTGAGAGTCGGCAAAAGCCACTTCCTTAGAGGTGGTTTTTGTTTTTGCTAAAGCGAACTGTTTATTTAAAGGCATTAATGAATCTCCCGGTTTTAAATCCCTAGCTTGTATGTAAGTACCATCTCTCAACATAAATCGATGGTCTGGAGTACATTTTACCTTTTCGTCATTATCTAAAGTTATCTCGATTATTCTTTCATTCGCTCGAGTTTTTCGCGGATTTTTGATTTCGGCAATTTCAATTTTTTTGGTTTGAGGATTAAAGGTAAAAGTCCAGTGTTTTTTACCTTTCTTTTGTTCTTTAATTAACTCTCCAAAATTTAAATTCCTTCCATCACAAAGTTTTACCTTAGTATTTTTAGTAAAACAACCAAAATTTCCTTGGCCCTGAATTAAGGGATACCTCAAAGAAAAATCCTGAGCCATTCTGACTAAAGCGTCGTATACAGCCATATCTCCATGAGGGTGGTATCTAGAGAGGGTCGATCCAATAACCGAAGCTGACTTTCTAAACTTGGCTCCGTGAGTTAATCCATCTTCTAACATCGCGTATAAAATTCTTCGATGGACAGGCTTTAATCCATCTCTAACATCGGGTAAGGCCCGAGAAACAATGACTGATATTGCATAGTCAATATAAGAATCTTTCATTTCCTGAACGATTTCTCGAGGTTTAATGTAACCAATTTCCTTATTCTGTTGTTTCGGTTGTGGTGGGTTCTTCTTCATTTTGCTCTAAGAGTTTTTTTAATTCTTCAAAATTTTCTTTTATTTGCTCAAATTGTTTTAATTCTTCTCCCAAAGATGGTAGATTTAATTGTCCTTGAAATTCCTCTTTTTCAAAAGTTTTTACTTTTTTTTGAAAATTTTTAACCCAGAAACTAAAAAGCCCTAAACTTAAACCAATAATCACCAGCCAAAAGATTATTTTCCGAGCAGTCAGAGACAAGTTTTGAATTTTTTTCAAGAGATTCATTAGGGTTTTAGAATCACTATTTTCATTCCCTCTTTGGTGAAATCTTTCTTTTTAATCAAAAGTTTTGGCTGGGGCTCTATTGATTTTTGACCCATTGTTTTTAAAAAAACATCTACCCCATCTAATTTTAACTTTAACTTGGGAAGCAGATAATGCATAGGGATAACGATTTTGGGTTCAATCTGGCTAATAATTTTTTGAGATTCTTTTGAATTGATTGTATAAACTCCTCCTACCGGGAGCATTAAAATATCAATGTCGCCAATATTTTCCACCTGCTCTGAGGTTAATTCTTTTTGACCCAAATCTCCCAAATGACAAATCCTTATTTCCTCTGCCTCAATAGTATAAATAGTGTTCTGGCCCCTTTTCTTGCCCTGACAATCGTCGTGAAAAGAAGAAATGCCCTGAAAAAAAATTCCTTTTATCTCGTATTCACCGGGCCCCTCAATTAAAAAAGGATTGCCGGAAACCGCCTTGATATTATTGTGGTCATGATGCTGGTGGGTTATTAGCAAGATGTCGGCTTGCAATTTTGGAACCCGCAAACCGATAGATTCGTCAAAAGGGTCAATGACGATTGAAGTTTGTTCGCCCTTGTTTTGGGCAACTAAGATTTGAAAACAAGATTGTCCTTTCCAAATGATATGCATAGTGTTTTTATTCTATCATAAAATTACGTTTATCACAACTATTTCACCGGCAAAATTGGTGCGGGGTTGAAAAAATTAAAAAATAGTTTATACTAGATAATATGGAAATTCTTCTTAAAAAAGATGATGTTTTAAAGCCTCCGGGGATAGGCGAAATTGTTGAAGGAAAAGTTATTGCTATCAGTAGGTCCAGTGTTTTTGTTGATTTAGGCCGGATAGGAACCGGGCTAATTTATGGAAAAGAATTCTACGAAGCTAAAACTGATTTAAAAAATTTAAAAATAGGAGACAAAATTTTTGCTAAAATTATAAATTGTGATAACGAAGCAGGTTATATTGAACTCTCCCTAAAAGAAGCCAGCAGGGAAATTTCTTGGAAAATCCTCGAGCAAAAACAAGAAGAAGGAGAAGTTTTGGCAGTAAAGATTTTGAAAGCAAATAAAGGAGGTTTGCTCACCGAGATTTCAAACATCCCTGCTTTTTTACCTGTCTCCCAATTGTCTTTTCAAAATTATCCCAGGGTAGAAGAAGGAGATAAATCAAAAATTTTAAATGCCCTGCAGCAATTAATTGGCAAAACATTAAAAGTAAAAATCATCACCGCTGTCCCCAGGGAAGAAATGTTAATTATTTCAGAAAGAGCAGCCCTGCTTTCTGACATGAAAGAGGCTTTGAAAAATTACAAGATAGGAGATGTGGTAGAAGGAGAAGTAACGGGTATTGTTGATTTTGGGATATTCTTAAGGTTTCCCTCATCTAAAAAACCAAATGAACAAATTGAAGGACTTATCCATATTTCAGAATTAGATTGGCAATTAGTTGAAAGTCCTTCAAAGATTGTCAAGGTTGGAGAAAAGTTAAAAGCAAAAATTATTGAAATTTCTAATGACAAAATTTCTCTTTCTTTGAAAGCTCTAAAAAAAGACCCCTGGGAAAATATTGAAAAAAAATATAAAAAAAGCGATGAGGTTCTGGGAGAGGTAGTAAAATTTAATCCTTTCGGAGCTTTTGTTAAAATTTCCTCAAAAATCTTTGGGCTCTGTCATGTTTCTGAATTTGGAGTAAGGAGTAAAATGGAGAAAACTTTGGAAATCGGAAAAAAATATAACTTCAAAATCTTGGAGATAGAACCAAAAGAACATAAAATGCTTTTGAAATTATTAAAATGAAAAATCTGGTCAAAAACTTATTAATCATCTTGCTCGTTTTCCTGCTTATTTCAGGTATTTTTAGCCTTTTTGCTTCCCCTTTTAAAAAGGAAAAAGAAATTCCTTTAAGCCAATTGATAGAAGAAATTAATCAGGAAAAAGTTAAAAAAATTGTAATTTCAGGAAATAATCTCTCGGTAATCTATCAAGATGATAGCCAGGCCGTCTCAAAAAAGGAAGTAGAGATTGCTTTTTCTCAGTCATTAAAAAATTACGGGCTGGATATGGAAAAGCTTAAGAAAATAGAAGTTGAATCAAAAGAGGCGGCTGCGATGTCGGCCTGGCTGGGACCAGCTCTCTTGCTTTTTCTGCCTTTAATTTTATTTGTCTTCTTTTTCTGGTTCATATTCCGTCAGGCCAGAACCGGAGCAACCCAGGCTTTTGATTTCACAAAAGCCAAAGCCAGATTGTTTGGAGCTGGGGGTCAGCCAAAAGAAAAAGTTACTTTCAAAGATGTAGCCGGCCTTAAAGAGGCAAAAGAAGAACTGAAAGAAATTGTTGATTTTCTAAAAAATCCAAAAAAATATCTACAAATGGGAGCTAAAATCCCAAGAGGAGTCTTATTGGTAGGAGCCCCCGGTACTGGTAAAACATTATTATCTCGCGCCGTCGCCACCGAAGCCGGTGTTCCTTTCTTCTCTATTTCTGGTTCTGAATTTATAGAATTATTTGTCGGCGTCGGAGCTTCCCGGGTTCGCAACTTATTTGCCGAGGCTAAAAAAGCCGGGAAGGCGATAATTTTTATTGATGAAATTGACAGCATAGGGCGGCTTAGAGGGATAGGAATTGGTGGAGGTCATGAAGAAAGAGAACAAACCTTAAATCAAATTTTAGCCGAAATGGACGGTTTTGAAAGAGATGACAAAAGAATAGTTATGGCAGCTACAAATAGGCCCGACGTTCTTGACCCGGCTCTATTGCGGCCGGGAAGATTTGATAGAAGGATTGTTTTGGATTTACCTGATATTAATGATAGAGAAGAAATTTTGAAAATTCATTGTCGGGACAAATCCTTAGCTTTAAATGTAAACTTGAGAGAGGTGGCTGAAAGAACCCCTGGTTTTTCCGGGGCCGACTTAGCTAATTTGGTAAATGAAGCTGCTATTTTTGCCGCCAGGAGAAATAAAACTCAGGTTTTTCAAAAAGAATTTTTGGAATCAATTGAAAAGGTTTTGTTAGGTCCGGAAAGAAAATCTCATATTTTATCCAAAAAAGAAAAAGAAATTGCCGCCTACCATGAAGCAGGCCATGCCCTGGTATCAACTTCTCTTCCCGGAACAGAACCAATAAGAAAAATTTCAATTATTGCCCGGGGAATGGCCGCTGGTTACACCTTAAAAATGCCAACCGAAGAAAGAAGAATAAAAACCAAATCTCAATTTTTAGCCGAATTGGCAACTTTGCTTGGGGGATA
>Ga0210057_1010283_pt1 | contig 10635 bp, 11 predicted proteins | sample CryGeyCG2114_010_2_FD_183968 | JGI IMG/M metagenome (GOLD analysis project Ga0210057, IMG submission 183968) | Groundwater microbial communities from aquifer - Crystal Geyser CG10_big_fil_rev_8/21/14_0.10 (SPAdes) (version 2) | ecosystem: Environmental > Aquatic > Deep subsurface > Groundwater ...
AATCGAAAAATTAATTTTGCCGTTGGGGAGTATTATCATATCTATGCTCGGGGTAATAATCGTCGAGAGATTTTTAATAATGATCGCGACCGCTGGCGATTCTTGGTTTTACTTTATGTTGCCAATCATAGCGGAGAAATTCATTTAAGTGATCATGTCGGAACTAAAACACCGGAATTATTTAATTTACCAGCCGACAAAAAGCTCGTAGATATTGGAGCTTACTGTCTTATGCCCAACCATTTTCATTTACTGATTAAAGAAAAAATCGAAGGAGGAATCAGTAAATTTATGCAAAAACTCCTGACGAGCTATTCAATGTATTCCAATAAACACTATAGCCAATCGGGAGGAGTTTTTGAACGTCCTTTTAGGGCTCAATATGTTGACGATGATACCTATTTAAAATACTTATATGCTTACATTCACTTGAATCCGATTAAGATTAGCGATCCGGAAGCTTGGGCTGGTAAGAAAATAAAAAACAAAAATTCTGCTAAAAACTTTCTGGAAGCCTACCGGTTTTCCAGCTACCAATTTTATTTAGGGGATAAGCGAATGGAAGATAAAATTATCGAAATTGCTGATTTCCCTGGCTACTTTCAATGTCAAGGTGACACCTTGACATCAGGGTCTGGGAAAAAGGTTGCTGACCGAGAATTGTTTGAAGATTTTATTGATGATTGGTTGGAGTATCAGTCGGCTGAGCTTGAAAACTAAACCCTATGTCAAGGTGACACCTTGACATACAAGTCTTTTTTGCTTGGTGGGACTTTAGATCAATGTTAAAATTAAAGTAGTTCTCAAATTTAATATCACTTTTAATTTTTTTATGAAAAAAACAGTAAAATTTAGAAATCAAAAATCTATCCAAGTAGTGAATTTGCCTCACAAATCTATTACAGGACAAGGACTGGGTTCACCCAGCAGTAGGTTTTGGTCTAGTCCGATTAAAACGGACACTCTTCGAGTAAGACCAAAACTCACTGCTGGGTTTACCCTAATCGAGCTCATGGTTATCATTGCCATTATTGGGATTTTGTCAGCCATTGTTCTAACTTTTTTAGGTTTAGCTAAAAATAAAGCTAAAGATGCTTCCGTTTCCGCTAGTTTGGGTGGTTTGCGATCTCAAATTGAGATTTTCAATAGTGATAATGGGACTTATTTTGGTGCTTTTTCTTCTCCTAAACCATGTAACAGCACTAACCCAGCCATTCGATTACTTCTAACTAAACTTAATGAAGATACTAATTCAGCGACCGTTTGTAATGTTTCGGGAGATGGCTGGACTTACGCTATTTCAGCTCAATTACCAAGTGATGCGAATAAATATCGCTGTATTGACTCGACGAGCAAAACCGAAATTCGAGATTCACAACTTAATCCTGGAGAAATTACTTGTTAAAATTAATTTCGGCTAAATTTTAAAGATTAAAGATGTCCACTTTTAGCTATGCACCCACTGAAAGGAGGTGTTATAATAATTTCAGCTTAGTATCCTAATCTTTTTATATGAAGACAAAACTTATTTTCAGTGCTATCGCTTTAATCGCTCTTTTCGGAGCTCTTATTTACTTACCAACTCCGTCTTTGCAAGCTCAAGCGACGGGTTTTAATATTAGCGGTTGGTCTTGGAGTGATAATGTTGGTTTTTTTGATATGAGCGGTTTGTCAGTTAATGAGTCGGGTAATTTTAGCGGTTATGCTTGGAATGATGGTATTGGTCAGGTCAATTTTGCTCCGACTGATGGCACTCCACCTAGTAGTGGTATCAGGGGGGTTAAAATTAATGGTTCTAGTGTTGATGGTTGGGCGCGAGCTTGTTCGGTTTTTGCTAGTGGCTGTAGTGGAGCTTTGAAAGATAATTTTTCTCGCGGGGATTGGGATGGTTGGATTGAAATGACAGCTGTTAATTATGATCCTGCGACTGGTAGATTTAGCGGTTATGCTTGGGGTGATTTAAATATCGGTTGGCTTAGTTTTGGCGTGGCGGAAGAAAGTGGTTGTGAAGCGACTGGTACTTGTCCAGATACTGAAGATTGTGATCCGAGAATTAGAACTTGTGGTTATGGCTGTGTTCCAGGCGATCCTACTTGTGATCAGACCCAATATGTCACTTTGACTGTTAATGCTTCTCTTTGTGCTTCTTTAAACACTAGTATTACCGCTTCTCCTACTCCTAATTCTGGATCAATTAGTAATTGTACTACTAGCAATTGTTCTGGTATTTATCCAGCTGAAACAGAGGTAACTTTAAGCACGAGTGATAATTTAGAAATAAATTGGGGAGGAGTTTGTGTTAAAGGTTCAAGTTGTTCGGTTACTTTAAATAATGATGCGACCGTAAATGCCTGTACTCCAGATGTTGGTTATTCTGGTGTGACCGCGACTATCTATACTGGAGTTAGACCTAGGGATGATGGTAATAATAAAATTTACTTTATTAAATCTAATGGTTTAGCTTATCCGGCTTCCAGTTTGCCGTTCAGAGTGAATATTACTGGTGTCGATTCGATTGGTCTAAGTTTTGATTGGGTTTCGGCCACTAAGGGAGGATCTAGTATTCCTGATGAATGTCTTGGTATTCAATTAATTAATAATGATGATGAGCTGGTTACTTCCGTTTCTAATAATACTAACTATAAACTTCTCTTTCCTAATAAATGTGCTGATAATAGTGGGAATTCTCAATATAACGGAGTATGGACTGTACCATTCACTTTCACTGTAGAAGATGAAAGCTATCGTGGTCAAACCACCACCCTTGATTTCACAGATTCTAATCAGCAATAAAAATGATTTGGTCAACTTACATTCTAGTTATTATCTTGGGTTTAATTATCGGCTCTTTCTTGAATGTTTTGATTTTACGCTATCATACCGGCCGTTCGCTGGGGGGACGATCGGGTTGTTTAACTTGTGGCCAAGCTTTATGTTGGTTTGAGCTGATTCCAGTTTTAAGTTTTATCTGTTTAAAAGGCCATTGTCGGACTTGTCGAACGAAAATTTCTTGGCAATATCCCTTAGTCGAATTATTAACCGCTGGTCTATTTGTTTTTAGCGCTCAACACTTTTTTCCCTCTTGGTCAACTGTCGTTTTTTCTTGGTTGATTATATCATTATTGATTGTTATTACAGTTTATGATTTACGTCATAAAGTTATTCCCGATTCTTTGGTTTATAGTTTTAATTCTTTAGCGTTAATTTGGGCAATTTTTTTGGGCGACTCATTGTTCGTAGCGCTTTTAGCCGGTTTAATTTTTTTCAGTGCTTTTTGGGCTTTATGGTATTTTTCCCACGGCACTTGGATGGGTTTTGGTGATACTAAACTGGTTTTAGGTTTTGGTTTCTTGCTCGGACTGTCGGCTGGTTTTTCTGCTCTGCTGTGGGCTTTTGTTTTAGGAGCGATTGTCGGACTGCTACTTTTAGCTTCCAGTAAATTAAAAAAATTACCTAAAAATTGGCCTCGTTTTAATTTAAAAACCGAAGTTCCTTTTGCTCCTTTTTTAGTGATTGGTCTATTATTGGTTTGGTTGGCTAATTTGAATCTACTAAATGTTTTCCTTTTTTAAAAAATTTAGAAATCAAAAACTCACTGCTGGGTTTAATAAAATGAGGTCGCAGACATTTCAATCAAGGAAAAACTGGCGAGCTGGGTTCTCCTTGATTGAAATGTTGGTCGTGGTATCTATTTTTACTATCGTGACTGCAGTAGTCCTAGCTAATCTACCTAGTTTTCGAGATAAAAGTTCCCTAGATTTAGTAGCTCAAGAAATTGCAATTCAGATTCGCGGAGCTCAAACTTACGCTATGAGTACCCTTTATGATACTAACCCCAATGCTTTGGAAACTAGTTTATTTGCTTACGCTATTGTTTTACCGGATGGTGTTGATAAGCAAAGTTTTAAACTTCGTTACACCGATCCTCCGTCAGATTCTTCTTCTTATTGTGTTGTTGACCAAACTGGGGTTAAAGAAGCCTATGTCATTAAAGGTAATTTTGAAATTGGTAAAGTTTGTCAGGAGGGTGTTACTAATCCTAGTTCAATTAGTATTTGTTTCAAACGACTGAATGGTCAATTGTGGCCGACTAATAGTAATCCGGCTAATTATAGTATTATTGTCTGGTCGAAAGTGGATAATACTAAACGACGTTACGTGAATGTGGCTAGTAATGGTCAGATTTATGTGTCTAACAACGAGCCTTTAGTTTCAAGTTGTATATAATATCTATATGAAGACCGAAAAATTTAGAAATCAAAAATCTATCCAAGTAGTGAATGTCCGAAAGGCATATACTACTGGACAGGTGCTGGGTTCACCCAGCAGTAGGTTTTGGTCTAGTCCGATTAAAACGGACACTCTTCGAGTAAGACCAAAACTCACTGCTGGGTTTACTCTTATCGAACTAATGGTTTCAGTCTCAATTTTTATTATTGTTGCTTTTGTGGTGACGGGCACTTTTATTGTGGCGATGGATGCTTATCGTAAGGCCCAGCAAGTTCAGTTAGTGATGGATAATGTCAATTATGCGATGGACGCGATGGTTTTGGAAATTAGAGAGGGGACAAATTATAATCCCATCTCGAGTTCAGAATTTAGTTTTAAAAATGTAAATCAGAGAGATGTTTCTTATGGATTTGAAAATAGTGCTATTTGTCGGTCTTTAGGTACTGGAGATTGCTCCCCCTTAACTGATCCTAAAATTGCGACAATTAGAGGTCTCAACTTTAGACTGTTAGAGGGGATTTCTCAACCCCTAATGGTTCAAATTAATGTTTATGGAACAGTTAAAAGTGGCAAGAGTCAGTCGGATTTGAATCTGCAAACAACGATCACTCAACGTAATTCTGATTAAAATTAATTATGAAAGTTTATCATACAAATAATTCAGGCTTCACCCCCACACCAAAGATGGTCTCACGCCAGAGATTTTCTGTAATTAAGGTACTGGGTTCACCCAGCAGTAGGTTTTGGTCTAGTCCGATTAAAACGGACACTCTTCGAGTAAGACCAAAACTCACTGCTGGGTTTACTCTCATCGAAACTTTTACCGCGATTATTATTTTATTGATTGCGATTTTGGGGCCTTTGACTTTATTGTCTCGAGCGATTAGTGATGGAATTTATGCTCAAAATAAAATTACCGCTTCTTTTTTATTACAAGAAGGTTTAGACTTATCTATTAGTCATTGGGAAAAACTAACGGAAGGACATTTTGTTGATTTAAGTGGGGCGGATATTAATATTTGTTCATCAATTGATTCGGCTTGTTATGTATCTGTTGATGTGTCGGGAAATGTCTCATTTATAGATACAGATGATTATTCCATTTGTTTAGTTGAAAACAGTTCTTCTACAGAAAATCCACCACAATATTTTTATGGTCAAACTAGTTCGGGTTGTGGGGCTGGTCTAGATACGATTTTTACCCGTAAAATTTGGTTTAAAGATATTCTAGCCATTGGAGATGAGATTGATTTGTTTGGAACCCAAATTGGTAAAGTGGCTTATGTCCAAGTTACTTGGACTTATAAAGGTCTTGAGCGAACAGCTGAATCTAAAACTATTTTATTAAAATAATTATGGCTAATTTTAAATCTAATCAAGCTTTCGTCTTACTTTATGCCGTTTTAGTGGCGAGTGTGGTTTTAGCGATTGGTTTTTCGTTGGCCAATATTATTACTAAACAAATTATTCTTTCCTCTCTTGGCCAATCGTCTCGAGTGGCTTATTATGCCGCTGATGGTGGTCGGGATTGTGGCCTGTTCTGGTCGAAATTTACCGAAATTATTACTTATGGAGATTCTTTATTTGGTGATTCTGGTGCACCACCTGTTCGTTGTGGTTTAGAAAACTTTGGAGCGGTCACAAATATCACCAATCTCTCACCTGCGGAAACCAAGTTACTCAATTTATACGGCATTGATCTTATTAGTTATAATTACCAAGTCTATTCTTTACCAGCTATTAATTTCGATGGAGAGGCTTGTTCTAAAGTGACTGTCTTCTCTTTTGGAGATGATAATTCCCAATCTCCTAATTACCGAAGAATTGTTTTATCTCGAGGTTTTAGTACTGGCTGTAATTCTCAAGCGACCAATCGAATGGTGAGTCGAACTGTCATCAGTACTGATACTTGGTAATCTCTCTTTGGGCGCTTTTAGGGTCAATGCTATAATAGCCCTAAGATGTCTGATTTAGAGAGAAAAATAAGCAAAAAATCGGCTAAAGAGCGGATTAAGGTCTTACGAGAGGTGATTAATTATCATCGGCATTTGTATCATGTCTTGGATCAACAAGAGATTTCTGATCAAGCCCTTGATTCACTTAAATTTGAGCTTAAAAATTTAGAAGATCAATGGCCTGATCTCATTACCCCTGATTCACCAACTCAAAGAGTGGCCGGCCAAGTTTTGACTGGTTTTAAAAAAGTTAAACACCAAATTCCGCAGTGGTCTTTTGATGATGCTTTTTCAATCGCTGATCTTAATAAATTTGATCTTCGACTTAAAAAACTCTTAGGTCATAATCCGGATTATGTTTGCGAATTAAAAATTGACGGTCTGAAAGTGGTTTTGACTTATGACCAAGGTTTATTGGTCCAAGCGGCCACGCGGGGTGATGGCGAAATCGGGGAAGATGTGACGGCTAATATCAAAACGATTCAAGCTATTCCTTTGCGTTTGACTAAAGCGGTGTCGGTGGTGGTCGAAGGAGAAATTTGGTTAGCCAAAAAAGAATTTGAACGGATTAATAAAGAACGCGCCAAAGCTGGTGAAGCGCTTTTTGCCAATCCCCGCAATGTCGCCGCTGGCACAATCCGTCAGCTTGATTCGCAGGTGGTGGCCAGCCGTCGCCTAGATTGCTTTGTTTATGATTTAGTTAAAGCCGATTTTCCCTTACCAACTAATCAGGCCGAAGAATTAACTCGCTTAAAATCTTTAGGTTTTAAAATTAATCAACACTGGCAAAAAGCGCCTGATCTTAAAAAAGTTATTACTTATTGGCAGACTTGGCAAGCTCGAGCCAAAACACTGGAATACTGGGTGGATGGGATTGTGATCAAAGTAAATTCTCGGGCTGATCAAGTTAAACTTGGTTATACTGGTAAAGCTCCTCGTTTTGCGATTGCTTTTAAATTTCCAGCCGAACAAGCGACGACCATTATCGAAGAGATTATTTTTCAAGTTGGTCGCACTGGAGTGATTACACCAGTGGCTTGTTTGAAGCCAGTTTTGATCGCTGGCTCAACGGTGTCTAGAGCGACTTTGCATAATGAAGACGAGATCAAGCGTTTAGATGTCCGAGTCGGGGATACCGTCATTATTCAAAAGGCCGGTGATATTATTCCTGATATTGTGTCAGTTTTACCGGAATTTCGGTCGAAACAGAGTCGTCCTTTTGTTTGGCCTAAAACTTTAGCTGAATGTGGTGGACCGATTGAGCGAGTGCCAGGACAAGTGGCTTGGCGTTGTGTCGGCCGAGATTCTTTTGCTCAACAAAAAAGACGCTTAGCTTATTTTGCTAGTAAATCAGCTTTCGATATTGCTGGTTTGGGTCCGAAAATGATTGATTTATTATTTGAAAATAATCTAGTTGCTCGCTTTGATGATATTTTTCGCTTAAAAAAGGGTGACCTCTTAGTCCTGCCAAGATTGGCCGAAAAGTCGGCTGAAAAATTATTAACAGCGATTGATAGTCGTCGCCAAGTTTCTCTCGCTCGTTTTATTACCGCTTTATCAATCGATAATGTGGGAGAAGAAACAGCGATTGATTTAGCTGAACATTTTTTAACTTTAGCTAAACTCCGTCAAGCGACAATTTCAGATTTGGAAACTCTGTCAGGAGTGGGGACAGTCTTAGCTCAATCGATTTATCACTGGTTTCGAAATTCAGCTAATCAAACTTTAGTCGATCGACTATTAGATCAAGTCACTATTTTAAAAATAACTAGTCCAGCTAATTTAAAATTAAAAGGTCAAACTTTTGTTTTGACTGGCACTTTGCCGATTTTATCACGAGAGGAAGCTAAAACTTTAATTCGCCAGGCTGGTGGGGAAATTTCTAGCACGGTTTCGGCTAAAACTAACTTTTTGTTAGCTGGTTTGGAACCCGGTTCTAAATATCAAACTGCTCAAAAATTAGGGGTCAAGATTATCGATGAAAAAGCTTTTCGCCGTTTAATCGCTTAGAATCATCATTTGATATAAATATGGATTTATAACCTAATCTAACGGTCGTAGAATTAGGTTATAATTAGGTGATTTTTTTAGTTCAGCCTTAGTTCAAGATGTTGGCCTAACCCAGATTGGCTAGGGCCGGTTTTATGCTACAATAATCTCGTATGATTGATGATAAAGTGATTGACAATTTAGCTAATTTGGCTCGAATTTCTCTATCGGCCGAGGAAAAAGCTCAATATCAAAAAGATTTGGAGTCGATTTTGGCTTATGTTTCAAAAATCGGTGAAGCTTCGGACCAAGATCCCGCCAAATTAAGCTATCCGCTTACTAATGTCTGGCGGACTGATGAAGACAGTTTCGATCCCGAGACTTATAGTGAAGCGATTTTAGCGGAAGCGCCGGAGACCAAAGATAATTATATCGTAGTTAAAAAAATTCTTGAAAATGGCGGAGATAATTAATTTAACTGAATTGGATCTTAAGTCAGCGGGCGAAGGTATTAAAACGGGTCGTTTTAGTGCTCGGGATTTGGCGACTGCTTATTTAGCTAAGATTGAAACTAGCAATCCTAAACTCAATGCTTATCTGGAAGTTTTTTCGGATGTTTTAGATCAAGCTGATTTAGTTGATCAGAAAATTAAAAGTGGTGAATTGTCAGGCCCTTTAGCGGGGATACCGATCGCGATTAAAGATAATATTTTAATTAAAGGGCGAACGGTCACGGCGGCTTCCAAAATGTTGGCTAATTATCAGGCCACTTATGATGCGACTGTAATTGAGAAATTAAAATCAGCTGGAGTGATTTTCTTAGGTCGAACTAATATGGATGAATTTGCAATGGGAGGTTCGACTGAAAATTCGGCTTATGGCCCGACTAAAAATCCTCATGATTTAGATCGGGTAGCGGGGGGTTCTTCGGGCGGTTCGGCAGGTGCAGTTGCGGGAGATTTAGCGCTGGTGGCGCTGGGAACGGATACAGGTGGTTCGATTCGCCAACCAGCTTCGTATTGTGGAGTGGTTGGTTTGAAGCCGACTTATGGGGCAGTTTCTCGTTATGGAGTGATTGCTATGGCCTCGTCTTTTGATCAGGTGGGACCATTAGGGAAAACCGTGGCCGATGTTAAAGCAGTTTTTTCTGTAATTAAAGGTCAAGATAAATTTGATTCAACTAGCCAAAATAGTTCAGTCACGATTAAAATTCCTAAAACTTTTAAAATTGGCGTGCCGGAGGATTTCTTAAAAGAGGGGGTTGATCAAGAAGTGATGGCTAATTTTAGAACCACAATTGAAAAATTAAAATCAGCCGGTCACCAAATAGTTAAAATTAATTTACCTAATTTTCATTATGCTTTAGCTTGTTATTATATTTTAATGACCGCCGAAGTTTCGGCCAACCTCGCTCGTTTTGATGGTGTGCGTTATGGTTTACGCCAAGACGGCAAAGATATGGTGGAAGATTATTTTTTAACTCGCGGGGCTGGTTTTGGTAAAGAAGTAAAACGACGAATTATGTTGGGGACTTATGTTTTGTCTTCGGGCTATTATGATGCTTATTATCGCCGAGCCAATAATTTACGACAGCTAATTAAAAGTGATTATCTCGAGGCTTTTAAACAGGTTGATGTTATAATTACTCCAACCGCTCCCACTCCAGCTTTCAAAATTGGAGAAAATGCGACTGATCCACTCAAAATGTATTTGGAAGATATTTTTACGGTGCCGGCGAATTTGGCGGGTGTACCAGCTCTAGCCGTCCCAACTGGTAAAAATCAAACTGGTTTACCGCTCGGTATTCAAATTACCGCTCCTCATTTTGGGGAAGACTTATTGTTTAGTCTTGGTCGAGAACTCGAAGCTTAATTAAAATAATTTTTAATTACCATGTCGGGACCTAATTTTTTAAATATTGAATATTTTTTTGGCTTAATTTATAAGCTCTTTTCTCAAGGTTTAGGTTCAATTGACTTAGCTTCTTGGTTCTATATCCCTTTGTGGTATCGAGTGTTAGCCGTCATTCTCTCCTTACTTTTCTTGGTCGGAATTTTTTTCTTTTCTTCTAAGACTTTGGATCTCCGTCGAGAAGAACGTTTAGCTTTTTTTAGCAACGAACCTTTTTTGGAATTAGCTCCGATACCTAAAAATGATCGCTGGCTTAAAATTGAAGCTGAAATTAATTCTGATAATGTCGCTAGTTGGAAACAGGCGATTATGGAAGCGGATAAAATTCTGGAAGAAATTGTTAATACCTTAAATTTACCGGGGGATAATTTAGGGGAAAAATTGAAACGAATTGAGCCTTCAGACTTTCTGACTTTAGATGCCGCTTGGGAAGCCCATAAGGTTCGAAATCGAATTGCTCATGAGGCTGGCTATGAATTAGGTCAACATGAGGCTCGGCGGGTGATGAGGCTTTATGAAAAAGTCTTTCGGGAGTTTAAGTATATTTAGG
>Ga0210057_1010284_pt1 | contig 10633 bp, 10 predicted proteins | sample CryGeyCG2114_010_2_FD_183968 | JGI IMG/M metagenome (GOLD analysis project Ga0210057, IMG submission 183968) | Groundwater microbial communities from aquifer - Crystal Geyser CG10_big_fil_rev_8/21/14_0.10 (SPAdes) (version 2) | ecosystem: Environmental > Aquatic > Deep subsurface > Groundwater ...
AGTTTCATAGCCACTCTCTCGTAACGCTTAATTTGGCCAAGGGCATTCTCATAATTGACACTGGTTGAAGATGTAGGACTCTTAGCCTCAATATCTACAATTGGAATACCATTTAAAAAGATCAAAATATCGGTTCTGATGTTCTCTAGATTACCCTCAAAATAGAATTGATTAGTGACGATAAAACGATTTCTTTCGAGATTTTCGTAATCAACAACTGCGTAATCTCTCATTTTGCCAGTGATTGGATCTTTAATATTTACACCGTTTCTAAGAAGATTTAAAAAATTTTCGTTGGAATCAACCTTTTTGATTTCTCTGATTATACTTTGCACCTCTGTGTCATCAGTAAGATTGTTTATCTGTTTAATGGATTCAGCCAGATGTGAAGTAATTAGATACTGATTTTCAAACTCACGCAAAAGCGCAAACTCCTCTGGCTTGATGTACTCATAGTCTAGAGTTTCGGATAAAAACTTGATAATGTGGTTTTCGACTGTGTATTGTTCGTTAAATTTCATAGGTTATTTTATCTATGGTAACATTTTTGAACATTGTAGATTCGTCATCAGACCATTTTTTCTTAAATTCTAAATTCCAATAAATTGTTTCTGGTTTTACATTTTCTCCGCTTATAATTACTTCGAGTAAATATTTACCCGATTCTATAATGTTGGGGATATGTCCTCCCGATACTGGATTAGGTTGTACCATTGTGTCAAATCTAAAGTGAGTATTCCCATCAAATAATGGCCTAAAAGCGCCCAAATCGCATAGTCGAAATGATTTTGGTGGAATAGTAACTGTAATAGGATGATTATGTGCCCAAACTAAATTCATAGGTAAAAACCAGCGTACCTTTTGACGTTTTTTGTTTTTTATAAACCAAAGATTAGACGCAATTATCTCAATATTTCTTGCTATTTTATCAACACTTTTATTCGTAACTCTGATCCGTATGTATAGCGATTTACTTACTAATTGGCCCGTTTCTGGGTTTGTTAAGTCAATTTGGTGACAATCTGGAGTTTCTGGCCGGATTTCTACTGATAAGTTAGCTTTGTTAAATCTATCTTTAATCTTTTCTTGAAATAAGGCAACTATAACGGCAGAGCCTGTAATAAATATAGATATAACCTGAATCCAAAAATCTCTTGGATCAGTCAGTAATTGGATAGTTTTAGTATGGTGATCTAGTAATATAAACATATTATTTAGCTAAATTATCCAATCCATTACGTGCTCTTTCTAACAAATCATCATATGTAAGAATTTCAATCCAATGATAGTATGACAAAAGTCTTCTCATAAATTTGGGTTCGTTATCCGCTGTGCTGTTAGTAGTTTTTACTCCATCAGCCTTCTTTCTTCGTCCAATCAATAATATACCTTTAGGTTTGTAATATTTGCCAAAATCATCTTCTATTCGCTCGTTCCCAGTTTCATCATGCCGATTAGTAATATACGCTGAGTGATAATATTCCAGATAACTTGTCAACTGACCAATTGCTTCAGAACATTTCAAAGATACATAGTATCTACTATTTTCAGATCTGAGCAATTCTTCACTGGGAAGTTTTACTTCAAGGATGTCACTTAGACCATCAACTCTTTTTAGTCTGCCATCCGGTAGCCCAGCTTCTCCAGCAGGTCTAAAGTCATATGAGGTATATTCTGGACCGAATATCCAGGGGATTTTTTTTAATTCGGCTTGAACTTCTGAAACCTCCTTAACATCTACTTTACCTATAAGTTCTTCGAATGCATTTAGTTCAGTTTGTTTTTGTTTTATTTTGTTTGTTGTTAAACCAAATTTAATCATGTCTGAGGGATCAATATCGTCAGAGTTATCTACTAATTGTTCTATTACAGTTTTTAACAAGTCTTTTCCTGATTCAGACTGTCCGAGAGTATATAGTTTTCTTGAAAGGTTTTCATCAAAAGTAATAGACTCCCCAAAAGTAACTGTCTTCGATGTTAATGATTCAAGATCAGATCTATCTAGAAATTCACAAAATCCCTTCAACGTCACTAAATCATCTAGGGGAAGGTTGAAACTCTCAGGATCTGGCAATAGCAGACTACTTTGTTTTGTATATTTGGTAAATTTAAGCCCAACAATTTTATTCTTATGCCTAATAAAAGTTGCTGTGATTTTTGTTCTAGTATTTTCCGAGATAGCCATTTCATCACCATTTGAATCATGAGCCACAGAAATATACTTTCCCTTTTCATTATTAAAACTGCCTGTATAAACTGTGTTAGGATGATAATTTTGTGTGTATGTTAAATCGTTTTTATCTGCCATATCAATTTATCTGAACTTTCTGATTAAAAATATCTTGCATTAATCCGCTCTTTAGTTTGCTGAACTTCTCTTTCTCAGAAGTATTTATTCTAGTGTGCTCATCAATTTTTGAAAGAATACTAGCTATTGTTTTTTGTTCTTCTAATGAAGGAACAACATGAAATAGTTTTCTTTGAGCAGTAATTGGAACTTGGTTTCTAGTCGTCTGACTCATTACTCTTTGGTATTGATTTTTAAACATTTCAGACTGCATATAATTCAATAAGTACTCTGGATTCAACATCGAAGGGTCACATCGGTAATATGTCAGTGAAGTACTTAGAACAACAAAGGGATAACCTGTTTTAAGAAGAGCAACGGGCCCAACAGTGGCGTTGTGTGCAAATAAGATGTCTCCGTTGATGGCAACACCTTTTTTAAACTGTTTTGCGCGTAACTCACTAAGATATTTCGAATGCGTGAAATCAACTCTTTTGTCTAGTATGTTGTTCACAGAAATATATGGAACGCCCGCATCGGTGAATTCTGATGATTTTGGATATAACTCACCATGGTTGCCATCAAGATGGCCAGTAATCATTCCTCGGTCAAGCATCTCCTGCAAGGAAAGTATTTTCCATCCCTCAGGTGTCTCACCAAGTTTTGTCTTTTTAAACTTCTTATGTCCAATTCCTCTAGTCAACAATTCATTCATCAACCCATTTTTTAATTCTTCAGATTTTCGAATTATCTGGTCAGTCTTTTGGATTGCTTCATCAATTGATGATAAAATATCAGAAATTTTTTGTTGGATTTTAATATCTGGGATTTTTATTTCATAATTATTAATTAAAGTAAGGTTCAAACCAGACCTACCTTCACCCCCACTTATGCCCCTTAATTCATCATATTTACTTTCTAGATATTGAAATAGATACTCTGGACATAACTCTAAGGGATCTTTTACAACCATCGCTGCTAATGACTGATTACATGTAGTCTCTATATTAAGGATTGCAACCTTACCTCTTGTTTTCCCTTGACCAGCGAGTGCCATCACCACAGTATTAGTTGGTAGTAATCTTGCATTTGAGCTATCCAAACCTTTTTGAGTAATTTTTTTGGCAACAAAATCTATTCTCCTTTTATTAACCTCACCCGACGACATCCAGTTAATATCACCATCCCAATATTCATTTATTTCTGTCCTTGGTGTTCCACCTGTGAGAACATTGCATACATTTTTTATTTGAAATGATTGCCATTTATTTGTCATAATAGAGATGCTTTAAAAATTGATCCAAATTCAGCCTTCAGTAAGCTTTCTAATGTCACGTTATTCTCAACATTAAAGTTAAAAGTGACATTAAACTCTTTTTTCTCTTCTTCGCCACGCTCTATACCTTCAATTAAATCAATTCCCCTTGCAGTAATCTTCAGTTGGTGTAAATGAGAGCCAGCAGTACTTTTTGATTCTTTATAGTCAATAAGATATGAATCACTTAAATACATTAATGCATTAAATATGTCTACATCACTGTACCTTTCAAATTTCTCGTCTTTCAAAATTGTTTTGTCTCTACCGGGCATTTCCATGCCATCTACTTGATTTCCAGATGTCCTTTTGAAAGAAAATTGCAGCATTGCAAGGTTTAAATCGGTTATGTTTTTTCTCTGTAACAGATAAAAATAAAGTAATATTTCTCCGGCAACTGTTTTAATTGGTGTGAGCTTTTTGCTGTTCATTCCTCCGACTCCTTTTTCTTCTGAGTCGTCAACTTTTTCACTCTAGTCATTGCACTACCAACCCCATCTGGAGTCGGTAACTTCTCTGGCATGGTTCCACCCAATTCTCCAATCGTCTGTCGAACTTTCTTACCAACATTAAAATGTGCTTGATTAGCTCTTGCCTCACCTTGGATTTCTTCTCGTTTGATCTTGGCGTCAGTCTGAGTGGCACGAAATAAATTTGCAGCCAATTCTTCGCTACCCATGTGATCTAAAATCTTCTGACTCTTTTTAAGCCTTTTTTGCTTATGAATATCCTGTACTTTTCGCCCACCATACAATCCCATGTAGCCATAGTTTGTAAAAACAGCATAGTTTTTGACCCCAGCCCTAGAGGCAGTTTCTGCTAAATGTTTATTGTGAGTGGTGACTTCGCCCCGCAAAAATAATCGTTTCTGATCTTCGATAAGTTGCTCTTGAACTTCTTGTTTTCTGGTTTGGATAGCAAAATAAGTTTGTCCTAAAGCGACTATTTCTTTAGACGGATCAGAATTTTGTACCACCAAGTAGCAAGCATATCTGGATAAACGTACATCTTTAACCTCTCGTGATGCAGTCTTACCTATTTCGATCATATCGAGGACATCCTCGAAATGATCTTTGACTGATTGACCAGAGTTTTTACATGCTTCTTTAGCCTTTTCGATTACTGGTTGAAAATGTCGATATTCAGAATATTCCAAAGCCTTAGCCAACTTCCTAGCAGACCAGTACTCAGACTGGTATTCATTGGTTCGCTTGATTTCTTCAAAAACAACCGGTTTATTTGTCATAGCCAAGCTCCTTTATAAAACTTGCAACTTTTTTATCAATCTCGTTTCTTTCTACTTCCAATTGCATAATTTCACCCCAGATCTGCTTTACATCAATCACTTCCTGCTCATCACTAGAGTCAATATAACGTCTAACATTGAGGTTGAAGTCGTTTTCTTCAATCTCCTTTATGCCAACGACACGAGCGTATTTATCGACATCCTCATATTTATCATATGCTTTGATGATTTTTTCTATGTCTTGTTTGCGCAGAGTATTTTGGTTTTTACCCTCGAGGTAATCATGCTCGGCATCAATGATTAAAACCTTACCTTTTTTATTCTCAGGCTTATTTCTGTTAAAAATTAAAACAGCTGCTGGGATACCAGTGCCATAAAACAACTTAGAAGGAAGGGCTATAACTGCTTCCAAGAGGTCGTTTTTGATGATCTGCTCACGAATACGACCTTCACTACCCCCTCGAAACAGAACTCCATGGGGAAGAACCACTCCAGCTCTACCATTAGCATTCATTGATTTGAGGATGTGGAGAACAAAAGCATAATCAGCATTTTTCTGTGGTGGCTGGTCGTAACCTTCGGTTCGACCATATTTATCGCCTTTGAACAGCTCAAACTCCCAATCTTTTATTGAATAAGGGGGGTTTGCTACCACGATATCAAAGGTTTGTAGATTGCCCATATTGTTCAGAAACTGAGGATTGGCAAGTGTGTCACCGCGCCGTATGTCTGAGCTATCCAGCCCATGCAGAAACATATTGATCTTGGCAATAGCAAAAGTACTGATATTGATCTCTTGGCCATAAAAATAAAGTGTTCTAGCAACCTGTTCGTCAGATTTATCCTTGAGGTAGTTGTAAGCTTCCAATAGAAACCCTCCTGACCCGACCGTAGGGTCATAGACGTGATCTTTTTTGTGGGGCTTAACAATTCCGATAATGATTCGTTCAACCTCACGAGGAGTGTAGAACTCCCCACCCTTTTTACCAGCGTCAGCAGCAAATTGCTTAATAAGATACTCGTAGGCATCTCCCAGTAAGTCAGAACTGATATAGGTACTGCCAAAGTTGTATTGAGAGAAGTGATTGATTAGTTTCTGGATTGTTTCATTTGGAAAGCGATCTTTATTGGCAAAGTCTAAATCATCAAATATCTTGTCAAGCTTAGGGCTATTTACATTGGTAATCTTGTCAAAAATATCATTTAGTTTTTGACCAATATTCTCTGACGTCTCAGCTATCACTGACCATGTACATTCTTTTGGTACCTGAAATCGGTGATTATAATCAGCTTCTGCAAGAGTTTTATCATTATATTCGCTTAAAACCTTTTGGTATTCTTCATCCCAAACATCACTGATTCTTTTATAAAATAACAGGCCAAAAATATATTTCTTGTAATCTGAACTATCAATCTTTCCTCTTAGAATATCAGCCGATTTCCAAAGGAATTGCTCAAGTTGGGCAAGGGTAAGTTTACTTCCCATTTCATCCGCCAAGGTTTGGATATCTTGTCTTCGGTATTTGCGATCTTGCCTAGGACCAACTCTCATTGGTGTTATTTTTCCCGCTTTTTCCCAATTTCGAAGAGTATCTCTGTGGATTTTAAATAACTCGGCAACCTCGCCGATGGTGAGTAGATCTTTAGATGGAATAAATTGGTCTATTTTCATAATTAAAAATTAAATTGGGTACTAAGCCATGTTAATAATGCTATGGTTGGTGTGGCAACAGTTGCGATATCGGCAAGAAAAGCTATATTATCTTTGGCCTTCTGAAGTATGCCTGTATCTGGTTCTGATTTGGCTAATTGACTCTTAATGGTTTCAATATCACTCTGAACAGAAATTTTCTCCTCATCTGTAAGTTCCCCCAAGGCATTAACACGACGTCGAAGATCTTCGGCAATGCGATGTCCCTTGGAGTATTTGGCATTGGTAATGCTAGTAATTGAATTTTGGTTCCCAATGATAATATTGTTACCATTTCCGCTAATATCGCCAATACCAGCAAAAACACTACTTTTATCAAACTTGGAACCGTGATCAAAGTATGCCAACCCCTCACGTGTGAGCCGATATTTATACGACGGCATAGCACCACCAAACTTCTTCTGTGCAAAGTAATTTTCAATCTGTACTTCTTCCACAAAACCATTTTGGACCAGAAATGTTACATTCGAAGCTACTTGACTTTCCTTTAAACTTGACTCAATCGTCTTAACCTTCTGTGCAAGGTCGCGGATGCCAACCAGTTGGGAGCTGCGACTCCTAGCTTTCGTATGAATGTTATGCAAGGAGGTGAGAATATATTCACGAACCATGTCATTGTCGATGCTTTTTATTGTCATTGCAGGCAATTGTATAAAATAACTTTCAATTTGTCAATATAAATGCTTCATAGGTGTTCATATGATAAGGAGGTTATTATAACCCAGACAAAATAGAGGGACTAGTTTGTTTTCCCCTTTCCTTTTTGTCATGTTTCTTTATTCTATTGGGTTAAATTGAATTATCTTAGAATTTACTGGGTTTATGAATTTTTGCTCACAAATACTAACCTCACTTTTTTACTTTCTGCTAAGATTTGTTAGATGACTAATTTTGATTTACCTATTTTGTATAAAACTCTTCTTTTAATGTTTTTTAACGTTAGGATTGTTGTTGGTTTTTTTTAGTGTTTACAAGCCAAATATTGTGGCAATTGGATTATTCCTTTTTTACAGTGTTTTTTTGAACAGTGCTATTTATCAATTTAATGGGTTTTTAAGCACAAATTTAAGTATTTTATATTCCGTAATAATTTCTTTTATCGTTTTAGAACTAGGTTTTAGAGTTACTAAATACCTAGTTTTAAAAAATATTGGTACCAAAAAAATAGACCGCAAATTCAGTTACTTTTGTGAAGCTTTAATATATCCATCTGGTTCGGTAATTTTATTGGTTATAGTTATTTTAAGCTTAATTTATTTAGTAGGTTAGTTATAAAGAGGGACTTCTGCTTCGCATTGGGTTTTGTCGATACATTAGATTTATTCATCTGCTATATTTTCCTTATGGATTCTTATCTTTGGTATTCAAGGTTGATTAAGCCGAAGTGGAAAAGCAACTACCGAGGATTTCTCGGTAGTTCAAGAAGATGTGGGAAAATGAATTAGAAAATTGGTAGATAAAATAAAACAGCTAAAAATTGGAAGAAAATATTATGAAGCAAAAAAAATACTAACATACAAAACATTTCTGATGGATTTTTACTATACACAACACCAAATGGTGATGTGAAAGTTGAGGTTTTGATACGAGAAAAAACAATTTGGCTTACTACACATAAAATTGGCGAGGTTTTTGATATTGACAGGACAGGGATTGTAAAACATATAAAAAATATATATGACACAGGTGAACTAGAACAAAATGCAACCTGTGCAAAAATTGCACAGGTTGCAAAAGATGGTAAAAAAAGGAAGATGGATTTTTATAACCTAGACATGATTATAGCTGTTGGATACCGTGTGAATTCCCTTAGAGGTACACAATTCCGCATGTGGGCGACCAAAATACTTGAAGAATATACACGCAAAGGTTTTGCTATGAACGACGAAATGCTTAAAAATCCTGGACAACCATTTGGTGAAGATTATTTTGAAGAACAACTACAAAGAATTAGAGATATTAGGAATAGTGAGAGAAGACTTTATCAAAAGATTACTGATATTTATATGCAGTGCAGTGCTGATTACTACATAGATGCCAAAGAGACCAAAGATTTTTTTGCAACTGTTCAGAATAAATTGCATTGGTCTATTACTGGACAAACTTCGGCAGAAATAATAAAGCAAAGAGCAAGTGCAGAAAAACCAAATATGGGATTAACTACGTGGAAAAATGCCCCTAGGGGGAAAATACGAAAAACCGATACATCAATTGTTAAAAATTATCTTAATGAAAAAGAACTTAATAGTTTAAATAGAATTGTGACAATGTATCTTGATTATGCTGAATTACAGGCTCAAAATCATAGAATAATGTATATGAGAAATTGGATAGAGAAGCTAGGTGCTTTTTTGAAATTTAACGAGAAAGAGGTTTTAAATAACGTAGGCAAAGTTTCTGCGGAGTTAGCAAAACATATTGCAGAAAATGAATTTGAAAAATTTGATTCAAAGCAAAGACAATTGTATGAGTCAGATTTTGATAAAGTTATTAAAAAGGCGCTGGAAAATAAGGAGGCTGGAAAATGAAAAGGTTGTATTATTGATAGTAAGTTTGATTTCGAATTAGCATATTTATGGATTCTTATCTCTGGTATTCAAGGTTGATTAAACCAAGTTGGGCTCCGCCTTCGTGGCTTTTTGGCCCTGTATGGACATTTTTGTACGCAATTATTTTTGTTTCGTTTGGCGCAGTTTTTGTGAAAGTAATTAAGCGGGAAATTCCACTAGTCGTTATTCTTCCCTTTATTCTAAATTTGATTTTTAATGCGGTTTTTACGTATTTGCAGTTTGGTCTAAAAAGTAATCTCCTGGCTATGATCGATATTTTGTTTGTTTTGGCGACTCTCATTTGGGCAATGATTGCAATTTCCCCGCACTTAAAATGGGTGACGTATGTACAAATTCCATATTTAGTTTGGGTTTCCTTTGCTACAATTTTGCAAATAACAATTACTTACTTGAATAGATAGAGCGTATTTATTTCCTTTACTTGCTGATATACTCTTTCGCATAAATTATGAAAGGTATTATTTTAGCAGGAGGCACCGGTTCAAGGCTTCGTCCAATTACACGTATTAAATAAGAATTTGTTACCGGTCTATAATAAGCCGGTAATCTTTTATTCAATTGAGTTATTAAAGTCTGCAGGAATAACTGATGTTTGTATTGTCGCTGAAAATAAGTATGTTGAGGACTTTAGAACTCTTCTTGGTAATGGTGTTGATTTTAATATGAAAAATCAATATCCGATATTAAATAAGCTTGATTTTTAGGTGTAGATTGCTAGTATCAGGATATGAATACGAAATTTTCCGAACTAAGCCTTGGCGCTGCGGTATATATTATTGTTGCGATGGTTGCTTTAGCCATTGGGTTTTATGGCATATTTAAAGTCGTTGCAAATTACATGATTTTTGAGAAATATCCTGTCTCCAGCGGCGGGATGTCTATGATGTTTGGTGGAGGTTATTATCAAACAGAAGCTGATTGTATGTATGTAAGAACTTACTATGATGACAAGGGAATTGGTATGAGATCTCCATCAAATTATGAATCATCAATCGAGCAACAAGAAAAAGACAGATGTTTATCTCAAGTTGTTGAGTCGCGCAAAATGGCCCAAATTAATGACATTATTGGATCTTTGATTACATTATCCATCGGAGCTGGATTATTCTACGCAAGGGAATATATTTTTAAGGATTAAAATTGAAGACCTAGTCCGTATTTGATTCCGATTAATAGGAACAAAAGTGGAACAATTACAAACAAAACTGCCGCAAATATCTTCGAGAAACTGGTAACCGATGTTACCTCTTTAGGTAGGTTGGATTTGGTTTTTGCCATATATTAAATATCGCACGTTGGATTTGAAAACTCAATATCCGATATTAAACTGTGTTAGAATTTATCTGGAAATTGGCGCATCGCTCCGCCTTAGGCGGAGAGGAAAGTCCAGACAGCATAGAGCAGGGTGGACACGTGAAGGCGTGTCGGTCGAAACGAAAGTTTCGAAACAGTTGCAAATAGGGAAACCTATAAGCACAGATTGGGAATTGACCCAATTTGAGAG
>Ga0210057_1010288_pt1 | contig 10628 bp, 10 predicted proteins | sample CryGeyCG2114_010_2_FD_183968 | JGI IMG/M metagenome (GOLD analysis project Ga0210057, IMG submission 183968) | Groundwater microbial communities from aquifer - Crystal Geyser CG10_big_fil_rev_8/21/14_0.10 (SPAdes) (version 2) | ecosystem: Environmental > Aquatic > Deep subsurface > Groundwater ...
CCTTGCCGAAACGTACTACCACTCCCTGAGTGCCATCCATTCCATTCCGGAGTTCTGCGAACAGGTGGCCATGCACGTCAGGAAAATAGAGGATCTCTTCGGACAGAAACCACAAATCTTCCGCAATACAGAGCTCATCTTCAACAACGAAATTGCCCACACTGCCCGCATGATGGGATTCCGCGGCACCCTGGCAGAGGGCGCAGACCACATCCTGCAGGGACGCAGCCCCAACGAGCCGTACGCTCCGCCGGAGTTCTACCTCCCGGAAGACAAATACTGGAACGTCATCAGGCAATCCTTCCCCGGAGTGTACCCTCCGAAGAAGATTCTCGTCCTTCTGAAGAACTACAAACTGAGTGACGACGTGGCATTCCGCTTCTCAGACAGAAGCTGGATTGGATTCCCGCTCAGAGCAGAAACATTCACAGACTGGGTCATCGGTTCAGGAGGCCACAACATCAACCTCTTCATGGACTATGAAACGTTCGGTGAACACCAGTGGAAAGACACGGGGATATTCGAATTCCTGCGCAAGCTCCCCGAACTCTGGCAGGAACGGGGTATACGGGCACTCACGCCATCGCAGGTCCTCGACGACTGGGAGAAGAAAACACAAGGGCCGGCAGAGCAAGAACACCTGAAAAAGGAAGCGGCGTCCATTCTTGCCGCACTCTCCGCACTCTGGAAGAGACCCGAGACTGTGCAGTCCCCTTTGGAGCTCCAGGAGAAGACATTCGACGCACACCTCTCCATCTCCTGGGCAGACACAGAGAGAGATCTCTCCGCATGGAACGGAAACCAGATCCAGTCGGCTGCACTGCGGGCACTCTACGAACTGGAAAAGTATGTGAAAGCGAGTGGGAATGAGCAGCTCATCCGCACCTGGCGACTGCTCCAGAGCTCCGACCACTTCTACTACATGTGCACGAAGTACTGGAACGACGGAGACGTGCACAAGTACTTCAGCCCTTACGAATCACCGTACGAAGCCTACCGGCGCTTCAGCCATGCGCTCTGCGATTTGCGTTCCCGGCTCCACCTGTAACCACCTATGCCGCGCTCCATCATCCTCGGCAACGGCTCGCTGCTCGCGACCTTCGACAATAACATGCAGATGCGCGATTTATACTACCCATACGTGGGAATGGAGGATCACACTGCCTACGGGGATGTTCACCGTGTGGGTGTATGGGTAGAGGACTTAGGATTCTCCTGGTTTGAAGATGATGACTGGGATATTCAACCCAACTACAAGCCGGAGACACTCGTCGGGCATTCGCTCCTCAGAAACGAGAAACTTGGTCTTATGATCACCGCGGAAGACTACGTACACCCGGTGTACAACATCCTCATGCGTGAGTTCAAAGTGGTGAGCATAGACGGGAAGAAGAAAGAAGTGCGATTCTACTTCCACCACGACTTCCACATCTACGGAGACAAACAGAAGGACACCGCATTCTACGAGCCATACACAAACACCGTCATCCACTACCGCCTGAAACGGTACTTTCTGGTCGGCGGGCAGACGTCAGACCCGATTGCATGCCGGAGGGAGGAGAGCGTGAAGGCATACAAGTCTGTTCTTCACAGCAAGAAGAAAATCCAGAGTTGCGGCATCAACGAGTACAGCATCGGCAAATCCGAATATCAGGGATACGTGGGAACCTGGAAGGATGCGGAAGACGGCAAACTCGCAGGAACGACAATCGACCAGGGATCCGTGGACTCCACTGTTTCCATCCATTGCGCAGTGTCACCGGAGAAAGAAACTGAGTTGCACCTCTGGGTCTGTTTCGGGAAAAACCTCGAGGAAGTGGTGGAGCTGCAGCAGTTCATACTGGAAGAGACGCCGGAGCGCATGAAGCGCAACTGCCACAACTACTGGAAGAGCTGGGTGAACAAAACGCACAGAACATTCGGCTCACTCAGCCCCAGCATCATTGATCTCTACAAACGCAGCCTCCTGCTCATACGCATGCACTCCGACAACAACGGAGGAATCATGGCCGCAGCCGATGCAGACATCATGATGTTCAACAAAGATACCTACACGTACGTCTGGCCGCGCGATGGTGCGTTTGTTTCTCTCGCGCTCGATAAGGCGGGGTTCATGGAAGTTTCCCGGCGCTTCTTCGAATTCTGCTGCCGCATTCAGCAGCCGGACGGTTACATGCTGCATAAGTACAACCCGGATGGTTCGTACGGATCCTCCTGGCACCCGTGGTTCCGTGACGGAGAAGCGCAGCTGCCAATTCAGGAAGATGAAACGGCCCTTGTCCTCTACGCGCTCTGGCACCACTTCGAGCGGGAGAAGGACTTCGAATTCCTCCAAAAAATGTACGAGGAACTCGTGAAGAAGGCTGCACAGTTCCTCTGTGACTTCCGCGAACCGGAAACCGGACTGCCGCTCCAGAGCTACGACCCATGGGAAGAGCACAAAGGCGTTTTCACATACACTACAGCATGCACGATCGCCGGTCTGCACGCAGCCGCCCGGATCTGCCACATTCTCGGGCACTACACGCACTCGGAACGGTACCAGACCGCAGCAGACGAAATGAAGCAGGCCCTCCTCTTCCATCTGTACGATGAGAAGCTGGGAAGATTCCTCAAGAAGATCAAGCGGAAGAACGGGCAGACAACGGAGAAAGACTCCACACCCGATGCGAGCATGGCCGTGATCTGGAAGCTCGACATTCTCTCGCCGGAAGACCCGCGGTCCATCTCCACCATGCAGCAGCTGGAAGAGGCTCTCACAGTACGAACGGCAGTTGGGGGACTCGCGCGGTACCCGGGAGACGTCTATCACTCTGTCACAGAACCAAGGGAAGACGTGCCGGGGAACCCGTGGATTATTACCACACTCTGGGATGCACAGTGGTACATACGGCGGGCACAGACTATCACAGATCTGGAAAAAGCCCGTGCCATGCTCGATTGGGTCGTCCGCTCCGCATCGCCGGCAGGCGTGCTTGCCGAACAGCTCAACCCGCTCACAGGAGAACCTCTCTCCGTTGCCCCTCTCACATGGAGTCATGCGACATTCGTGGAAACCGTCCTTGATTTCGTCGAGAAGGAGAAGGAGACCCTCAAAGGAAACTATGATGTAAAGGACACAAGATAGATACTCACGGGCTTACCCGACTTCGCCAAGACTTCGCCGGGCAGGCTCCCTGCCTGCACGCCGTAGTGCCGTATCTCCTTCATTCAAAGCGGCGTTACGGCACGCAGACGCAGCACTTCCGGAAATTGAAAAATGACCAATCTCGCCGGCCGTAGCCCCGCAGGGGCGAAGGCTGGTGAGACGGCAGTATCCTATGGTAGAGTGCCGCTACCCTTCTCCTCCATGAATCGTTTTCACCTCACCACTGTTGCCCTCTGTACCGTCTTCAGCTTCTCAGCTGCAGCGTACGCGCAAGAAACAGCGGAGCCTGCACCGCAGGAACCACCCACCGCTGAGGAAGAGGTTTGGCAACGAAGATTCGACCGTGCAGAAGGTTTCCGCATCATCATGCTGCAGACACGCAGAGGTGTGGAATTGTTCTACAGCTTCCAGAAGAAAAACACAGAGGATCTTCTGGCAAACCGTGAGAGGTGCCGGGAGGATCTGCGGCGAGCGAACCGCGACGCGCAGTTCTCCACGCTCCTCCACTGCTACCAGAGAGAACTGGTGCTGGACCGCGAACTGCACGAGAAGAAGCGCCAGTACATGGAGAGTATCCCCGGCATATCAAGCGTGCTGCGGGATCAGGCGCTCCTCGCAGAGAATGCATTCCTCCCGGCGCTCGACGCGCTGCTCAAGGGAGTGGGAAATGACGTCTTCACGGGCAGAGAAGATCTCATAGAAGCGAAGAAAAACCTTCATAGTGCCTACAGAGTTCCCGCCCTTCTCGCAGAGCTCCGTGTAGAAGCTGACCGCTCCCTCACGTGGGTGGCGCACCTCCTGCACCAGCTCTTCCTCATGACGCAGAACACGGAACTCGGACCGGAAGCGTTCGAGAAAACCGCTGAAGCATTCACCTGCTTTGAGGAAGGAGAAACCCAGCTGATGGGACTGAGCACCATAGAAGGATTCGAGGATGCCAATGCCGCTCTGGGGAAATCCCTGACACACCTGCAAACCTGTACAAACCTCCTCAGAGAAGCTCACAGGCTCCAGCAATTGTTTGAGAATCCTCCTCCACCCGAAGAGCCACAGGAGAACCGGGAAGAGCTCTCCCCGAGGAGACGGTGGAAAAACTTATGAGGGGAAATACACTGCTTAACAAATAGCCATTTTTGGCTTCAGAAAGCCTAAAAATAGCTTTCTTGTATATTACATAAACATATTTATATAAACATGCAAGTATCCGGACAACCCGCTTCCTCCTGTTCTATACTCACTCGCCTCTATGGCGAAAAACCTCTATCCGCACCGAGTGGAAAGAACCTGCAACAAACACTCGCGCGCGGTGTTTCGGGAAGACACAATCATCATTCGCCTTGCACGGAACCTCTCGAAAACAGAAGAGCACGAACATGTGGAAGACCTGCTCGATAGGATGACGAAGCAGCTCCTCAGAGAGGAGAAACACATTGTGTACATCCATCCGTTCAAAGGCCTGCTCAGTGGAAAGCAGAGAGATATCATAGAACTTGCGAACGGGAAAAGATATGAGATTGCGCTTCGTGCAGGCACGAAACTCTCTGCGGCGCGCACGAGGAAAGGATGGATCGTTTCTGTGGGTCCTCGTACACGACGCGCTGCACTGCACCGGTTTCTCTGGAACATCATCGCAGAGAGGGAGAGCAACCGCTTGTGCCGGTTCGTGGAGAGGGTGAATGAGCAGACGCTCGGCATACACATACAATGTGTGCGGCTGCGGTTCGCCTCCTCGCAGTGGGGCAGCTGTTCCCCGCGGGGAATCATCATGCTGAATGCGGCACTGCTCTTCGTGCCACCCTCCCTGCTCCGGTACATCGTCATCCACGAACTCGCACACCGAAAGCATGCAGATCATTCCCCGGCCTACTGGAGCCTCGTGGAAGAGGCTCTGCCAGGGTACTGTGCCCTGCGGGGCCAGCTGCAGAATCACCGTCTGCCAACACTCTGATCCCGGATTGCCTGGGAAACCAACCTTCGGAAAATCCAAGATGCAAATAAATACCAAATCACACTACTCAACATTCAAACAATTCTTTTGGAATTCGGAGGTTGTTTCTTCCTTGAAACAACTTGTCATTTGCATCTTGGATCTTACCCATCAGAAAAAATCTCAGGAAACCAGCCAGACTCTCGTTGTCATATGCCACCGGGCACTCTACAATCACCTTACATTCTTTCCCCACATTCATCATGTTCTTTGATGATGATGACGATGATGATGACAAGAACACCTGTCAGCCGGAAGAAGGGACCTATAACATGGGTGACGACATTGGAGAAATGATCGGCGAAGGGCATGATCCTGTCGAAGACGAGGTGACATGAGTACTCCCTCCGTTGAAACGCTGCTGGAAATCGCAAATGAGGCAGTACTGAGAGCTGCAGATTTACTCGTGGATAAGCACCATGCCGTTTTTGGAGCACATGCAACTGATCGGCTGGAAGTAGGCACAAAGAGCTCCCCTATCGACCTCGTTACTGAGGCAGATCAACTCGCGCAGGATGCCATCATCTCCGCCATTCAGGACCACTTCCCGGATCACCGGTTCATCGCAGAGGAAGAAGGAGCAGATGATTTGGGAAATCCCGACTCCCCCTACGAGTGGATCATCGATCCACTGGATGGAACGACGAACTTCGTCCACGGCAAAGAGAACTTCGGCACGATCGTCACCGTCCAGAAAAACGGCGCACTCCAAGCAGGTGTCATGTACATGCCCCTTCTCAAGCAGCTGTACCAGGGAGCACTCGGGAAAGGAGCCACCATCAACGGGCAGAAAGTTTCGCTGCGGCAGACAAAGGGAATGCATGATGCAATTCTCTCATCGAATATCCTGCGCCGCGCAGAAGAGGGAAAAGATGGTGCCTGGTACGCCTCCATGCCGTTCTGCGCTTCGATGGAAAACTATGGCTGTGCCATTCAGGAGCTTGGAGAAATTCTCCTCGGGCAGAATGACGGAGCTTTCTTCAGAGGCATCCGGCTGTGGGACATCGCTGCAGGCTTCCTTATGATGGAAGAAGCTGGGGGCAAGTACCGGTACGAGTCCCTCGAACCTGGAAACAAGCGCTCAGGACTCCTGGCTGTCGCTTCCACTGCACCGATTTTTGATGAGCTGTGCAAATTTGTATTCGAGAAGAAGCTGGCCTAATGCGTTACGCGTTGACTCGTTTGCTCGTTACTCGTTCGAAACGAGCGAACAAGCGCACGAGAAAACGAGCGAACGAACTCACATCACAAAAAGAAGACAAAGCTACACAGCTTTAAGGGAATAAGTGAAGTCCCGCCTGTTTGCAGAGTTCCCCGAACAAGAACACCGGCAATCCCACAACACCAGACCAGTCCCCTTCCATATGCGAGATGAGGAGCTGCCCCTGGCCATCGATCTGGAAGGCACCCGAACGGTCCCGCCACAGTTCTGTTCCAATCCACCATTCAATATCCTCATTCGAAAGCTCCCGGAAATATACTTTCGACGTCGAAAGCCCCTCATAGAACTCTCCGGCGGGACTCCGGAGACACAGTGTTGAGTGCACAGCGGAAGCCGAACCGCTGTGGAGACGAAGCATACGCCGTGCATCATCTGCATCGAGCGGTTTCTCAAGGAGCTCTCCCTGAGAAGAGACAACCAGCGTATCGCCTCCGAGGACCCACGCATCAGCATATTGCCTGGCGACATCATCCGCCTTCAGGCGTGCGAGTATTTTTGCGCGCTCAACCGGATCTCCTTCCATACACACTGACTCAGCCTTCTCACTCGCACAAACGATGCAATCCACACCAAGGCCCTGAAGAAGCATTTTGCGCTGCGGACTCGCCGATGCAAGCACGAACGGAGTGCTCATACACCAGCATAGTAATACCAAGTTGCAATTAAAAGGCGAGTATTTTGAGAAAACGAGTATTCCCTCCTCTCGTGCCCCGTAGTCCGCCTGAGGCGGACGAAGGGGTATAACGGAACGCTACTTATTCAAGCCTCCCTGATACCGCATGGGACCCCCGACGTCGGTACGGCGGCCGCGTGAACCGGAGATCGCTTCGTCCAGCATCTGCAACCGCAATTTCAGGGTCGGGCGCGGAGCGGCATAGCGACTGTGGAGAAAGACATTATCGTTAATGAAACCAGATGGGTTTTCTATGTCTTCCTCGCCGACAATGGCACGGCAAAGCTCGTAGAGAGACTCGCCCAACGTAGTGCTGCAGAACCCTGCACGCGTATACGTACGGAGCAGTTCCCTCTCTTCGGTGCTCAGCTGGCGAACAAGTTCGCGGCTGCTCGGAGCCTGACGCACTTCCTCTTCCGCCGCGGCATGCACGGGCTCTTCTATCTCCACCCCGTAGGTTTCAGGATCGTTGAAATCCGGACACTCGATATCCTCCCCCTCCCTGAGCCGGTCACGGCAGCGTTCCACGGCACGGGAATACGCGCGTCGCTGTGCACGGAACGTACTCTGGTACTCGATGACATCCGGGCGGATGTCCTCTCCATGGAAATTCATTCCGTCGTCATCCAGAGAACGGAAGATGGCATATTCTCCTTCGTCACTCACGATAGAACCTTGCAGTACGTGCTGCACTGCAACTGGAATAGTCATCACCCCCAGGAGCGCTGCGGAGAGGACGCGTACGGATCTTCGGTTCTTCATGGTGTGTGTTGGTATGTTCATACCATTATACCAAATTTCTGCCTCTATCTCAATCCAACGGCCCTGCGCACCTCCTCCATCGTCTTCTGGGCTGCAGAGCGGGCTTTTTTGGCCCCTTCATCCAGCACATGCCGTGCCTCTTTCAGAGAGATTGCCTCCCTTCGCTGACGCATGGGCCCAAAGAACTCCATGTACGACTGAAAGAGCTTCTTCTTGGCTTCCCCGTACGGGAGACCGCTGCGGTACTCCTTTGCCAGGGCAAGAGCCTCCTTTTTTCCCAGCATGAGGCGGTGAATCTGATAGATGATGCAGGTTTCAGGATCCTTGGGATCATCTTTCTCCTTGGAATCGGTCACAATCCCCATAATCGCCTTCTTCACTTCCTTCTCCTCTCCGAAGAGCGGAATGGTATTGCCGTAGCTCTTGCTCATCTTCTGCCCGTCTATACCGGGGACCACCGCAACGTCCTCACCGATCACCGGTTCCGGCACCGTGAGAACATCCCCGAACTGGTTGTTGAACTTGATGGCGATATCCCTCGCCATCTCCACATGCTGTTTCTGGTCTTTCCCGACGGGGACCTTGTCCGCGCCATACAGCAGGATGTCCGCCGCCTGCAGCACAGGATACGCAAACAAACCGACAGAAGCGGAAATGCCCTTCTCCACCTTCTCCTTATAGCTCACTGCGCGCTCCAGCAAACCCACGGGGGACACCGTGGAAAGAATCCACAGGAGCTCCGTGTGCTCGGGCACCTCGGACTGGTAGAAAATCACGGCCTTCTTGGGATCAAATCCCGCCGCAAGATAACCCAGGATGGCATCTTCCCTGTACTGCCGGAGAAGTGCGGGATCCTGCACCGAGGTGAGGGCGTGGAGATCGGCGATGAAGAAGTAGCTGTCCTCCGACTGCGCGAGGAAATCGAGATTCGGTTTCATGGAACCGAAGTAGTTACCCAGGTGCAGCTGCCCGGAGGGCTGCATGGCGGAGAGCACGCGCATGAACGTATGCTAGACACGGCGCCGTTTGCAGTCAAAATTTTACATGCTTTGTGCATACGTTGCGGCATCGACAAACGACGCCGTGTCTAGCGCTTCCGGGCAGAAATAACCACTGGAGAAAATCTTTGGAAAATTATTGCATAATAATAGTAGAGGGATAGATTTCCCCCACGTTCTTTTCTTGGAAGAGAACAACGCCGAGGTGGGAGGAGGAGGCCATTCCTGGTCTCACTGCAAGTCGCGGTTCGGTGCGGCATATTCTCGAGAAGCAATCGGGCTTCTCATGCCGCAGTCTGCGGCATGCATCGGGGAGCATCTCAAAAAAAGCCCCCGGAACATGGCCTAGGACATGGAGCAGTTTTCCCACCCCGGCTCCATCAAAACATCCTGAAAATCATTGCCGGCAACCGTAACGCTTTGCATACTTCGCACGGTTCTTTCTGAGCCAATCGCGCCAGGGTGAGGGAGGAGGTTTCTTCCTCGCTGCGCTGTCCGCTCTGTGGACTGCACACGCACCAATGACCCAACTTCGCAGTCGGTGCGGTTGTACCGATGGGTACAGCGGTGTCAGCTTCTCACCCTGGCACTTTCACAGTGATTGGAGTGTTTTGATGATCTTCTCAAATGTCTTTGGCAGTGGTGCCTCGATCACAATGCTTTTTCCTGTGATGGGATGGAGAAGTTCCACCCTCGCCGCATGGAGGAAGAATTTCCTGTACCCGAATTCCTGCGTGAACACGCGGTTGAACTTCTCATTCCCGTACACATGATCGAGGACAAGGGGATACCCGATGGAAGCGAAGTGACGCCGGATCTGGTGGTGGCGGCCGGTCTCTATTGTGGCTTCGACGTCACTGGAGTTCGCGAACCGATCCAGCACAGAGTAGAGAGTCACCGCCTCCACAGTCCCCTTCCCGCTGCGGGCCGGGAGCGGCTTTCGGATTTCCCCCTTCTCCCGTTCCACCCTCCCCACAACGAGAGTGCGATAGACTTTCTTCCACCCGGAGAAACCGGAGTCCATCACCTTTTCATACGCCGCTTTCGTCCGGGCAAAGACAACGATTCCCGACGTCTCAAAATCCAGACGATGGAGCGTACGCAGCCCGGGATAGTCCTTCTTCAGGAAATCCAGGAGCGGCAGTTTCCCCACCTCTCCTTTTCCTTTCACCACCAATTCCCCGCCGAGCTTATCTACTGCGAGGAGATGCTCGTCTTCGTAGAGGATACGTTCGCGGGAGATGGCCATGGACGTACTCTACTCGAACGTTCTCTCAGCCAACAGCCAAGAGGAACAGAAAAAGGGCTGGGTGCATCGACACAATCTTTGCACCCAGCCCCGAAGCAGTTAGGATCTTGCAGCCACATCAGGGACCCAAACCTTTAGGGCCGACGAGTACAGCCCGGACCGCAAGTGGGAGTCCTAACTGTTCGCACGCTACATTCGCAGAAGCATCGCGGTCAATACGCTGTGCCCAAATACACAAAAAAATCGCAGAGCAATGCAATTGGTGGTGCTTGGGCGACAAAATTATAACCGATTTCCGCGAACATTGGCGCGGCGGCTGAAAATTTCGGGGGCAGCCGCCGCGCCGCCGTTTCCGCCTGCCCCGCACCGAAGCGAACGAAGTGAGCGACTGGTGCTGGGGTGACGATTTGTAACTGCTCTTTTGCTGCAATACATTTGCCGGAAATGAGATTTGACATAACATGTTCTTATTGCAGCAATTAGCCTTACACATTATGGGTCTACCGTGGCGGCATGAAATCCCACCACGCTTACCAGCTCGCAGCCATGAAAGCCGCGCTCGTTGAACGTATCCTTTCCGGCCAGATCT